>Ga0209417_1004731_pt1 | contig 15918 bp, 18 predicted proteins | sample RifGroF2_FD_184002 | JGI IMG/M metagenome (GOLD analysis project Ga0209417, IMG submission 184002) | Groundwater microbial communities from Rifle, Colorado, USA - Groundwater F2 (SPAdes) (version 2) | ecosystem: Environmental > Aquatic > Deep subsurface > Groundwater | place: Rifle, Colorado... | reverse complement strand
ATTGTTTCCAGAAAAAGGACATTTAACTACGCCACTGATATAGGTATTTATAAAGAGCCCGCATTATGTGAATCGGTATTCATAGACGGTACAAACCCGATTCCTTTCATCTCTATGTATGAATCGGGATATGACGTGATAAGTTACTCCCAAGAGGCCAGTGAGAGCTACTGGGTTCAAAAAATCTGTTCAGATTGCAGAGTTTTCGGAACTAAGATAAAACCGTCATTCTGGCCAAACAACCATATCTAAAACCGAACTCATATGAAAAATAAAATACTGTTTCTTTCACTATACCTGATAACATTGGTTTATACAAATATATGCAAGGCACAATCGGGGGTATCTGAACGTTTGTACATTTCGACAGACAGGGGTGCATATATTGCGGGAGAGGTTATGTGGCTCTCAGTTTATTGTTTCGACATCTCAAAGAGCAAGGATATGTTGTCTGATTTGAGTAATGTAGCCTATATAGAGATACATAATTCCAATGGTGTCGTCATGACATCAAAGATTGCGCTTACGGGTGGCCGCGGTAGCGGGCGTATTACATTTCCTCCTAACTTGCCCACCGGAAACTACAGGTTGACAGGCTATACTAAACAGATGCTCAACGAGGAAAAGGTTGAATACTTCGAGAAGATATTCTCTTTGTACAATACACTAACATCGGAACGTGTTCCCGGAAATGTAACTATTGGCGAAGATGATGCTAAAAAATCTCCTGCTTTGGATCAATCGTTAAAAAATGACATTTCACAAAACGAAAAGTTTATATCATTGGAAATTGGAGAAAAAGGGAAAGAGATTACCAAAAACAGCTCCTTTAAGTTGGCATTAAAAAATATCACAAAGGAGAGAATGACCCTGAATATCTCTGTAGTAAGGTCAGATTCAATACCGGAACCAGATAGTCCGCTACTTATGGAGTACTTGCCAGATGTCAGAAAATCCTCAGTGGGCGCGAGATTTACAGGCAAGTATACCCCTGAATATGAGGGAGAGATAATAAAGGGCAGAATTTTTTATGAAGGGTCTGACTTAATTACAGAAAAAATTGCTTTTCTCTCTGCCGCCAACGGAGAGTCTGACATATACACATCTTCCATAGATAGTTCGGGGAATATTGTGTTTTATACTAATTCCATATATGGTGACCGGAATATCGTTGTTGAGGTGCCAAAGACAGATTCAAACAGTAAAATGTCATTTGAAATCTTTGATCCTTTCGTCAAAACAACAAATAAACCGGTACCGTCGCTGATTCTTGGCAGCAGGATAGAGAAATCTCTTAATGAAAGAAGCATTGAGATGCAGATAGGAAGGAGGTTCGGTGCAGATACACTGTTTGAAAGGATTTCTGTAAAAAGGGACCCGCTTCTCAGTATTAAACCAGTGGTTTATAAACTGGATGATTATACCCGTTTCACCCTTATGCAGGAGGTCGTAGTCGAATATGTATCTGAATTAAGGTTCAGGAAAGTGGATGAAAGAACGGACCTACAGGTGAGGTGGGTGGATGGCTATAACTCTATGACCTACTCACGTGACAATACATTAGTGCTAATAGACGGAATAGCCGTTTTTGACCACAAGAGAGTAATGGACTACGATCCGCTTAAGGTTAAGAGCATTTCTATATATGGAAGTAAATTCTTTATAGGGCTGGCTAGTTATGCCGGTATAGTATCGATAAAAACTTATAAAGGGAATTTTCCGGGTCTTACTTTTAATAAGAATGTAAGAATTGTAGATTATCAGGGTGTTCAGTACCCATGCAGGTTTACTGGAAAAGATATTGTCTCGGCAAGCAACATACCTGATTTAAGAAGTCTGCTATTATGGGAACCTCATATTGATCTCTCTTCCAGTGACAAAACAGACCTAACGGTATATACTCCGTCATATCCGGGGAAATTCATTGTTAAGCTGGAGGGCATTACTTCAAACGGAACACCTTTCAATTATTCGAAAGTTATAAATGTCAATAATTAAATGAGATACCTCTTTTTGTTCTGCTTAATTGCATTTCCCGGCACGTTAGTACATAGTCAGGAGAAGGAAAATGATTTTAAAGTAAAATTTGATGCCACATTAAAAACAAAGTACGAGTTTGCCATAGACGAGGGTACTGGAAGATTTTCTGTAAGAAATTCAAGGATTGGACTGTTTGGAAACATCACGCCAAATGTGACATACAGGGCGCAGGTTGAGTTGAGTAGCGAAGGGAAATTTGAGCCGCTGGACCTGAACGCGAGTATCTCATTATTTAAAGGTTTTGATATCACTTTGGGTCAAACTAGTGTGCCAATTTTTAACTCATATCAGACAACACCAGCACAGATGCTTTTTGCAAACAGGACATTTCTGGCAAAGTATATTGCAGGGACAAGAGATTTGGGCATTCTTGCGTGCTATAAATTTGATGTAGGGAAGACCCCTTTATATTTTCAACTGGGAGTTTTTAATGGTTCAACTATCAACAAACCAGTTTGGAAAAAAACAGAGTCCTATAGTGCAAGATTAATTATTGGCAGTATGAAAGGAGTTAGAGCATCTGGTAAGGTATACAGATATCCATTGGGTGATAAGGAGAATTATCTGATAACTGCAATGGATTTAAGGTACGGACAAGAGAGATATAAAATCGAATCAGAGGTATTGAACAGGCACAATTACTATAACGGTATTAACAGGTTTGCATCGTATATACAGGGTGCATACTCTTTCCCTTTGACAAACCTGAGATTATTCAGGAATTTTACTACATCTGTCAGATGGGATGGTATTACAGAGAGTTCGGTCACAAATGGATTTGATGTGAACAGACTGACATTTGGACTGGCCTTTGGCTTAACATCAAAACCTTTCAATTCTCTGATCAGGCTTGATTACGAGAACTACTTTGTCAAAAAGGCAATCCCTGAATTCTCTCTTTACAATGAGGTAGATTCAGATAAAATAACATTAGAATTACTTGTTGTTTTTTAAATTTTGATAGATGAAAAATAAAATCATTCTCTTTTTTTGTCTCGGCACAATTGCATGGCCGCATTTCACTGCGTGTTCATCAGACACAGAAAATTCCGTTTCCATCTCTGAGATGAAAAGGGTGGTAAAGACACTTGCTTCAGATGGGTTTATGGGCCGACAGCCATTTACAGAAGGTGAAAGGATAACCATCGCCTTTCTTGCCGACGAACTGCGTAAGATTGGCTTTGAAGCACCATTTGAAGGGAGTTATTTCCAGGATGTGCCAATGGTAGAGATAACATCAAAAGTAATCGATAAAGCTCTGATTAATGTTGGAGGAGAGAGTTTCTCTCTTACATCTCCGGATGAGATTGCAATTAATTCCCCGCAAAATGTCAAGCAGGTAAGTTTGTCCGGTTCGAAACTGGTGTTTTGTGGTTTTGGCATTGTAGCACCTGAGTATGGATGGAACGATTTCGAAGGAGTAGATGTAAGGGGGAAAACAGTTGTAGTACTGATCAATGACCCTGGTTTATATACAAGTGACAGCTCACTTTTCAGAGGGAGAGAGATGACATACTATGGTAGGTGGACATATAAATATGAGCAGGCTGCAAAAATGGGAGCAGATGCAATATTAATAATACATGAGTCATTGGGAGCAGGGTATGAATATAATGTGCCCAGAAAGAGCTCTATCACAAGCAAACTCTTTATTGATGACACAACAGCTTCTCAACGATGTAAGGTGACAGGATGGCTCCCTGCAAAAAGTGCCGACCTTATTTTTGAGAAACTTGGTTACAAAATATCCGAACTGAGAGCCGCAGCATGCAAAAGAGGCTTCAAGCCATTTGAACTAAAAGCCAGTTTTTCTTCTACAATTGACAATGAGATAGTCAAAAATAAATCGACAAATGTTGCAGGCATTTTGAGAGGATCTTCAAAAAAAGGAGAGGCAATTGTGATTACAGCTCATTGGGATCACTTTGGAATAGGCGAGGCTGAGAACGGAGATTCAATATACAATGGAGCAGTTGACAACGGCACAACAATGGCCTGGGCATTGGAGATAGGCAGATGTTTCTCTAAACTTAAGAGGCAACCGGAAAGATCGGTAATACTTCTATTTCCAACAGCTGAGGAGCAGGGTCTTACAGGCAGTGAATATTATACTGAGCACCCAATTGTGCCAATGGATAAAACTATTGCATGTCTGAACAACGATATGATGGTGCCGAGAGGAAGGATGAAAGATGTAACAATGATAGGTTTTGGATATTCAACATTAGACAGTCTCTACAAAGAGGAGGCATTAAGGCAGGGGAGGTACCTGCTGCCTGACCCGGATTCCCATACCGGTCTGTTTTTCAGAAGTGACCATTTCCCTTTCTTCCAAAAAGGTGTTCCTTCAATATGGGCAATGGGTTGCTTTGACAGCCGTGAGCATGGGAAAAAGTGGGCTCGTGATGGATGGGATGATTACATTAAAAACGTTTATCACAGACCATCGGATAATTACAATGAGAATTGGGATTGGAAGGGAATCAAAGAAGATACAGAACTTGCTTTTAACATAGCATATCAACTAACGTCATCAACAAAACCAAGGTCCCGGTTGTTTTAAAAAACGATAATAATCAAACAATGATATGAGTGTAATTATAAGAGATGCAAATATTGAGGACCAGTCGGCAATAATAGATTTTCAGCAAGCAATGGCGCTTGAAACGGAAAATCTGCAGCTTGATAAAGAGGTCTTATCCCGGGGAGTGCTATCTGTTCTTGAAGATCAGACTAAAGCCAGATATTTTATTGCAGATTTAGATGGATTGGCTGTAGGAATGCTAATGATAACTCTTGAATGGAGCGACTGGAGGAACGGATGGGTATGGTGGATACAATCAGTATATACAAAACCAGGATACAGAAAAATTGGAGTATACAAACTTTTATATGGTCATGTAAGAGAAATTGTCGAAAAATCGGAAAATATAAGAGGGTTGAGGCTATATGTCGATAAAAGAAACATAAGGGCCCAGCAGGTATATGAATCACTTGGAATGACCGGTGAACACTACACAACCTACGAATGGATGAGAGAATAAAATTTTTACTGGGAGCCACAATCCTTATAATCTCTTATTATATAGGCGAATTGCTTAGTTACGCATTTATGGGATTTATCTCTCCGGCTGTAATGGGAATGTTGGTTCTGTTTACACTGCTAAAGACAGGCATAGTAAAAGCCATCTGGATAGAATCCTTTGCCATTTTTTTGCTTGATAACCTTATGCTTTTCTTTATTCCTGCAACTGTGGGTGTCGCACTGATTTCATTTTCATCAATAAAAGATGATGCCTTGGCGATTGTATTTTCGGCATCACTTAGTTCTCTTTTGGTCCTCTGGCTGGTAGGCTATATAGTACAGAAATTTGAAAGGTCCAATGGAAAATAAATTCATATTAGAATCACTATTTATCATTCTCTCTGTAGTTTCTTATATACTGGGGATATACATATATGCAAAAAGCAGGTTTATGCTGTTTCATACAATAATTGTTGCTACGTTACTGGTTATTCTTGCCTTGAGATTTGTTAATGTAGACATTCAATTGTATCAAGAGAACACAAAGTTGCTCAGATATCTTCTGAACCTCTCAATTGTAGCACTGGGATATCTTTTATTCAAACATTACGACTATATAAAAAGCAAGGGAGTAGCCATTATTACAGCAACATTCACAGGAAGTCTTGCAGCAATTCTTAGTGTAGGTTTTCTGGCAATCCTTTTTGGTGCAAAATACGAGACAATTGTAACATTATTGCCAAAATCCATAACAACTCCAATCGCTATAGTAATAAGTGAACAATTTGGGGGGGTAATCTCATTGACCGCTGTAATAGTTGTTATTGCAGGTATTTTTGGAGCAATAGCGGGACCATGGTTTTTAAAGTTAACAGGGATAAAGTCCAGACTGGCTACAGGTTTGGCCTTAGGCTCGGCTGCCCATGGTATAGGAACAGCAAAAGCTTTAGAAACGGGAGCATTGGAGGGAGCTGCAGGAGGACTGGCAATAGCTTTGATGGGTTTGTTTACATCAATGCTTATTCCTCTGATAGTGCCTCTTATTAAGATTGTTCTGCCTGAAATTTAGAAACAATATCTTTTGCCCATTGTGTCGCTCGCTCAATCTCAGTATCGTATAATGGCCCTTCATTTCCTGTTACAAAAAATCCTTCAGAAGGTACAATAATAGTTGCACCTTTTTTGCGAAGGAGCTTAGCTATTGTTTTGTCTGCATATCCTCCTGCCTTCACAATCAATCTTAATGCCCCGGATTTTATTGTTTCCAGCTTCACACGTGTGTCAAAAGCAGAAGCCATAACACCCTTTAGCGAGTCGGATTCTATTGATTCAAACATATCGGTGATTGGTTTTGTTGGTCTGAACCCTCTTGTAGGGGAGCCAACAATTAAAAGATCGACATCCTTGAGAAGGTCCGGAGTGAAACCATCTGGTTTGCAGATACGAGTATCCTCTTTGTTCTCAAATCCATTAAAAATTGCGTTGGCAATAACCTCTGTATTGCCAAAAACTGAGTCGTAGATGATAAGAGTTTTCATATTTGAATAAATAAAAACCCTCATACAGTTTTAATTGTATGAGGGCATTATAAAATTATTGACTAGTATCTTCTTCTAGTATCTTGTCTTTTTTCGTAGCCACCGCCGCCACCGTATCCACCGCCACCGCGACTGTCTCTGTTTTCTTTAGGTTTAGCTACATTTACGTTAATAACCTTACCGTCATACTGACCTTGGTTTAACTCTTTGATAGCTTTTTCACCTTCTGCATCGTTAGGCATTTCAACAAAGCCAAATCCTCTTGATCTGCCTGTCTCTCTGTCTGTAATTACTTTTGCTGATGAAATTTCGCCGAATTCGCCGAAAAGTTCCTTAAGATCGGCATCATTGACACCGTAACTTAAATTTGAAATAAAAATGTTCATTAAATAAACTTTAATAATAAATAAATAATTGATTGAATGAGTGTTAAAAACGAAAGTCTACTTAACAAAATCTTAATAAAAAACCAGAAAAAGCTAGATGCTTTGAATAATAGGAGCTAACACTCTATTAACGCACAAATGTAATACGGAATTTTGTAAAAAACAAATTAATTGAAAATAAGTATATTAATAAGTTGCATTCACATTATTTGTAAATAAAGCAAATATGCCTTAACATTGTATAATTTAATATTTTAAAAAAGACTTTATGCAACGGAGAGAGTTAAGGCATTTGTTGTTGTTAATTATTTTTATTACAACATTTTTAGGCGTTGCCATAGATATCTATGCCAATACTGTTGACTACAACATTTGGAAAGGGTTGTCGATATTCAAATTTTTCACCATCCAGTCAAATATGCTTATAATGCTTTATTCCTTTGTGGCGTTGACTAATTTAAATAACTGGCAGGAATCAGTTTTTTTTAAAAATCTTCTAAGTCCCATTACTTCTTATATAATGCTAACAGGAATTACTTTTGCTATCCTGCTAGCACCAACATCCACAGTACAGGGACTCCACAAGGTTGCCTCTGACCTTCTGCATTATCTGGCACCACCGATGATGTTTTTTTACTGGATTATATTTGAAGAGAGAAAACTGGAATACAAGTTCACTTTAAAGTGGCTCATATATCCAGTTTTATTTATGATTTGGGGGCTATTTCTTGCTTTTGCGTTTCAGGATTATCTCTATCCCTTCTTTGACCTCCCGAAATTCGGAAATTTTTTATACATATACCTTTTACTTATGGCAGCATCGACTACTGCCATAAGTATATTTCTGGTATTTGTCAATAAATCATTTAAATTTAAAAGACAGGATTAATCCAGCTTGTGTATTGCCAGTCCGCTCCTTAGTTTAGGTTCGAACCAAGTGGTTTTTGGAGGCATGATGTTTCCTGTGTCTGCAATATCAATCAATTGTTTCATGGATACTGCGTAAAGAGCAAAGGCTGCAGCAGACTCTCCAGAATCAACTCTTTTCTTGAGCTCGCCAAGACCACGTATTCCACCAACGAAATCAATTCTTTTTGATGTTCTCAGGTCTTTGATGTCAAGTAATTTATCAAACACAAGGTTGGAAAGTACTGTAACGTCCAGTACACCTATGGGGTCATTATCGTTAAATGTGCCGGGTTTTGCAGTTAATGAGTACCAACTGCCCTCAAGATACATAGAGAAGTTGTGAAGAGCATTTGGTTTGAAAATTTCGACTCCATTATCCTCAACAATAAAGTCATTTCTTAGTTTTTCAATCAGTTCTTCTGGCTTCATCCCGTTAAGATCCTTAACTAGTCTGTTGTAATCAATAATCTTAAGGTGACTTTCAGGAAATACCACAGCCAGGAAGTAATTGTATTCTTCTTCGCCGGTGTGATTTGGGTTAAGGTTGCGTTTTTCCTCGCCAACAAGAGCAGCGGCAGCTGTCCGGTGATGACCGTCAGCAACATACAAAGCAGGAATTGTAGCAAAAACTTCGGTAATGCGATTTATTGTCTGATCATCTTCTATTACCCAGAAGTGATGTCCAAAGCCATCTTCAGCAACGAAATCATATTCTGCATTTTTTGATTTTACAACATTGGCAACGATCGAATTGATCTCATTGTTGTCCGGATAGGCAAAGAATACAGGTTCAACATTTGCATTCTGTATGCGAACGTGTATCATTCTGTCCTCTTCCTTGTCCTTGCGTGTAAGCTCGTGTTTCTTGATTTTTCCCGAGAGGTAGTCATCAATATTTGCTCCAATAACAAGACCGTATTGTGTACGACCCTCCATTGTCTGTGCATATACGTAGTACAACTCTTTTTTGTCTTGTACCAGCCATCCTCTCTCTTGCCATTTTTTGAAGTTTTCAACGGCCTTATCATAAGCCTCTTGAGTGTGCTCGTCTATAATCGGAGAGAAGTCAATTTCCGGTTTTATTATGTGCAGGAGTGATTTTTCTCCAGCCTCTGCCTGAGCTTCAGCTGAGTTTAGAACATCATAGGGTCGGGATGCCACATCCATCGCAAAAGCCTTAGGGGGTCTAAGGGCTGCAAACGGTTTTATCTTTACCATTTTGTTAAAATATCTTATTTGTTATTTATTTAGTTGAAAAGTTTTGTCTCCTGTCTCAAAAAATCTGACAATCTGGTTTGCAGATGCCAGACCTGCATTAATATTTGCCTCAGCTGTCTCTGCACCCATTTTTTTTGGACTTGCAAATACTCGTGTGCCAAATTTTTCATTAAGAATGTCTTGATTATCAGCGGCAATATCTGTAATATATTTGATATCCGCTCTCTCCTCCATAATTTTCACCAACTCCTCCTCGTTGATTACCTCTTTGCGGGCTGTATTTATTACGCAACCGCCCTTTGGCAGTTTTGAAATAAGATTGTAGCCGACGGATTTTTTTGTTTCGGCAGTAGCTGGAATATGAAGAGAGAGAAAGTGTGATTTGCTATATAGTTCTTCAATAGAAGAGACTGGAATGACGCCCTCTTTTTCAATAGCTTCTGCTTTAACATAAGGGTCAAATGCATATACCTTCATATTGAAACCAAGTGCAAGTTTAGCAACCAGTCTGCCTACGTTTCCGAATGCGTGTATTCCAACAGATTTGCCGCTGAGTTCACTTCCGGTCCCGGGAGTAAAGCAATTTCTGGATATGTAGATCATCATGCCTATGGCAAGTTCTGCAACAGCGTTGGAGTTTTGTCCGGGTGTGTTCATTGCCACAACTCCATGTTCTCTACAAGCGGCAAGGTCAAGATTGTCATAACCTGCGCCTGCACGTACAACAATTTTCAGCTTCTTAGCAGCTTCAACAACGGCTTTTGTAACCTTGTCGGAACGCACGATTAATGCATCAGCATCGGAGACAGCAGCACAAAACTGCTCCTCAGAAGTGAATTTTTCAAGTAGAGCCAAAGTATGCCCCGAGCCTTCAACTATCGATCTTATTCCGTCGACCGCTGCTTTTGCAAACGGTTTTTCAGTTGCAACCAGTACTTTCATTTCTTGTTTTTTGCGAATAAAGATTAACCATTCAATTTTTCAAACTCCTGCATGCAGGATACCAGTGCCTTAACGCTCTCTACAGGGCAGGCATTGTAAGTAGAAGCGCGGAAACCGCCAACTGAACGGTGACCTTTGATTCCAACCATACCACGCTCTTTTGCAAATGCCATGAAAGCATCTTCTTTGTCTTTATACTCTTCACTCATTACAAAGCAGATGTTCATAATTGAGCGGTCTTCAACAGCAGCGGTGCCTACAAACATCTTGTTTCTCTCTATTTCGCTATATAACAAGGCAGCTTTTTCTTTGTTGATCTTGTACATAGCGTTAAGACCTCCAAGGTTTTTAAGCCATTTAAGAGTCTCGGTCATGATGAAAATGGAGAATACCGGAGGTGTGTTGAACATAGAATCCTCTTTAATATGGGTCCTGTAGTCAAGCATAGTAGGAAGGTAACGTGAAACCTTGCCAAGAATATCTTCTCTTACAATTACAAAAGTAACGCCCGCCGGGCCAACATTCTTCTGGGCACCGCCATAGATAAGAGCATATTTGCTTACATCAACAGGGCGGCTCATGATGTCAGAAGACATATCTGCAACCAGATTAACAGGGCTGTTCATATCTTGGTGGATCTCTGTACCGTAAATAGTGTTGTTTGTTGTTATGTGGAAATAATCCAGATCTTCAGGAATTTCATACCCTTTTGGGATATATGAAAAATTCTTGTCAGAAGAAGATGCTATTTTTACAGCATTGCCAATTGCTTTAGCTTCTGCAAATGCTTTCTTTGCCCAAACACCAGTTTCAAGATACCCTGCTTTGTTTTCAAGAAGGTTCATTGCAACATAAAGGAACTGCATGCTGGCACCACCTCCAAGAAATAGCACCTTATACCCTTCAGGTATATTAAGGATCTCTTTCCAAAGAGCACGGCACTCCTCCATTGTTGCCTCCCACTCTTTTGAACGATGGGATAATTCAATTACAGACATGCCTGTACCTTTAAAATCATGGAGAGCGTCTATAGCTGCCTGAATGGCAGATTTTGGAAGAACACAAGGTCCTGCATTAAAATTATGAGCGACTTTCATAAGAATATATTTTTTTGTGTATTGTTTTAATTTTGCTTCAAAGGTATATAAAAAATGTTAAATCCAAAGAATAATGGGCTAAAAATGCACCAATTAATAGGCTGGAGCTAGTTGTTGCTTATGATTTTTAAGTTTTCCTTGTCTGTTATCTTTTCGCAATAGTGACAAAGTAGTTTAAGTTCATTTTCATCAGTTATAGTTGTAAAAAGGGTTTCAATCGGTTGATGATTAGTGACACAAACCGGATTCATGCACTTAGCAATTCCCTTTATTGAAGATGGAATTGATAGAACTCTCTTCTCAACAACCTTGAAATTCTGTATGATATTGATTTTTGCCTGAGGCGCAATAAGGGCTATCCTGTTAATTTCATCACTCTCAAAGTATCTGTCAGAAATCTTGATTATCGCTTTTTTCCCTAAAAGCTTGCTGTCCAGATTAGTGCCAAACGTAATTTGATTGCTGATGCAACTTAGGCCCAGGATATCAATTACTTTAAAAAGTTGTTCGGCAGGAATGTGGTCCAGAACGGTTCCATTTTTAATGGCACTCACCTTTAAATGTTTTTCCATTTGCATAAAATTAAGATTAACTGAAAAGTTTTGTAATTATGGCCATTCTTGTGTATACACCATTTTTTGCCTGATCAAAATAGTATGCATGGTCGCTGTTGTCTACATCCAGAGCAATTTCGTTGACTCTTGGGAGGGGATGAAGGATTTTCATATTCGGCTTGGCCCCATCAAGCATTGAATTGTTAAGACTATATACATTCTTGACTCTTTCATATTCAATTGCATCTGTAAAGCGCTCCCGTTGAACCCTTGTCATATACAGAATATCTGACTGACATATTCCGTCAGAGAGATTTCTGGTCTCCTCGAAACGGATGTTCCTTTTCCTGAGATACTCCTTGTACTCATTAGGTAGTTTCAACTCTTCCGGGGCGGTGAAAAGAAAAGTCGGGTTGAAATGAGACATGGCCTGCAGAAGAGAGTGAACCGTCCGTCCATATTTGAGGTCACCTACCATATTTATAAAAAGATTGTCAAGCCTGCCCTGAGTCTTCTGAATGGAGTAGAGGTCCAGTAAAGTCTGTGAAGGATGCTGATTTGAGCCGTCGCCTGCATTTATTACAGGTACGGGTGATATCTCAGAAGCATATCTGGCACTCCCTTCCAGAGGATGTCTCATGACTATAAGGTCGGCATAATTTGAGACCATCTTTATAGTATCTTTTATGGTCTCACCTTTTGTCACACTTGTATTGCCGGCATCCGAGAATCCTATAACCCTGGCTCCAAGTCTGTTGGCAGCAGTCTCAAAACTTAAACGGGTTCTGGTGGATGGTTCGAAAAAGATACTTGCAACAACCTTGTCCCTGAATATTGGTTGTGACGGATTTTTTTCAAACCCGGCTGCCATTTTTAGGACCTCTAAAATTTCTTCCTTAGAAAAATCCTGTATAGAAATTAAGTTTCTTGACATATATATGTTTGATTATGTTGATTTCAACATGTTAATATTATTCCTCCTGCTTCTGCTATTGCATTGGCAAACCGTTTGCTGTTGCTTTCCCTGATACTCACCGTTATTATACAGAGGTTGTCCGACTGTTGTTCAAGAATAATTGCATTGTGTTCCCTTATTAGTTTCATGATATTATTCATAAGCATGTAGTCAAAACTAAATTTCATTAACCGTACAGCAATTTTTTCAATTATTTCAGTATTATCGATAGCATCAATAGTTGCTGCTTTATATGCTCTTATAAGACCAGGCACACCCAATTTTATTCCGCCAAAGTACCTTACCACTACTACCAGAACATCGCTTATCTCTTTGGATAGAAGTTGACCGAGGATTGGTTTCCCCGAAGAAGAAGAGGGTTCACCATCGTCATTGGCTCTCCATATTTCACCATTGACACCCAAACGATAGGCGTAACAATGATGTCTTGCATCAAAATAGTTTTTTCTAAGCTCTGCCAGAATGTTTTTAATCTCTTCTTCGGATGAGACGGGATAAGCAAAAGAGAAAAATTTACTGCCAAGTTCTTTATAAATACCTGTCGAGGGCTTTGATATTGATTTATAGGAGTCTGTGGGAGAATTTTCACTCATGCTGTCATTCATAGCGTTTGGTAAAAATAGCCCCTTTTTGCTAAATTTGCAAAATGTATAAAGAAGTTTTTATAAGAGATTTTTCATTGCTTGGAAAATTATTGGATGCAACTGTTAATGGTTGCAAAGACAATCATCTGCTGGATAGAGCATTTGAAGATTCGCTACAATCCAGCCCATTATTTTCGACAGGTATGCAAAAGGAGGCAATTAGAGCTGTCATTGCAAAATTCCTTCAGGAGAACGTTTTGACAGACTGGCTGATACCTTATGAAAATAAGCTAATTGAAAAAAAATGTATTGTCGGTATCATCATGGCAGGAAACCTGCCTCTTGTAGGGTTTCATGACTTCCTTGTTACAATGGCATCGGGTTGCATGGCCCGGATAAAACTCTCAGGGAAGGACAGGTTTTTACTTCCTGCCCTTTATAACATGCTTTGCGAAATTAATCCGTACTGGAAAGAGAGAGTAGAATTTACTGAAAGTCTTCCTGACAATCCGGATCTTTTACTTGCAACCGGTGGCGATGAATCGGCAAAAATATTTGAGAACAAATACAAGAATACACCAAAAATAGTAAGGAGTTCCAGATCCAGCATTGCAATACTTCTAGGTGATGAAAATGAGGAGGAGTTGCAAAAACTTTCAAAAGATATCTTCTTATACTACGGAATGGGTTGCAGGAGTGTCTCAACGCTCTTGGTGCCGGAGGACTATTCTTTTGGATTATTAACAGAGGTTTTTGCAAGGAGCAGAACTTCTATAGAGAGTGATGATTATTTATCGGCATACAAATATCAGAAAGCAATTGCAACCATGCAGAATTCATGGTATCTGGATGGTGGCTTTTATATTTTGAGGGAATTTATGAGTTTTCCTCCCCCTATGGGAATAATTGGAATCTTGAAGTATAAAGATATCAATGAAGCCGAAAAATTTGTAAATTCAAATAAATTACACCTTCAGTGTCTTGTTGGGAAAAAATGCCGATTCGCAGATACGGAAGTCGGTGAAACACAATATCCCTCAATTTCTGATTATGCTGATGGGTTAAATAGTTTAGAATTTATACTAAATAATGTATAACTTCGCTTGAAATTCATACACGATGGTATACAGATACAAGGCTACTATAGCAGGTAATAAGATATTTCTGAGAGAGTACGAGATAAAAGGCACCATCTCGCTCTACGCCCTCCATCTTTATCTGCAGGATGACCTTGGATTTGCTCCAGATCAGATTGTCATGTTCCGGGGACTGGATAAAAACAACAAAGTGAAGGCCCATTATGGCTTGTTTGATATTGGTGACGGAACAATGGATTCCATTACTCTTGAAAAGGCAATCCTTTCCGGATTCTCAAAATTACTCTATGTATACGATACTTTCAAGGACAGATCCATAACATTGGAACTTCTTTCTAAAGAAGAGGAATTAGCCAGACGGGCTTATCCCAGACTTATTGCAGAAAAAGGAAAAAATCCTGACCAGTTTTCAGATAATTATGATGATTTTGAACAGATGATAGAGTTGAACGACTCTGAACCGCTTTTCCAGGCAGATGAACTGCCGGAGGGAGAAGAGGGATAACCGGCGTCTAATGTCTGACAAAAAACTTTTTATTGTCATTGGTCCGACTGCTGCCGGAAAAACAGACTATGCAATAGACCTGGCACAGAAACTTGGCTCTCCTGTTATATCATGCGATTCCCGGCAAATCTATCGTGAACTTAGAATAGGCACGGCACCACCGACAGATGAGCAGCTGGCAATGGTCCGGCATTACTTCATTTTTTCCCACTCTATACACGATTTATATACTGCCGGAAAATACGAAATAGAGGCCTTGAAGTTATTGGATGATCTGTTCCTGTCGCATGACTCATTGGTTATGGTTGGCGGATCCGGATTGTATGTAGATGCGGTGTGCCGTGGAATTGATGATTTTCCTCCTGCAGATATGGAATTGAGAGAAGATCTCATGCTGAGGCTTAAGAGTGAGGGAGTTGAGCCATTAAGGAAAGAACTGAGACTTTTGGACAGAGAGAGTTACGAAACGATAGACATTGCCAATCCACAGAGAGTTATAAGGGCTCTGGAAGTTTGTCTGTCAACAGGTGAGGCATTCTCCTCTTTCAAGCAATTTAAAAGTAAACCGCGCAATTTTAAAATTGAGAAAATCCTGATTGAAAGACCCAGAGAAGAACTCTACGAGAGGATTGACAGGAGGGTGGATATAATGATGGATAAGGGACTGCTGGATGAGGTTAAGGGTTTGTATGAATTCCGAGTGAGACCTGCTTTAAAGACTGTTGGATACAGAGAGTTGTTCGACTATATTGACGGCAAATACTCACTTGACGAAGCAATTGAACTGATAAAAAGGAACAGTCGCCGTTACGCAAAAAGACAGATGACCTGGTGGAGAAAGGAACAGCCATAAAAAGTAGCGTTAAAAAAACAACTAGTGCCCCCTGCATCTGATATACGTCGGCAAACTCATGGGGCATCTTTGTTTTTTAGCGGGTGTGCCCTGCATGAGCAGAGCACACCCTGTCCGAAGCTCATTGAAAAATTCAAAAATACAAATTTAATTTTAAGATAGAGAAGGATAGGGTGTATTTTTCCAGAGGGTGC
>Ga0209417_1004730_pt1 | contig 15918 bp, 11 predicted proteins | sample RifGroF2_FD_184002 | JGI IMG/M metagenome (GOLD analysis project Ga0209417, IMG submission 184002) | Groundwater microbial communities from Rifle, Colorado, USA - Groundwater F2 (SPAdes) (version 2) | ecosystem: Environmental > Aquatic > Deep subsurface > Groundwater | place: Rifle, Colorado... | reverse complement strand
TGGATTTGGCACTTGAAACAACTAAAGATAAGGTGTTAAAAACCCACGAAGAATTTAAAAGTAAAATTGACAACTTATCTGGACTGCTAACAAGTGAACAACATGGAACGGGTTTGGCGTTTTACAACACCTCTAAGTTTACCATGAAAAAACTGTTGGCTGACCCTAAAAATATTGACACCAACTTTTTAGATTACCTGAATGGCTATTCTGAAAATGTGCAAGATATAATCAGCAAGTTTAAATTCCGTAATCAGTTAGAAACATTTGAAACAACTGGAATAACTTTTTCTCTTATTGAGAAATTCTGCAATCCGAAAGTTGAATTAAGCCCTGCCAAAATATCGCCTATGGCAATGGGATATATGTTTGAGGACTTGATACGCCGTTTTAATGAGAAAACAAATGCCGCAGCAGGGCGTCACTTTACGCCAAGAGAAATCATTGAGTTGATGACACATTTGGTTTATTTGCCTGTAAAAGACAAAATTCAAAAAGGAACTTTTTTGGTGTATGACCCATGTGCTGGTTCTGGGGCAATGCTTACCCAATCTAAATCATTTGCTACCAATCCCGAAGGAGAAATAAAATCTCAGGCAACCTTCCATTTATACGGACAAGAGAATACTGGCGAAATGTATGCAGTTTGTAAATCGGATATGTTGTTGAAAGGCGAAGACCCCAACAAAATAAAGTTTGGCTCAACGCTCAGTGAATATGGGTTTGAACCTGATTTAAAATTCAATTTCATGCTCACCAACCCTCCTTACGGTACAACATGGAAACAAGATATAGAAAACTTAAATGTTGGAAGTGAAAAAAAAGTAAGCATAGTTGATAAACGCTTTAATCTTAAAATCAAAAACTTTAAAGGCGAACTCGAAGAAACTTGTTTGACTTCAAGAAGCAATGACGGACAATTAATGTTCATGCTCCACATGCTTTCCAAAATGAAAGACCCAAAAGATGGTGGAAGCCGTATTGCATCCGTTCAAAATGGTTCGGCTCTGTTTACTGGCGATGCAGGAAGCGGAGAAAGCGGTATTCGGCAATACATTTTAGAAAACGATTTATTGGAGTGTATAATTCAATTACCAAATGACATTTTCTATAATACTGGAATTGCAACTTATGTTTGGATTATTTCAAACGTAAAAGATGAAAAAAGAAAAGGGAAAGTTCAGTTGATAAATGCTTCAACCGAAGAGTTTTACAAAAACATGAGAAAGCCTCTTGGCGAAAAGCGGTTGGAATTGTTGCCCGAACACATTATTAAAATACAAGAACTCTATTTTGCTTTTGAGGAAAACCTATATTCAAAAATATTTGACAACACAGATTTTGGTTTTTATCAAATTACAGTTCATCAACCTGAAAGAGACGAAAAAGGAAATATTGTACTTGATGCAAAAGGAAATCCAAAATCAGATAGCACTTTGAAAGATTTTGAAAAAGTGCCAATGAAAGAAAGCATAAAAGACTATTTCAAAACAGAAGTTTTACCTTTTGTCCCAGATACTTGGTACGATGACAAAAAAATGAAAGTAGGATTTGAAATTTCATTTACTAAATATTTCTACAAGCATGAACCACTGCGCGACCTTTCGGATATTGAAAAAGACATTATGCAGTTAGAAAAAGAAACTGATGGTTTATTAAATGAGATTATAGCATAATGAGCAAGGTAAAATATCCAAAATACAAACCATCGAAAACGCTTTGGCAAGAGCAGATACCGAGCCATTGGCAGGAAACTGAATTACGAATGCTTTTTGCCGACAACAAGCATAAAAATATTGAACTTGTTGAACGAAACTTACTTTCGTTGAGTTATGGCAAATTAAAACGCAAAGACATTGATAATGCCACTGGTTTAGTTCCAGCATCGTTCGAAGGCTATCAAATTATTGACGAAGGCTATATTGTTTTGCGTTTTACCGATTTACAAAATGATAAAAAATCTTTACGAGTTGGCTACGCCAACGAAAAAGGAATTATCACTAATGCATATATTGGTTTATCACCAAAAGCCTATATTCATTCAAAATACTATTATTACCAACTTCACTTTCTTGATAAAATCAAGTATTTCTATAATCTTGGCGGTGGCGTTAGACAATCATTGGCTTACAAAGAATTTGGAAGAGAAACAGTTTTAATTCCTGACATGAAGGAGCAAATTAGAATTGCTAATTATCTAGATTATAAGATAGCGATGGCTGAGAGGTTTATCCGAAAAAAAAGACAAATACTTAGTTTATATGTTGAACGCAGAAAGTCACTAACACGTAAATTAGTTAATTCTGAAACAGTAAAATTTCTTCGATTGTCATCTATTGCACCGCCTATTCAAAGACCGATTAACCGAAATGATAATGTTCTGTACACTCCTGTTGGTTTATATAATAGAGGAAGAGGTTTGTTTCATAAAGAGCCAACACTGGGTTCAGAATTAGGTGATTCTAATTTTTATTATATAAAAAAAGATGACGTGATTTTAAGTGGACAGTTTGCTTGGGAAGGTTCGGTAGCTTTAGTAGGGGTTGACGATGAAAACTGTATCGCATCTCATAGATATCCTGTTTTAAATTGCAATACAGATATAATTATACCTGAGTATCTTTTTTCGTTCTTTACTATTTCGGATGGTCACTTCTTCCTTGACTACCATTCAAAGGGTGCTGCAGGTAGAAATCGCCCTTTAAATCCTAGAACAATTATTAAAGAGAAAATACCAGTTCCTGACATTAAATTACAAGCAAAATTAATTGAATTGATTGAACAAGAAAACGAGTTAAAATCTCTAATAAATAATGAAATAACGTTAGTAGAAGAATACAAAACAGCCCTAATAGCCGAAGCAGTTACGGGAAAAATAGATGTAAGGGATTTTGAAATACCCGAAATAGTGGAAGAAGAAAGCTATGAAGAATTGGAAGAAGAATTAAGTATAGTGGCAGATGGCGAAACAAAATATGAATCAGACGAAAACCCTAATTATTAAAATGAAGGAGCAGCAAAAAATATCCATACGATTCTTTGACGACCGCGAAGTGCGAGCCTTATGGGACGAGCAAAACGCCAAGTGGTGGTTTTCGGTATTGGATATAGTAGCCGTTCTTACCGATCAAAACGACTATACGAAAACCCGCAACTATTGGAAATACCTGAAAGCCAAGTTGAAAAAAGAAAACAGTGAAGTGGTTAGTGCCACTACCCAGTTGAAGCTTCTCGCACCGGACGGTAAAAAACGTTTTTCCGATATGCTTGATTACAACGGAATTATTGCATTGGGCAAACAGTTTCCTAGCAAAAAGGCAAACCAATTTATCGAATGGTTTACCTATAGCGATGCAAGCATCGACGGAAAAAGCAAAACAAAGGCTTATGCACTTTTTGAAAGTTCTTTTATCAACAGCATAGAAGTTGGCACAACCAATGGTTTACAACAAATTCACGCTTATTTGTTTGGAGGCTTGTATGATTTTGCCGGGCAAATAAGGCAAAAAAACATTTCGAAAGGCGGTTTCCAATTTGCAGTATCACACTTCCTTGGTGCCACATTAAAACAAATAGAAGAAATGCCCGAAAATACATTTGATGAAATTGTCGAAAAATATGTAGAAATGAACATTGCCCACCCATTTATGGAAGGAAACGGCAGAAGCACCCGAATATGGCTGGATTTGATATTGAAAAAACGCCTAAAAAAATGCGTAGATTGGAGCAAAATAAGCAAAACTGATTATATGAACGCAATGGTAAAAAGTGCTATAGACAGTAACACTCTAAAAAAGTTGCTAAATAATGCCTTAACCAACCAAATAGACAACAGAGAAATGTTTATGAAAGGAATTGATTACTCATATTATTATGAGGAAAACTAATAAAAGATTATGAGTACAGATACCACAGAAAAAGGCTTGGAAGCACACATTACTCAATTTTTGGTTGAGGAAAACAAGTATTTGCTTCGTAAAAAGGAAACATACAATAATGTTTTGTGCATCGACAGTGAATTGCTTTTTCAATTCTTTGAAGCCACGCAACCTAAAGCTGTTGCTAAACTTAAAACTTATCATAAAGACCTTTACAAGCAAAAAATAATAAAACGCTTAAACGACCAAATTCAAGCAAAAGGTATTATTGAAGTATTACGCAAAGGCATTACAGATGGCTTTACCGATACTAAACTGCATTTGTTCTACAATAAGCCTGTTTCTGCCTACAATGCCGATGCAAACGCATTGTATCAAGCCAATTTGTTTTCGGTAATGCGTCAGGTGTATTTTTCGCCAAACGATAAAAAGTCCTTGGACATGATGATTTTCATCAATGGTATTCCTGTGATATCATTTGAATTGAAAAATGAACTTACCAAACAAAATGTTCAGCACGCCATAAAGCAATACAAAGAAGCTAGAGACCCCAATGAAGAACTTTTTCGTTTAGGTAGGTTAATGGTTAATTTTGCAGTAGACACTGAAGAAGTTTGGATGTGTACACAACTTAAAAAAGAAAAGTCATACTTCCTGCCTTTTAATAAAGGTTATAAAAATAGTGCAGGTAATCCTCCGAATGATGGTATTAAAACAGATTATTTGTGGAAAGAGATATTGACAAAAAATAATCTCACAGATATTATACAGAACTTCTGCCAGTTGATAACAGAAGAAAAAGAATATTTGGACGACAAGGGAAGAGTAAGAACGAAGAAAGAAAAGAAATTGATTTTTCCTCGTTATCATCAATTGCTTGCTGTTCGCAATATTTTAGCTGATGCACAAATAAATGGTTCAGGTCAGAAATACTTAATTCAACATTCTGCAGGTTCAGGCAAATCAAATTCGATTTCATGGTTGGCACATCAGTTGATTGGTTTGCACGATAAATCAGGCTCAAATAATATTTTTGACACTGTAATTGTAGTTACGGATCGACGTGTTTTAGATGCTCAGATACGCAACAATATAAAGCAGTTTCAGCAAGTAAACGGAGTAGTTGAAGCCATTACCGAAGGAAGCAAACAACTGAAAGAAGCACTTGAAGAAGGTAAAAAAATCATCATTACCACCATTCAGAAATTCCCTCACATTGTTGAAGAAATTGGCGATTTGCCAGGAACAAACTTTGCCATTATCATAGATGAAGCCCACAGCAGTTTGAGCGGACAAATGGCACGAAAACTAAATGAATCGTTGGCTGTAAAGACAGGGCATACCCCATCTCTGGATGATGACGAATTTGAAACAGATGACAACGACACCATAACAGGCGAGGATTTAATAACCGACTTAATTAAATCACGAAAGTTATTGCCCAATGCCAGTTACTTTGCTTTTACTGCCACGCCTAAAAATAAAACCTTAGAATTATTTGGCGTTCCATTTCAAGAAGGTGACAAAACTAAATTCAGAGCTTTTCATTTATACTCAATGAAACAAGCCATTGATGAAGGTTTTATAATGGATGTTTTACAGAATTATACAACCTATCAAAGTTATTATGCATTGCTTAAAAAGATTGAAGAAGACCCTGAATATGACAAATTAAAAGCTCAAAAGAAATTAAAACATTATGTAGAAAGCCACGAACACGCCATAAAAAAGAAAGCGGTTTTAGTAGTTGACCATTTTATGGAAAACATAATCCGTAAAAAACGAATGGGCGGCTTTGCAAAAGCAATGTTGGTAACAAGTTCGAGAACCAACGCAGTAAAATACAAGAAGGCATTTGACGATTATTTGCACAAAATCAATAGTCCATACAAAGCAATTGTTGCCTTTTCGGGCGAAATTGACGGACAAACAGAAGCAAGTTTGAACGGTTTTTCAAGTGCTTCAATTCCAAAGGAATTTGAGAAAAACGAATATCGCTTTTTGTTAGTTGCCAATAAATTTCAAACTGGTTTTGACCAACCTCTTTTACATACCATGTATGTCGATAAAAAACTAGGTGGCGTAAATGCAGTTCAAACATTATCAAGACTAAACAGAAGCCATCCTTTAAAGAAAGACACTTTTGTTTTGGACTTTGCCAATAAAACCGAAGAAATTGAAAATGCTTTTAAACCTTATTTTGAAAGTACCATTTTAGGTGAAGCAACCGACCCTAATAAATTATTCGACTTAAAAGATGCTTTGGATAATTACCAAGTTTATACAAAGGAACAAGTAATTGAATTTTCAGATAAGATTTTAGCAAACGTTCCTGTTGACCAGCTTCATGCTATGCTTGACAATTCAACGGCTATTTTTAGAAACGATTTAGAAGAACAACAACAAGCCGATTTCAGAGCAAAAGTAAAAACCTATGTTCGCTTGTATATTTTCCTTTCTCAGATTATTCCATTTGAAAACCCTTATTTAGAAAGACTTTACATTTTCCTTAATCACTTGCAAAACAAATTAGGTGGTGATACTCCAATTGATTTAGCACAAGGCATTTTGGACAATATCGACATGGACAGTTACCGATTACAGTTGGAAGCCACAACAAATATTGCAATGGAACAAGGAGAAGATTTAAAGCCAATTCCAACAGATATGAGAGGTGGAACAAACCAACCAGAAATAGACAAACTTTCAAACATTTTGCAAACTTTTAATGACAGATACGGAACACAGTTTGAAGATGTGGATAAGGTTAGACAAATGGCTGAAAACGTTGCAAATGATGTGGCTAAAAATAAGGAATTGATAACCTCAATAAGATATTCAGACGATCAGAATGCGAGAATAACAAGTGACAAAGTTGTAGGTGAAGAATTACTGAAACATATAACTACAAACTTTGACCTTTATAAATTGTATTCAGACAATAAAGAATTTAAAGAGGATTTTTCTGCAATGATGTTTGGAATGGTTAAGGAAATATTTAATAGAGAATCAAATAAGAAAATATAAAAAATAGTTCAAAATAATGCTTTGAAATTGTTTGCCATATCTGCATTTCACAAACGTAACCATAAGTTTGCAACAAAATCATTAAAAAAATAGGCAGGAATGACTTTGTGGGAGGAAAAAAGTAAAAAGTAAAGAAATTATCAATTTAGAAATCATATATTATTGATTGCATATTTTAAGCCAAATGTGATAGTCTTTTGAGGGTTTTGAGTGTTTATATCTTTTTGCAACATAATATAAATGGAGAATGAATGTTTATTATTTATTTTAAATTCGTTACCAATGGATAATCTATATTGATTGAAAGATTTATTGCTTTCCATATTACGAGGGTCATTTATCTGGAAGAATAGTTCAGTTGTTGCATACGGTTTATACTGTTTTAAATTATATTTTATTTCAAGTTTGTTCCTCCATATACAGTCAGGAATTTTTCCTTTATCACTTGAATTATAATCTTGTAATTCTGACTGTATTCGAGTTCGATAATTAATTACAAATGGTTTTATTTTGTATTTATACTTATAATCAAACATTAATCTGTGACGTTCACTAAAGTATTTTTCTTCTTTATATTTATCGGAGAATCGATAAGCAATAGATACATCTTTGCATTTAGTGAGTTTGTAATTTAAGCTAATTGTACTTAAAAAAGAATTTATTTGTGTGCAATTATTTTTTAACCTTAACTCTTCTTCTAGTTCGACTGAAGTCCTATTTGTTATATTTTTTTGTATAGATATTCCTGTCCAATTTGCAAAATCATTTGTTTGAGCAAATATACCATATTGGATAAGTAACGTAATAATAAATAAAAATATTAAATTTTTGAGCATTGCTATTCGTAGTAGTATATTAAAATTCGAGCAGAGTCTTTAAGAAAATTAACTTTATCTATTTTTATTCTATTTACTTTTAATCCAGTACGATTTTGAATATCATCAATAAGTTGTTGCCTATTTTCGGGTTTAATTAATTCTATTATTTCATAGTCAATACGTTTTACATGCTCTTGTTTGAATATTAAATTGCAATCAAGTAAAGCTGTAAAAAATAATATAATCGTGTTTATGATAATAAGTTCATTATATTCGAGTTGAATTGCACTAATAAGCCCAATCCCAATAAAAATAAAAAGGTAAGTCATGTCTTTCATTGATATTCCTTGGGTTCTATATCTTAACATGGAGAATACCGCAAATAATCCAAATGCTGCACCTACTGACATTTTGATTTTATTGAAAACAATAGTAAGCATGAATATAATAATATTGAACATAACAAATGTAAATATTGATTCCATTTGTTTGTTATTAGGGTAGTATATTAAGATTATTATAATTAGAAGAGTTACTATGTCGATAAACAGATGTGTAAAAAACTTATCATCTGCTTTAAAAATATCTTTACTTTTCTTTTTGGCAACATCTTTGCCCGTGTCATTTACTAATGTGTTAGTTATGCTTTCAGTAGATGATGTAATATTATTTGTGTAATAAACATAATATGCAGGAGCAATCAAGCAAAGGAGTAATGATATAAAAATTATTAATTTTAATTTAGTCATAATATTTTTTGTTAATTAGTAACAATAAAGGCTTTATGTTATTTTTTTTTACATTATCAAAAAGAGATGATACACCAAGGCAATATTTACTTATGGATTGTTTGTGTATTGAATGTTCACGCATAATTTTAATAAAATGGGAGTTTTCATGCTTTCCTTGTTTTAGCTCAGCAATAACAAGTTTTGGAAAATCCTTGTATTTATCATCAGAAAGGAAACTGAGATTCAAATCTATTGTAAGTCGTTCTTTAAGGTTGTTGTTTACTAGGGTTATTCTTTGATAATTAACCCATATTTTAGGTTCTAGTTCGTTTTTATTTAGGCAAGTTTTAGAATCTATAAGTTTTGCAGTGTCTTGATTTATTGAATATTCAATATTTTCTTGCTTTAAACGGTCTTTGATGGTTCTTTTTTTGTTGTTTTTAAATTTTATTTCAAAAAAAGTAACGTTTGAGTTAATATATTTACGATACCTAACTTTATATCTATTAAGTCTTCCATTTTGATGATCAGTATATAATTTAAAATTATGAGTGTCAAAGTATAGGGTTTCATATTGCATCATATTATTATTGTCTATTTGAAGTATCCGATAATGCTGCTTCAGCTCATTAAGAATGTCTGGAAGAAGCTCAATCCGAAAAATAAACTTTGAGTCAATTCTATTAAGCAATTTTACCCCATCCATCTCTTTGAGACAAATGGGGTTGAAAAAATTGCCATTGTTAAAACTAAAAAAAAACATGGTTGTGAAAAAAAATTATCGATATTCGTATGAGTATTTTTTTATCGTTTCAATTTCATTAGGATTAAAAATTCGTTTTTCATCTTTAAGCCCTTTTGCATTATAAGTGTAAATATTTTTCTTTAAAATAGTTCCTTCATCAGTTGTTATTGTTTCTGAAATTTTATTTCCTAATGAATTATAAGCATATTTAATTCTTTTTTTAACTACATCGTTACCATTATATTTAATTGTTTCAATAATATCACCTTTTGCATTGTATATATTTGCTTCTTTTGTTTTTATGTTTCCGTTTTTGTCAAAATCAATTTTTAAACTAGAATTTCCGTTTTCATCAAATTCTTCATAACTTTCTTTAATAACTTTATTTTTTTCACCACCAGTAGTTGAAGATATCACGGTAATTGACTTAATTTGATTTTTTTTGACCGTTTTTTTACCTTGAGAAAAGGTAAAAAATGGAATTAAAACTAATATTGCTATAATGATTTTAGATCTCATAATACTGTTTTTTTTATTTAAAGATTATTATATCAGGGACTTCAACAACTTGTTTCCTTTTTGTGACTTCTACATCTTTAATTATTGGAATCATTGCATTAGTTAATAATGTTGAATCTTCAGAATAAGCGTAAATATGATAATTGCCTTTTCGGAGGTATTTAAATTCATAAGCACCATCATAATTTGTACGAATGCGTTCACTAAATGTCTTATCATCTTCATATATTATGTAAACATCCATATCTTGCCCAGCATATTCTTCTTCAAAAACAGTATATGTGGAATTGTAATCACGCACATAAACTTTACCATATATACTTGAACTTCCTCCTGTTCCAGCCTCTTTTTTGCAAGAACCTAAAACTATTATTGAGGTAATTATTAGAAGAAATATTATATTATACTTTATTTTCATAAACTCTCTGCGCTTTAATTAATAATGAGCTTTTGCGTTGATAATTTATCATTGCATATTATTTTTAAAACATATAATCCAACATTAAGATATGAAACGTCAATCTTAATTAATTTTGAACCATTGTAATCATATTGTTTTTCAAAAAAGACACACCCATTAGTGTCATAAATTTCCACTAGGAAATCGGAAGATATATTGTTTAATTCTACGTTTATAAATTCACTTGCAGGGTTTGGGTATAACAATATATCATCTTGATAGCTTGACATTAAATTAGATTTAGCTAAAGTTGGTTGCATAAAAATAAATTCTCCATATCCATTTGGAAATCGTCCATAGCTTTTTTTTTCTGATTGTAATCCGTATTTTACAGCTTCTATATTATTCCCTTTTTGATTAAATAGATTAATTTTCCCACATTCAAAAGAAAGGCTTATGCTAGTGTTTAAATTTGACGATATACTGCTATTATTTGCATATATTACTAAATAAGACTTTGCCAAAATTGTAGTGTCAGGGAAAACCCATTGTTGAGAAATATTTTCTGAACTGCTAATAGATGTTTCTTTTAGGTTTATATTTTCTGAAGTTGTATTGCATAGCTCAATCCATGATATTGAGTCTGTTATGTTCAATTCGTTTATTACTACAGCCCCTTTGTTTACCGCAGGCAATATAGAATAGTATTCAGTGGATGCTCGTTCTGGCGAAAATATTAAAGCAGTATCATTTTCTGCATAAATATAATACTGTATTGTATTGCCTAAAGATTGAATATTTAACCCAAATATACCATCACCTGCACTCTCATCATTATGCTCCCCATCATCAAACATTTGTTCTTTTTGAAACACACTAGATGATGAACATCTATAAGCTAATGTAACTTTATTTGCATTTATTGTTTTGACTTGTACTGATACAAACTCATCTTTGGATGGGAATTTTGGTGTATGGTTTATATTTATTATAGTTGGAGCAGGTTGCATACCTGGCAATGAATTTAAGTAATTTACTCTTGCTGTCATTAAAGAAGCAATACCAGGATACTCTATCATAGAATCATGACCACCAACAGTGTTATATAAATTATCATGAAACTCTGTATAACTGTAAAACTTGTTTGTATCTTCTTTTACACTAGAATCTATAAAATCCTGCAATAATTTTGCATCATTAATATATTTATTATTAGCAAAATTTTCTTTAATAATAGTGCGAATATGAGCAATATACATCTTCTGATATAAAGTATCACTCAATATATTTTTTAGTAATGGACGAGGAGAAATAGAAAAGTTCAGGTGTTGAAACGGATCTAAAGTTTCTATTGCATCAATAGTTAGACCCTTAAAGTTATACGAACCATCCGAATTTCTAAAACTCCCAAATGATTGATTCATGTCCCATAAAATAGGATTAAATCGCCCATTAACGTCCATACACATATAATAATTGTGTGCAAAAGCAATGTAGCTATCCAAATTAACTAATAAATAATTAAATGCATGCATCCATAAAACTCTATCCACATTTAATATACTTTCTATGCTGTCAAATTGTTTGTTTAAAGTATATATTAAATTAAAAATATCTTGCCGACCTTTGTATTCATCATCTGATTCTAGTTGATAATACTTCACATAATCCTCAGCCTTTGTCCCATGTGTGTATGCTAAATTAGAATTTTCTCCAAAAGGATTTTCAAAAGTAACGGGTTCCCCTTTATAAAATGTGTTGCTTTTATCTCCATAGTATTTTTCCACGAAGTTTTTATCAACAGATTCTACATTTGCATAAAGACCTATCAACGTATCGTTTGCATAAACCTTTGCATAATTTGCTTTAGATACAGGCATATATTGACTTGCTATTTTATATGATAAAATCTCTCTCACAAATGATGGGTCATGAATAGTATTATTTAATTTAATCTTTCGAACACCCATATAATTTTTGTTTTTAACCAGATAATCTAAATATATATTAAATGAGTTTTTTACCGTATTAATATTCCAAGAGCTGTATCCCTTATACCTTATTCCAACATTTTTAAAATATTTTCCATCAAGACTAACATCACACAATATCTTATCTTCACTATCTTTTAAACTATCCAAAATATAATCCCAATTAGATTGTTTGAAATAAATACGTACTTCTCTTATTGTATTTATATCATAGAAATCTTCTTGAGAATAACTCATATGGCTAAAAGCTAAAACTAATATTATGAAAATTACTCTTTGCACTTTAAGTCTATTTTACTGACAATTTATATCTATAAGCTTTATTATCCTGAAACACTTGCACTATATATGTTCCCATTACTACAGTTTCAATATTTAATCTGCTTCCATTACTTAGCCCATCTGATTGAAATACACTATGTCCCATCAAATCTGTTATTTTTACTATAATCGGCTCTGTATTATTTTTGCAGTTTACATAAACAAATCCATTTGTAGGATTTGGAAATACTTTACATCCATTATCACTTTCTGCTTGCAATGTTTCAACTGAAACACTTACATCTGACAACATAGAAACCCCATTACCAGTAGCAATCCATAACTTGTTATTTTTATCTGCTTTTATTCGTTTCACCATTCTATTTACAAGACCATTACTTATTGTATATGAGTTCCAACTGGTGCCGTCAAATCTAGTAATACCACCTTCTTGTAAATAGTCTGCATAAATTCCAAACCAAATATTCCCTTTTCCATCAATATCTATATCCTGAACGTAATTATTGTAAAGCCCATCATCTTTTTCATAATTTAACTTCCATTGATTTGTTGCGTCAAATACAGAAACACCGTAAAATGTTCCAATCCATTTATTATTGTTACTATCTATGGCTATTGATATTACATTATTGTCAAGCAAAGAAGAATTGTCAGTATTAAATATTGTGAATGACGTATCATTATATTTTATAAGTCCACCAATCCAAGTCCCAATCCATTTATTATCAGATAAATCAACAGAAATACAGCTAATCATATTAGACGACAACCCTTCTGTTGTTGTATAATTTGTCCAAATATTATTTACATATTTTGAAATTCCTCCATTTGTTCCAATCCAAATTGCACCTTTCAAATCTTGAGATATGGTATTTACTATGTTATTCACTAATCCATCTGTTTTAGTAAATGACTTCCATGTGTTTCCATCATACACGCTAATCCCTAAATCTGTCCCAACCCAAACACTGTTTTGATTATCAACATAAATACAATTAATTGCATTGCTAAGCAATCCATCTGTTGTTGTATAAGTTTTCCATATAGTATCGTTAAACTTTGCCACTCCAGATTGAGTTGCAAACCATTTATTGTTTAAACTGTCTATTGCTATCCCTGTAACATAATTATCTGGTAATCCATTACTGGTTGTGTAATTTGTAAAAACCTGTGCATTTGAATTTGTAATAATAACAAATAATAATGCTGTAATAATAAATTGTTTCATACTCTTATTTTGTTAAAATAATACGTTTATTTATAACTTCATTCTCAGTTTCTATTTGAACATTGTAAACACCTTTATCCAAGTTCCCTATATTTATTGTTTTTGAATTGCTCTTCCTTAACAATAATTGTCCTGTTACATTATAAATACTAATTACATAATCATTTTGATTAAATGTTCCATCTATAGTTATTGTGCCTGTTGTAGGGTTAGGATATATATTTATTTGTTTTTTAGGCACTATTGTTTCTGTTACTCCTGTAACGTAATCTGCTGTATATCTAAAAGCCTTAGAAACTGTTCCTCCTGCTGTATATGTCCATACGATATTTTGAGAAGCATCTATTTCATACATGTAACCAGATTCAGCTAAGCATATCAGCATGTTTCCATTGGGTAATTGTTGTGAATTAGACTGATTACCAGAGCGACCATTGCATACATAACGAGAAGTATATGTTGTTGGGGCATACGCAGAACCATTGATGTGCGTATAATTATATCCACTATATGGTGGAGATATCAAGTCTATTGTTGACTTTGAGCCTGTTCCTCCATTATTAAAGGCTGCTAAATAGCCTCCATTTGGACAATATTCAGGCACCCAATGTGCGTCATGTACTACATTAAATATCTTTGTTCCTGTTGCTCCATAAGCAGCAGGATTTCCCCACCTGTAAAGAATGTCTCCTCCTTTTCCAGAATTACCTCCTGTATGGCCTGCTGCTTCTTCAGTTGTTGTGCTATGATCTATTACATATAATTCATTTAAATTATGCGAAGAAAAAACTATTTGATTTAAACTTTCATTATAAGAAATTCCATTTGCATGCATCCAATCTTGTTGGGTATTATAGTTAATATTATAAAGCTCGGGATGCTCTTTTACTACACCATAATTGTTCTTTGCTGAACTATATTCTTGTACTAAATGATCCCATACTTGCCATTCCCATACTATTTCTCCTGTATATAACCCTGTTGGTTTTACCTCTATAATCTTTTCCGACCATATTGACATTGTTTTCGAACATCCAGCTGCTGCTACTTCTGTCGCACTTCTAACATCATAAGATATTAGTAACACATTCCCGTTTGGCATTGGGCAAATATCATGGTGTGTGCAATAACTTGATGTTGAATATGTGTATTGCCATAACAAATTTCCGTTCCAATCTACCTTTTGAACCATACCACACATTGCTGCACCATTTAGTTTATTTCCTTGATATTGACACGAACGTAATAATACTTGATTAGATAGTAAATAGGATGAATACCCTGTAGCAACATTACATGCCCATGTATGGTATATATTACCGCTCATGTCTATTAAATAAACATTCTTATTCCCCATTTTACTATATAATGTGTATCCATCATAAGTTCCAGCATTTACAATATTAACTGTACAGAAACACAATACGATTAAGAATTTAAAAATAGTCTTCATAAAATTTATAAATTAATTAACTGCAAATTAATGTTAACTTAACATTATTATTTTCCAATAAAAGACAAAAGCTATTTATTAGAAGACGAAGTCTTTTTTTAAATAATACAAAAATTGAGATTGCGTATTTTCCTAAAAAACACACTGAATAACAATTAAAAATTGTAAAATAAATGCATATATCTCCTTATATTTTCTGGATAAGTTTTAAAATATATATGCTTAGTTATATATGTTTTAATAATGTTCAATCCTATTTTTTTTTAAGTTTTTATATAAAAAGGCCTTTTTGACAACCTATATTTCAATATTGAGAGGCATAAATGTAAGTGGACATAAATCAATTAATATGGGCACACTGAAACGGATGTATTCAGAATTAGGTTTACAAAATATTAAAACCTATATTCAAAGTGGAAATATAATTTTTCTGTTTTCATACTACAAATGCACAAAATCATTTAACACAAACAACTATTTGTTTATAACTATAAGTTATTGTTTTTTTTACTTTTATCCTGCAACGGTTTTGCAACTCTTAACTTTTTCAACGAACCCTAATATTAATGTGATGTATAAAAAAACAATAAATGATATTAAATTTTCAAATTTAGCCTTGTTTTATTGACGAAAAAGTAAGACAAAAACTGTCTACAATTAAATATCGAATGTTAACAATAACAGCAGTTATATAAAAATCAACCAACAAAAACTATTGTTAATACTAAACCGCTATCAATTTGTTGATAATTTTTTATATATTTTTACATTTTGGCATTAATTATATTTGTATTTTTGTAGAAAAAAAGATATGAAATTATTAAAAACATTTCCTCATTTAACAAA
>Ga0209417_1004722_pt1 | contig 15941 bp, 15 predicted proteins | sample RifGroF2_FD_184002 | JGI IMG/M metagenome (GOLD analysis project Ga0209417, IMG submission 184002) | Groundwater microbial communities from Rifle, Colorado, USA - Groundwater F2 (SPAdes) (version 2) | ecosystem: Environmental > Aquatic > Deep subsurface > Groundwater | place: Rifle, Colorado... | reverse complement strand
TTTCAATACCGGTAAACATGCGGGATAAATGAGGTTTTTTTGAGATGATTATACGATTGCTTTTCTTTATATTTCTGACGGCCTTGCCGTTACTGCTGGCTTCGTGCAAGTCCACTGACTACTACAAAGCCAAGGTCGTGGAAAGGGCCAGGGGCTATGCCATTCCCAGAATCAGGGACCTTGATCAGTCTCAGATTGACTATGTCCGTTATGCCCCGCCTCTCATCATGGATGCCGAGGTCTTCAGAAGATATATGACTGATGAGAGAACCCCTGCGAAAAATGACATATATCAGACTTGCGTTGTCTGGAATATACCGAGACTCGGCTATTCGATAATTGTTTTCGGCGTCAGTGAGCGCCGTCTCAATGACTGGTATCCTAACAGGGTGATACGCAAAAAATTTATCCCGCCTGATTACAAAAAAATCGAGGCTACCAAAACCGCCGTGGATTACGTACTGAACAATATGCTTTATCTTTCCGATGAACTCAGGAATCACGTCAGATTTGCTCCGCCTTTGATTCTAAAAACAGATTTTGAGCTTGATATTGATAAAAACCGTCCCAAAGGAAAAATGACCAGAAAAGAGAAAGACACTCTTGCGATAAGAAAAAAACACCTTGTTCAATATTCTTTTATCTGGGATACTTCAGACCCGGAAGAGAAAGTCGTGGTAAGCGGTGTTTCCTATGAAGCCATGGATGCCTGGGAAGTCCTCAGCGCTCTTGTCAGAAAAAGTTCTGAACTGAATGAGCATACTCTGAAGCCCAAGGAAAAAGTAATAAATCTTGATGAGGAACATACGGACATAGGAATCCCTTCAGAAACTGCGCCAGCCCCATCGAAATCTAAGCAGGGAGCTTCCGAAAAGCAGACAGATGGTCCGAAAGATACCACGGAATGACTTTAATTGAAATTAAAAACTGACGATCTCAAGTTTTCCCGAAAGGAAATTAAATAGATGAAAAGCATGACAGGATTTGGACGCGGCGCGGCTGTAAATGACGAAAAAGGGATTGTCTTCAATGTGGAGATTTCTTCCGTAAACCGTAAGCAGCTTGAAATACGGCCAAGTCTTCCCAGAGAGATTTCTTCCTACGAACCTCTCCTGCGAAGCCTGATATCGGAAAAAATAAGCAGAGGCTATATTTCCGTAAGCGTCAACCTCGAAATGAATCCGTCGGCCCTTCAGAAAACCGTCAGGATTAATGACGCTCTCGCGATGGTATTGACCAAAAAATGCCGGAATCTCAAGGAAAAACTCGAACTCGCCGGCGAACTCCAGATAGGTCATATACTAAGTCTTCCCGGGGTTGTGGAAGCAGGCTTTTCCGACTATAATGTTCAATCTCTTCACGAAACTTTCATCAAGGCCATGAAAATCGCCATTGAAGCCAACCTTAAAATGAGGATTGAAGAAGGCGAACGTCTGAAAACGGATATGACCGAAAGAATTGAAGTATTGAAGAATATTGTTGAGAAACTCGCTCCTCTTGCGGAGGCGATACCCGAAAAACAGCGTGACAAACTTATTCAAAAACTTAAAGACGCGGGGCTTCCTCTTGACCATGACGATGACAGGATTGTGAGAGAAATTGTTATCTTTGCCGATAAGTCCGATGTTTCGGAAGAAATAACCCGCCTCGGAAGCCATATAAGTCAATTTCATGACTTTCTTGCAGCTGACGATAAGCCCGTCGGCAGAAGCCTTGATTTCGTAACTCAGGAAATAAACAGGGAAATTACAACCCTCGGCAACAAGGCCGCCGACCCGGCTGTATCCCCTCTCGTAGTTCATTTCAAAACTGAGCTTGAAAAAATCAGGGAACAGGTACAGAATATCGAGTAATATTCTGAAAATTATTGGATGCTGTGACAGAAAGAAAAACCTTGAGAAAGAAATGAGTGCTCCGGTCAAAACAAATATCGCCTCAAAAATTATCTTCCAGAGAGGGGAAAAGGTAATTCTTGCCGGTGACTTGGCTGAACTTTACGGGACAACAGTCAAAAGACTGAATCAGCAAGTTAAAAGGAATCCGAAAAAGTTTCCCGAAAAATTTATGTTTCAGTTAACGGAAGAGGAAACCATGGAACTGGTCACAAATTGTGACCGGTTTGGAAAACTTAAGCATTCCTTGATACTGCCTTATGTTTTTACTGAATACGGAGCGCTTATGGCCGCGACAGTTTTAAATTCAGATAAGGCCATTGAAACAAGTGTGCTTATCATTGAAGCTTTTGTCCGCATGCGCCGGATTATAAGTGAAAACAAAGAGCTTGCCGATAAGCTTGATAAACTTGAAAAGCGTATGGATAAAACGGACGGCAATGTCGAAGTGATATTCACAGCAATCCACCAGCTAATGGCCCCGCCTGAAACTCCGAAGAGAAAAATAGGCTTTACAGCCGGAAACAGGAAAAAAGGAATAAAGGCATTTTAAGAAACTCAAAACAGGTGATATAAGTAATCCGGAAAATTTTGAAAGGGTTGTTTTATGCAGAAATGTACACAGGGAAAATGCGCTGAGACCGTAACAGTGAGCTGTGATTTCGTAGATGCGCTTGTGGGCCGTATCTGCGATACTTATCAGGACGGAAAAGGGATAAATCATATTGAGGGCTTCAACCTTCCCAAGCAGAGCGAGGTGCTTGAAATACTTCACAAGCTCGTGGAACTCATTTTTCCCGGCTTCAGCGGACAGAAAACCTACAGCATACTTACAGTGCGCTATAACATCGGCGAAATAATTTCCAGCGCTTACATAGAGCTCTACGATCAGATTTTCCGTTCTTTCAGGTATAATTGCGAAATGAAAAATTGCAAAGACTGTGATCTGGATGCCATTTCCGAAAAAGCGGCAAAGGCCATTCTTGACTCAATACCGGAAATAAGGGAAGTGATGAAGCTTGATATAGAAGCTGCTTTCGAGGGCGATCCCGCAGCCTCTTCGCTTGACGAAATAGTCATGAGTTATCCGGGTTTGAGGGCTATCGCCATACAGCGCCTTTCCCATGTGCTTTACCATGAGGGCGTCCCCCTTATTCCCAGAATGATGACTGAATACGCCCACAGCGTTACAGGCATCGACATACATCCGGGAGCGCATCTCGGCAAGGGGATTTTCATTGATCATGGTACCGGCGTGGTTATCGGCGAAACAGCCCAGATAGGCGACAACGTGAAAATCTATCAGGGCGTTACCCTCGGCGCTCTGAGTTTTCCAAAGGACGCGTGCGGCAAAATAATCAAGGGAGCAAAACGGCATCCTACTCTTGAAGATAAGGTTACCATTTATTCCGGGGCCACCATCCTGGGCAATGTCGTTATAGGCAGGGGTTCAATAATCGGAGGAAATGTCTGGCTTACCGAAAGCGTCGGGCCGGGCACTAAAATAACCATACCCAATCCCGAGCTTACCATACAGACCCGAAAGAAATAAACTATGAATTCTGAAATGACTGAAAATCTGGAATTCTCCGCAAGAAGGGCCTTTCTGGATTATCTGAAAGTTCTTACTGATGAGAAAGTTTTTCTCGTTTATGATAATTCTACGGAGAAAATTGCCCGGGCTTTCAATTCCGCGGCCTCTAATCTGAAACTGAATCTTTCCATGAGAAAAATCGAAATAAACGGCGGAAATGGTCAGGACCCGGATGCGGAAACCTGTCGCCTTATGTCTCTTCACGATGTAATTATCGCTCCAACATTTTTTTCGCTTACTCATTGTGCCGCGGTGAAAAAAGCCAGAAAGACGGGAGCGAGGGTCGCGACCCTGCCGGGAATTACAGAAGATGTTTTTGTAAGAGGCCTGAAAAGCTCCCCCGAAGAACTGGACCGTGCAGGAGAAGCATGGATGAAAAAACTTGCCGGAAATCATTCGATAAGGGTTTGTTCCGCAAAAGGCACGGATATCTCTTTTACTGTCGGCAAAGCCCTGCCGGGAAATGATAACGGCTGTATTTTTGAAAAAGGTTCCTGCCAGAACCTGCCTTCCGGCGAGGTCTATATGCCGCCTGATCCGGACAGCGGAGACGGCGTTCTGGTGATAGACGGGTCTATTGCCACGCAGGAGATGAGCGACGGCTTCGAGCCGGTTACGATAAAACTGCGCGGCGGTTCCGCTTATTCCTTTGAAGGAAAAAGGGCCGAGGACTTGAAGAAAAAACTTCAGACTTTCGGGTCGAAAGCGTTTGTGCTTGCTGAATTCGGCATCGGCACTAATTCCGGAGTTAAACTGAGCGGCAATCTGCTTGAAGATGAAAAAGTCAAAGGCACTGTTCATTTTGCCTTCGGAAACAATACAGGGTTTGGCGGGATAAATGAAGTGCCTGTTCACATTGACTGCATTGTCACAGCGCCGGACATTTTTGTTGACGGCGTGTGCTGTATGAGAAAAGGGGAATGGCTGATTTAATATGGACGGATATTCTTATATCAGGGAACAGCTTTCCGAGGTAAAATCAAAAATATCGGAGATTGAACAATCTTCAGGCCGCGCTTCGGGAAGCGTCAAACTTATAGCTGTGAGCAAAACTTTTTCTGCTGATTGCGTCAGGGCCGCTTATGATGCCGGACAGCGCGCCTTCGGAGAAAACCGCGTTCAGGAACTTGAGGAAAAAGCTCCGCTTCTCCCTGCTGGTATCGAGTGGCATGTCATTGGACATCTTCAGAGCAATAAAGCATTGAAAGCAGTAATTCTTGCTTCATATATTCATTCCGTTGATTCTATAAAACTTCTCCAGCGCCTTGACCGTTTGGCAGCGGAAAATAAAAAAAGGCCGAGAATACTTCTGGAGATAAATGTATCCGGTGAAGCTTCGAAATTCGGTATTACCGACATGACCCAGGCCATGCTTCTCGGAGAAGAGGCTTTAAAGTGCGCTAATCTTGATTTTCGAGGCCTTATGACTATGGCCCCCGTCAATGCTTCAGGTGACGCGTTGCGTTCAGTTTTTTCAAGTCTGAGGGAGCTCCGCGACAGAATGGAAACGCAGTTCAGCGTAAAAATACCTGAACTTTCCATGGGCATGAGTTCCGACTATGAAGCCGCCATAAGGGAAGGCGCGACATTTGTCCGCATAGGCACTGCCATTTTTGGGAGACGGGCATGAAAAAATTCAAAGCCGCGATATGTCAGAACAGACAGACCTACGACAAGGAACGCAATATCCTTCATGTCCTCGACATGATAGACGAAGCTGCTTCAAATAACGCCGAACTGGTCATACTTCCGGAAATATTTTATTATCCCTATGAACTTCCCGCCATGCCTATGGTGCAGGAGGAAAACAAGGAGACTTTAAGCCGTCTCGCGGAAAAAGCGCGCAAACTTAAAATATACCTCTGTACGGGGTCAATGGCTGAGGTTTCAAAAGGGAAAAGATACAACAGGACATATCTCATAAATCCGTCAGGCAAAGTAATTCTCGAATATTCCAAATGCCATCTCTTCGATGTCAGTTTTAAAACGCTTCATGTATCTGAATCGGCTGTTTTTGAGAGTGGGAATAAACTTGCCGCCGTTAAAACCCCGCTTGGCACAATTGGCATGCTTATCTGTTATGACATCCGTTTCCCTGAAATGGCGCGCAAACTTGCATGCGGCATGGGAGTTGAATTTCTGATAGTCCCTGCCGCTTTCAATACTGTTACCGGGCCCGCACACTGGGATATGGTTTTCAGGGCCAGGGCCGTTGAAAACCAGATTTATGTCGCCGCCGCGTCCCCTGCGCGGAAAAGAAATTCCACCTATAAGGCCTATGGACATTCGATGTTCATAGATCCCTGGGGCAGAGTTCTCGGTGAAGCAAATACCACAGAAAAAATAATATATGCCGAAACAAATCCGAAAGTTTTGTCCGATACCAGGACCAGACTCCCCCTCCTGAAGCACCGCCGCCCCGAATTTTACAAGTAGGGTCGAAAAGCACGTTTTTTTTGCGGAATGCAGATATTCAGCTGTCTTGGTATGTAATATGCTACTCAATATGTGAAATGGGGAAGGCGGCTTTTATGAGGATGAGGAAGAAAAAATTTACTCTTGTGGAAATACTCTTTGTGACTTCAATACTTGCGATTCTCCTGGCGATACTGCTGCCATCCATGAGAAGGGCGAAGGAATACGCTTATGACATTGTATGCAAAAACAATCTCAGGCAGATAGGCGTGGCATACAAAAATTATAAAGCTGACTACAAGAATCAGCACCCTGCCAGCGACAGATGGCTTGATGATTTAAGGCCCCTTTATCCCTATCTGAATACAGTGGATGTCTTTGTATGTCCCAAATCACATACCGAATTGAAATCCTCAAATGACCTTCTCGGCGGCGCGGACTATTACATATCAGGTAAGATGACAGACAACGATAAAAATAACGGGCACGGAAACAGCCCTTATCATTTTGATCTCAGTAATCCCGGAGTTAATACCATGCTGACATTGTCTTACAAGCGGGATGCCGTGTGTTTGTATGATAAATATTACAGAAGTCACTTCGGAAAATTCAATGTCCTCTATCTGGAACCTTATCAGGGAACGGAAAATGGGGTAAACGTGCGTAAAATGGCGTTCCAGCTGGATAAGGAATATGGAATAAGCAAATTCTGGTTTCTTGAAGTGGCAAGTAATGGTGAATACTGGCTGATAGACAGTATTTCCGAGTTTCCAAATTGATTTTTGATGCTGACCTGCCTTTTTCAATATGTATATCTCTTTTGGTAGTACCATCTTATTTGCCTCTACCGCTTCACTGAAGTATTCCCGATATATCATAACAAGCTGATTTTTTATGATTAGTCCTATTTAATTCAGCGGAATATCATGATATATTACGCATGAGTTTTGGTTTTTCATTTTAAAAATAAGTATTGGGTGAGACAGTTGAATTCGAATTTTGAAAGCGGGGTCTTGGACAGATTTAAGAAGACCTTTCATAAAATGACATTTCGGGGCGATGAGCATATTATTCCCAGAGACTATCTGGTGGTGATGAATATAGCTCCGTACATGGCCCGGCGTGATACCGCTTACGACAGGGCTGTCTACCTTCTCCGCGAATGCCTTTTTTCATATTCGGAAGAAGGCAGAAATGATATATATTCATCAGTTTTGAAGTTGCTGGGAATATGTATAGAGACAACCCGCCTGATAGTGAGCCCCACAAAGGATGGCAGAGATGAAAAAGGCACCGCCATACTTCAGTACCTTCTCCTTCTCAATGATACCATACTGGCGGCTTCAGCCATGGTACGCCATGAAATGGCACTTTTCGAGGATGAGGATACGCTCAGCGGTTTTATAGGCAAGGATATCTCCAAACAGTTCAGATCTACCGATGAGATTTTCAATAACAGCGAAATGAACATATACCATTGTATCAGCGAACTCGTTGACATGTCTGAGCCGACTATGGTTAAATACAGGGAATTTATGAAAAAAACCTTCTCTAAAAGTAACCTGAACAGATATGTGAAGGCTTTTGCCGAGTATCAGACCCTCTACGGTAACTTCAGTAAACAGGAAGAAAAATCCCCTGAAGTCAAACCCTGATTTTCCGCAGGCTGACAGACAAACAATATTTCAGCGCTTTCCGAGAACCCCGCTTTAACGCATGTCTTCCGTTATGCCCGGACCAGCTATGAACTCGCACTATAAAGTGTTTGTCATGAACTCAATAACTGTACTGAGTAGCTATTAAGTAAACTAATCCAAAAGTTAAGGCTTTATACTGGGTATGTGTGTTCCAAGCCCCACGGTACGCAATATACCACTCGGTACTCCGGCGGGTGGCTAACCCTTACCGGATAGAGGACTTTCGCCTCCTGTCTGTCACCGGCTTTGATCGGAGCTTTCTTTGAATTTTTAGACCTTACGGGAGAGTCTCAATAAAACTGCCCCAAATTCTGTTACCGCCGTTTTAATTTGTCCCAAATTCGCCCAATTTTTTTGTCCCTGAATTTTCTTGTTGTTATTTCCAGTTTGTAACAACATCAATCATAGCCTTAAATTGATTAAAGCACTTTTCCCCTTCTCCCCTTATAAATGGAGAAGCTGTGGCTGAAACTATTAATCCATTTTTATCATCAAATACATTTTTGATAAGTTCTTGGGTTTCAGCTATGATTTCTTCAGAAGAATTTTCATAAAATCGATTGATTTGAATATTACCTTCTAAGCACATTTTATTACGTGAAATTGCTTTTGCCTCTTGTGGCGTAATATCTCCCATGGGAGGGCCTTCAAAGGGATGGAGTACATCTGTTCCCATATCTATGAAACCTTGGATAACTTTTTTAATTGAACCATGGCTATGAATATGTATTCTACCTCCGGCATCATGAATAATATCAATTATTGGTTTGTCATATTTGACATTAAATTCATAAAAATCGTCCGGGCCATGAAGGGGTGGAACAATATATTCTTCACCAAGCATTGCGAAAAAGGGACCAATACCATTTTTAATCATATATTTGACACGATTAATAATAATTCCCATTTGCCGTTCACAAAGTTCATGGATAAGTTCACGTTCCAATATTGAAAAAACCGCAAAATTTTCAGATCCGAAGAGTTCAGCTACAAAACCAGCAGGATTTAATCCCAATCCTGTTGATACTATACCGCTTTCACCTATTTTGTCTTGAAGTTGGAAATAAGAATTGCAATTCCCTGAAAGTTTAGGCAAAGGCAATGATAGATATTTTGCAACATCATTTTTTTCTTTTAATAAGAAAGTTTCATGTAATCCCGGTAATCCCTTCAGGCTACGCAAATAAGAAGACTCCAGATTTCCCTTAGGAGTTTTTAAAATAGTAATTAGCCGTTCAAAATCTTCTGAATACGGTTCGATCTTTTGCTGGATAATCTGATTTTCTTCAAAATTAGTATAACTCCAGTCGAATTTTAGTTCAGTATATTTATCTAAATAGGTTTTTAAATGATCATAAGTTGAATCATTATCTGGAAACCCATTTCGAATATAAACTGCCGGTCTGTCTAATTTCTCACTAAAATAGCATCTGCGAAGGCGTTCTTTGCGTGTCATAAAAACTTTCTCCATTCTTAATTAATCACGCTTTTTGATATATATTGTTCTGCCAGTACTGATGGATTTGTCAATGGCATGCATTAAACGCAATATCTGAATTCCATCACCTATAGAACAGGCAGGTGGTGTTCCATTAAGGATGGCATTAATAAAGGAATCATGCTGCTCCATGAATCCTAGATGTCCAGATGAAGTCATTTCTCCATTTATAATTATTTTGTATTTATAAAGGCCATCGTTAGCATGAACACTCAAGGACCCTGCTTTTTCCGGATAATACGGATCTCCTTCTATCTTGCCATTTGTTCCAACTATCCCACATGTGGAATTCTGACAATTAGCCGAATGCTGGCTGAGAAGGAATGAAGCCTTAACTCCGTTTCCAAATTCGATTATTATCGCTGCAATTTCAGGAATATCCTTTTTATTGGGGCCAGTTGCACCAAGTGGATTACCGAATGCACATACCCTCAATACAGAAGCATTAGCCCAGAGTGTTAAAATATCCAGATAATGACATCCGCAGTCAAACAGTTTGCCACCATGATATTTTCGTTCAGTTCTCCATCCATTATTTTTTGTATTGACAAACATATTCCACCAGACATTTGTAACTTTCCCTATGGAACCGCCATTTATTATTTCCAAACATTTCTTATGAAAAGGACTCGACCGAACACAATATCCCAGTTGAAATATCTTTCTTGTTTTTCTTACATATTCATGGATTCTGAAGGCATTATTTAATGATTCGGTGAGCGGTTTTTCACAAAAGACATGCTTATCAGCCTGCAATGCCTTAATGGAAAAATCAGCATGAAGGTTTGTCGGAAGTGCTATCAATATTGCATCAACAATATTTGAATTCAGGATATCTTCATATTTTTCTGTAAAAAATATATTTCTGTCATTTTTATCCGATTGTTGTAAGAAACTTTTTATTTCATTGAGTTTTAAAGTGTTAATATCACAACATGCGGTAAGCTTGGCTTTTGGGTTTTTCAAAATCGCTCTTATATGTTCCATCCCCAGATTGAGCCCCACGACAGCATATCTCACTGTATTGATTTTCTTCATTTTATTGTGCATAATTGTTTTCACTCTGTAGTCAGAATTTTGAAAGCGCGACTCTTAAGAGGCACTTTAATTATATGATGGTTAACAGGATATATTTTCCCGTCCAGTGTATCTTTAACAACAGATGATTTCGGAATATTAAGCATATCAAAGTCTAATTTTATTGTTAGTTCATTGTCAGTATCTGTGTTGTTAAAGGGAACCAACATCAGTTTCGCGTCTCTTTTAAAAGCTGAAATCACTATATTTGTTGAAATAGGTGATAGAATCTTCAAGTATTCAGAGTTATTCCAGTATGGCAGGAACTCAACCTTTTCGTCCCATCCGAATTTATCCTGAGCATCTCGGACTGGCTGAAGATATCTAGTCAGATCTCCCATGAAACATTTTGAATCATGAATGAGTGCAAGTCCTATTAGATGATTCATCGGTTTCTCTGCTTTATCAGATCGCCAAAAACTTTTCATATCTTTCTTAAATAATTCAGCGGAACGCGCAAATTCAGAAAGAATTACAGTCGCAACTCCCCATTGGTGTGGCATAAATTCAGCTCTATATGTATCCAACGGAAGCAGATTATAGTAGGAGCTTTCATCTGCAACCAATCTAGTTAGAGTTTCTCCATCAACAAGTATGTCGGCAAATGAATGTACCGGCATCTGAATTTTCCCAGACATGTGATATGCAATAAGCGAATTTGGGTTATAAGTTTTCATCAATATATATATTCTCTTTGCAAGTTCCCTTGTTCCCAAAATATTGAAAGTGGGACAAAGTTTTCCTTCATTATCTTTCCATCCGCAACCATGTATTTCATTCTGACACATATGGCTTTCCCCAAAATCAAAATACAGACCATCAAGTTCCAATTCCCTGACTGCGTTGTCGGTGATGGAACAATAGAAATCCCTGTAATCAGGAGAATTTGGACATATCCAGACAAAAAGGTTTTCTCTTCCAATATTTTTATTATCCCATTGGATGGCGCGAGCACCGGGAACTTTTTTCCAGAGCTCTCCTTGCCATAAAAATTCTGGACAGTACGGTGACATTACCGCAAGAGAAGAATATGATAGGCAATTTTCTCCTTTTTTCTTATAATCATTTACCACGTCTTTTATTTTAATTATATTCTTAGGAGCAGGAACAATATAGTTAAAAAGAGGCGTGATAAGAGATTCCACAGGTCTGATTGTAAAAGCTACATTTCTTTTTACCCCTGTGCCAGAAGGTCTAAGTTTTCTCCAACTGGAAGAAAGGGGTTTTACAGGTGTAGGCATCAATCCAAAGGCTATTTCAGTTTTTCCTTCCAGGACAGTAGGAGAATCTATTACATTGAATTGTAATAAAACATCATTTTCTCTGGGGATTATTCCAGCGCTGGACTCAGGCTTCTTCAATATCCAGTTTTTTAAGTTTTCCGCAAACCATTGAAGTCCAACTTTTTCATTGCCTACCCATAATACAGGTTCTTCTGTTTTAAGATTCTTTGAAATGCCATTTGCGGGGAGTATGCCAGTCCCTTTTTTTACATAAAAATCCCCCAGATTTGTCAATGTCGCAACACTTTTTTTGAAAGGTATATTTAAAGATAATTTTTCAACTTTTACCGGGGTGCTAGTATGCAGATTGATGACAAACCACATAAATCCATCGTATTCGGCGCTTATATCAGATGAAATTGCAATGGTACCAATCATTCCTTCTTCATGAAATTTTATTTTTGTCGGACTTTTTTCATCACACAAAGAAGATTTTCTTTTATCTGTGAATTCTTTTCCGTCAATTATTGCTTTAATCCGGATGGGACCACTAAGAATGGACTCATTCTGCGATATTAATTGGGAAGGCATTATTCCATCATCAAAAACATATTTTCTTCCCCAGCAGTAAATAGTGTTTCCTGTCGTTTCCATAGGTGTCCACGGAGATGGAACTTTGTTGGAGATTCCTATTTTATTTCCCGCCCACGGTACACATAATGGATATTTAACAAAATCTTCAATATGTTCGTAAACCTTTCTCCCATCCGGGCAGATAAGATTAATATGTATTGCATATTCTCCATCGGGAATGGAAGTGATGTCGGTATCAAGTTCATATTTGAAGTTATTAGGCTGAAATTCCTTTTCAAAAACAGTTTTCCCATCTTTGTCCAAAAAGGAAATGCGTACAATATAATACTTGCCTGCCTCCGAAAGCATAGTTTGTTGTAAACCAAATCTGATAATTTCAGAGTTCGGCAATCTGTAGAAGTAAAGAATTTTCAAGGGATTTCCCGCTTGTGCTGAAAAAGGTATTTTTTGAAAAAAAAGCCTTTCACTATTCTCTGAAAGTGCCTCAAATGTTAAGGCTCCATTGCCTTTTATTCCTTCTCGCTTTATCAAAATATGAGATGTTCCATCATAAGTGTCGGTTTGATTATTGGCTGTAATCCATGTTCTGAGTTTTAATGGGTTTTCAGTAGTATCTGTTGCTACAGTTTGGAAATAAAAATCCAAGTATCCAGTTGAAAGATTCCCAATGGATTTAATGTACATTGGAGAAATTTTGTCCATGAATTTCAATTCTGAAAAAGCAACAGTATCTCCATAATTTCTTCTCACTGGAGATAATGAAGTATAAGCGCCGGAAGAGGCAAATGTTCGGCATATATTGAACCGTAAATTATTTTCATCCTCATCGGATAATAACCCAAGATTTTCAAATGGGATCGCCATTTCAAGTATCCAGAAGCCATTGTCAATTTTATTAATATAATTAATATTGGCATTCCATCCTGAGTCTCCATTTTTACTGTCATAAAGGGTTCCGATAGAATTAAAAATAAATTGGGAAATATTATTTTTCCTAGAATTAATATGTACTTCTATGGAATCATCTTGCCACACATTGACATCGTCTCTGTTTTTTACATTCGCGGAAAGTTTTTCGCCTACTGGGGTACGAACTCCAATATACAACTTTTCAGAACTTCTTGATATATATACAAGACTTTGTTCAGAACAAAACCGTTGATCCCATATTCCCAGAAAGCCCGTTGTTTCAAGGAAATATTCTTTCTCTCCGATATTCCCGTCAATAACGAACGGGAGGATTCTTCGTTATTCAGAAAAAATGGGATATTCAACATCTCTGGATGCTTTATCCTTAAATTTTTGAAATTCTTCACCAATCCTTTCTAATGGAAGAGGGACATTGTATATCCTTAGTTCGTCTATGAGTGTGATGCCTTTTCCGATCTCTGTCCATTTTTCAGGATTTCTTCCGCCAACATAAAAAGAGGTAAATGGAGTGTCTGGAATATTTTTTATAGGAGCTACATCCTTCAGGTCTCCATCCCAATAGAGCCTAATTTCATTTTGATCCCATGAGCATGCTACAAAATGCCAAGTCCCAGTCTGTAAGTTTTCAATAGGTGTATTTGCCATTGTCCATTGAGATTTGCCTTCAATTTCTTTTAGAGGACCAAATATAAATCCAAGTGAATTATTTTTCCCCACATATTTATATATTAATAAACGCGAATTATTTCCAATAGCTTCAAAAAAGATATGTACCTTTCTGTCATCAGGTTTCCAATCAATAGGTTTTATCCAAAAACAGACAGTTCCTTTTTCCAATGCGATATTGTTATTAGCATTATATGATTTTTTTAAAAACTGTTTTTTATCCTCTTCAATAAAATCTATTCCAGTTAAAAGTGCCTTACCTTCAATACCTTCAGACAGCTCATTATTAAAGGACTCTGCAAAAAGTGTTTCAGTTGCTGTCTGCGAAAATCCATTACTACTGATTAAAAAATACATAGACAGTATAATTATTTTTTTCATATTATACCTTTTTGTTTATATTTTCATATTGTTTTATGGATATGACGCATAATTGTCATCGGTAAAAAACCCTTTTTTCTCAATTTCTACATGATTATCTGCAAAAAGAGTGTTGGCAGACAAACCATGTCTCAAATGGGCCGCACCTGTACTGCCGGAAGGAATTATCCTTATTGTATATGATTGGCACAGTGGAGTAAGTGTTTGGTAGACACTGTCTGCCAATAGCCACTGTGTACTTGGTGTGTTGATATTTTTATAACTGTAGTAATATCCATCGGTATACCCTTCTCTCCGGAGTCCATATGTACTACTGATTGAAGCTGATTCGCTAAGGACTCCCCATTTGTACGGATAAAGAGAAGGGCAGAAAAAGATATTAGGGTTTTTTATATAATCGTAGTTCCATAATTTTCGTGTCCATTGCTTGTATGTGTCATCAGCCTTATACATACACGGGTAATATCCCCCATGATCTTCCGCATACATGTTTAGGCATAGCCCTAATTGTTTCAGATTATTTGTGCATACTATTCGTTTAGACACATCTTTTGCTTTTTTTAGAGCCGGCAGTAGCAAGCCTGCCATAATTATAATAATAACTATAACTATAAGAAGCTCTATTAATGTAAAAATCTTTCTTAGGTTTTTCATGTTGTTTCTCTTATTATAAGTTCAGGTGCAATCATGATTTTCCTATTCTCGAAATTCCGCATTGAAAGAAGGTTGCCGAATTCGGCAGCTATTGCCGCCTCGTTGATTGATATAGAAGTAAGTTTTGGATCAAATTCGATTGCCCATGGGGTATTATAATATCCAACCATTTTATAATCACGACCAGGACAAAGATTCAATTCCCCAAGTGCATTTTGAATTATTCTGGCATTACTGTCTGAAAAGGCGAAAATGCCGTCTGGACGATGTTTTGATTTAAATCTTTTAATTATTAATTCAAGATAACTTCTATCCTTTGTAGGGAAAACATCTTCTTCTTTCCTAAGTGTTTTTCCTTTTTCTGCGTATGCCAGCTCAACGCCCCTTAACATATCAGTGCTAATTCTGCAATTTTCATAAAAATGAGAAGGAATTATAATAACATTCTTACATCCAGTTTCGAGAAGATGTTTTGTTGCAATATATGCGCCTTTCTGGTAATCAGAAAGAATATATGTGGCAGAAAATTTCAAGTCGCTTTCATAACGATTAAAAATAACAAGATTCGTTTTTTTATTCAACCACTTACTGAAAAACTCAAAAGGTAAATCGTACATACCATCAACTGCCAAGAAGTCAGGAGATGAATCGAGAAATGATTTTATATAATTACCAAGATTTTTTTCAATATTCTGACGATCTAATCCTGATTCGACGTCCAGAAGCACCGGAAAATAATGATTTTTTCGTATTTCTCTTGTCATTAAAGTATGAAGATTACCATATACATGGCCCACATTTAACATAATTAAGCCACCTAATCGAAGTGCTGGTTTGCGTTCTTTTATATCAACTATAATACTTCCAACTCTAGGTTTCCTAGAAATTAACCCTTCCGATTCAAGAGATGACATAACTTTGTTAACAGTACCTCGATTCAATCCATAAAATTCAGCCAGTTTTTCTTCTGGAGGCAAAATTCCATCGGCATATTTTCCCTTGAGGATATTATTTTTAATATTTTCCCTTAGTATTTCATATTTATTTTTAAATTTCAATTTCAAAACTTGCATTACTCAATACCATATTTGTTGATTTGTTCGACAATATAATTATAACCTATATTATAATTTTGTCAAGCCATTATGTGAATTTTTATTTTATTTGAAGGGGATTTTAGTAATGTGAAAATTGAAAAAGTAAACGCACCCCCCTCCAAGTCTCCAAGAGCATTTAGTCTGACAAAAAGGGTGGGGTGCAATAAACCTGACAAAGCACAGTATTGCCGCATCGCAAGAGTTATGCATAGGGCGCGCTCCG
>Ga0209417_1004719_pt1 | contig 15956 bp, 18 predicted proteins | sample RifGroF2_FD_184002 | JGI IMG/M metagenome (GOLD analysis project Ga0209417, IMG submission 184002) | Groundwater microbial communities from Rifle, Colorado, USA - Groundwater F2 (SPAdes) (version 2) | ecosystem: Environmental > Aquatic > Deep subsurface > Groundwater | place: Rifle, Colorado... | reverse complement strand
CGAGAATCTTCGGCAATGGGCGAAAGCCTGACCGAGCGACGCCGCGTGAAGGATGAAGGCCTTCGGGTTGTAAACTTCTTTTGCAAGGGAAGAAACCGTGTTCAGCACGGAGAATCCAATTACACTCCGCCTCATCGGCGGAAACTTTAGGAATTGTGTTGAGAAAAAATGTTTTGATCTTTTTTAGGGAGGAATAAACAATGGCCGCCCAAAGTCTTGAGATTACGGCAAAAACAGAAGAGGCTTTAGAAAAAGAAGTCAACCATCGTGTCGAGTTTGCGCCCCAAATTGGCCGTCGGGTTACTGGTGTGCAGTTTATGAAAACACTGGCTGCCGATGGGAACCACAGGGCTATACTCACGATCGAAGGAGGATGTTGCTGCTAAAAAACAATTCCCCTAAATCGATTCAAGCGAGATTGCGAACCTGCTTTCTCGCAATCTCAACTCAATTCCTAAAAAGAAAAAAGTGTAATTGACGATTCCGTGTTGGATACGGCTGACGGTACCTTGCGAATAAGAGGTTGCTAACTCTGTGCCAGCAGCAGCGGTAATACAGAGACCTCAAGCGTTATCCGGATTTATTGGGCGTAAAGCGTGTGTAGGTGGCGATGATAGTCAGATGTCAAATTCCAGCGCTCAACGTTGGAGCTGCATCTGAAACGTCATCACTAGAGGCAAGTAGAGGCTCATGGAACATATGGTGTAGCAGTGAAATGCGTTGATATCATATGGAACGCCAAAGGAGAAGTCAGTGAGCTGGGCTTTGCCTGACACTGAGACACGAAAGCGTGGGTAGCGAACGGGATTAGATACCCCGGTAGTCCACGCCCTAAACGTTGCCAACTAGGTCTTGGAAGTATCGACCCTTTCAGGACCGTAGCTAACGCGTTAAGTTGGCCGCCTGGGAAGTACGGCCGCAAGGCTAAAACTCAAAGGAATAGACGGGGACCCGCACAAGCGGTGGAGCACGCGGTTCAATTCGTCAACAAGCGAGGAACCTCACCAGGGCTTGAAATCCTACTGCAAATCCCGAGAAATCGGGACTTCTTCGAGAGTGTAGGACAGGTGCTGCATGGTTGTCGTCAGCTCGTGCCGTGAGGTGTTCCGTTAAGTCGGGAAACGAGCGCAACCCCTGTCGAGTGTTACTTATGTCACTCGAGACTGCCCAGCCCAGAGTTTTCGAATCATCGAAAATTTCGGGCTGGGAGGAAGGTGGGGATGACGTCAAATCAGCATGGCCCTCTGACGCCCTGGGCGACACGCATGCTACAATGGCCGGTACAATGGGTTGCCAAACCGCGAGGTGGAGCCAATCCCATAAAGCCGGTCCCAGTTCGGATTGGAGTCTGCAACTCGACTCCATGAAGCCGGAATCGCTAGTAATCGTGAATCAGCCATGTCACGGTGAATACGTTCTCGGGTCTTGTACTCACCGCCCGTCACACCAAGAGAGTCGGTAATACCCAAAGTGCCACGCAAGTGGTCCTACGGTAGGATCGATAATAAGGGTGAAGTCGTAAATTTGTTGCGACCTCAAAGAGCAATCTTTGAGAAAAACCTGACTATATGCTGGAAACCCTGTGTATCTTGTGCTACTCATGATAATATATTTATATGAGTGAAAAAGCTTCAAGTGCAGGCAATCAGCAGGGAAGAGCATCTTTCGCAAGAAAGGGAAAACTCCCCTCAGAGACTACACGTCAGGCGCCTTTCTCTGAAAAAGAAATAAAGGCTTATCTTTTAGGTGCATTGCACGATGCAACTTTCAGCAGCAATCGAAGATTTCGGTTTTCTCAAAAGGGAACCGGATGGTTGAAATTTCTTCAAATGCTGTTTAGAAGAATTGGTTATAAATCTTGGGTTTATAAGGAAGGTAAAACCAGATCCGTATATGTTCTTGAAACTTTAGCGAAATTCTTGGATTTTGAGTTTAATCCTTTGAATCTGAAGTCAAGACAAGAAAAGATCGGATACATTCGAGGTTTTTTCGATGCCGAAGGTGGCATTCCAAAAAACGGAAAAAGGTTTTACATTCAACTAGTGCAATCAAACAAGAAAAAACTTCAGCAAATCAAGAAAGTCTTGAAAAATCTGGAAATCGAAACAGGAAAAATACACAATCCAAGCTACAGGGTGGATCCTAAATATTGGAGAATGTATGTCCCTGCAAATTACCAGAAAAAATTTGCTAAAGTGATAAATTCTTGGCATCCGAAAAAGACAAAAGTATTCAGAGAGAGGATGATGATATAGTCCATGCCTTATAGCGATATAGGGAGAAACATGAACAAGGCATCCGTAGCGGAAGCTGTGGATGGATCACCTCCTTTCTAGGGAGATACGGTTGAGAACTCCGATTTATCGGAGTATAAAACCCATATGGTCGTTCGTCCCGATTTATCGGGATGACAAAATAGATTTTTTAGCTAGTATAAGGCTATTTATTTAGCTTTATGCACAGGGCAACCACAAAAGTTTGCAAAAAAAAGACAGGGATAAAACCCTGTTTTTGCGTTATCAACCAGGAAATGGGTCATTTCAAGGGAGATATTTAGAGTCTGCTCCGCTTGACATCAGGCTTCGTCTATCTTATCCTGCTTTGAAAGCTAAATAGCTTTTATTTACCAACTATTTCAGGAGGTGAGGGCAAATGAACCCCATACAAAAATTTTTATGGACTGTAGGCTTGTTGATTTTGGCTCTTATCCCAACCTGGTTTTTTCTGGGGTTTCGCAGCTTGCTCGCACCCTCAGGATTTTTCCAGAACCTCTTCGTTTTTGGGCTGGGTTTCTATTTCCTCGGTGTGATACAATTAATCCTGCTCATTATTTGGCTCATCTTTGCATTTCACATTTGCACTGATTAAAGAAATGTCTCAGGAGGACAGATGCCAGATAAAATCGTGACTGTGGAAAAGGACGGTGAGACATATCTCATCAAAAATTTGGAACACAGACTGGAGCCGAAATTTTTGGCTCGTAATCCCAAAGACGGAGAATTGTTCCTGCTATTGGGGGATAATGGAACTTATGCTCTTTTTAAGGGAACCGAAAAGAAAGGTCTAAGGATTTGCTCTCCTAAACACGTTCAGCTCTTTGGCGATTGCTTCGCCTTTATGTTCGAGCAGGACGGAAGAGTTGGAGAAATAACAGACCCTGACGACCTGGACAGCGGAAGGAAGCCCATTTTTAATGATTTCGGAAGGGGAATGAAAAAACTGGACGTTCTGCCGCATAAGGTGGTTAAGTAATCTTGATTAACAGGGGGATGAAAACTTAAAGCACTGGGAGCCTCGGCTTTCGGTGCTTTTTCTTTTTCAGAAAGAATTTCCTTTCTAGGGAGATATTTATCCCGTAGTAAAGCATCAGCTTTTACTACTGGGACGGTTGAGAACTCCGATTTATCGGAGTATAAACCCACACGGTCGTTAATAGACCTTAGCATCAGGACAACCGCAAAAACTTGTAATAAATAAGCCAAAAAATAGACTTTCTATAAATGGCTCTATCATAGAAACTGCAGTTATTTAGCTGTAGTTTTTATGTTCGAAAAAACCGAAAAAACCTCCCTAGAAGCGAGTGCGTTCCAGGGAGTAGCCCAAAATGAGGCAAAAAACATGAGTGAGCGGATCGAAGACTTTCTAGAGTATTCGCGCTACGAATTAAACTTCTCGCCGGTAACGATCATAAAATATCGTGATTCTTTGCGAAGCATGATAAAAGATTTGGGGGATAAGTCGGTGGAACAATACGAAGTTCAAGAGTTTGTGAAAATGAAGCGTTTAATGATGGACAGGGGATTGAGCGAAGCAAGAATATCAGGCGTGGTTTATGCGGTGAGAAGTTTTTTGCTATATTGCAAAAGTTTTTTGAAGCTTGAAGTTTTGGAACCCAAACAAATACGTCCGCCGAAAAGATTTAAGCGAGAGGTAATATTTCTCACGAAAGAGGAAATCGAAGCTTTTATAAATACAATCAATATAAAAAGATGGAATGGTTTGCGATTTAGGACACTGGTTGAGGTTCTTTTAGGAACAGGGATGAGAATAGGGGAAGTTTTATCACTAAATCGCAAAACTATCATCTGGGAAAAAAGGGAAGCGAAAATTATTGGCAAAGGCAATAAAGAAAGAACGGTCTTTTTCACGAAAAGATCGCTTGAATGGATCACCAAGTATCTCGAGAGGCGAAACGATACGCACGAGGCAATATTTGTAACCAAGGCGCCAATCAACCGGCTTGCAGTGGCTGACGTCTGGCGATTTTTTGATAGGCACCGGAAATTGGCAAAAATAGACAAAAAGCTCACGCCCCATATTCTTCGTCATACCGTCGCCACAAATTTAGTTTTCAATGGTTGCCCAATTGTTCACGTCAAAGAGATTTTGGGTCATGAAAGGCTGGATACGACCTGCAAATATTATCTAGGCGTGGACAAGGAGAAGGCAAAAAAGGCACATAAGCAGTTTTTGAATTTTATTTGACATACTTGATTATCGAAAGATGTTTAGAATTATTTTTCCAATCAAAAACTTCGGCATAAAACCGAAGTTCTTGGGCGGGTACACCTGTTAGCCGAAATCGGTTCAGTACTAGAAACCTTCTAGTAAAGACTTCAGACGAGTCTCAGCATGAATTTGCCAGTCCCCAGCAAAGTGGGTCGCCCCGACACAATCGCAGTGGGTCAGACAAGCTGGCGCTGCTTCAGGGCTGTCGATAATGATCAGCCTTGCCGATATCATTTAATATTATTTTAGGAGCTTGTCTAGAACAGCATAGGGATTTATGCTAATTCTATGACCGCTAGATTGATTAAAAACTCTAAACTAACGAATCGTCAAATTAACAAATTAATAGATTTCTTCGTTCTGGAAGTTACAGCCAACAAAGCGGCAGGAGTTTTGGGAATCAACAGACATTCAGCGGAGAGAATCTACACTCTAATCCGTATCCGCTTGGCAATCGAATGTGAGAGGCATTCTCCCTTCGGTGGCGAAGTGGAAATAGATGAATCATATTTCGGCGGTTGGAGGAAAGGCATGCGAGGCCGAGGAGCAGCTGGCAAAGTGCCTGTATTTGGCCTATTAAAGCGAAAAGGCAGGGTCTACACCAAGATTGTGGATGACGTTTCCAGGGAGACTCTTAGAAAGATTATCAGGACTAAAGTAATTCCCCGAAGCGTTGTTTATTCAGACGGATTTCGATCCTATGACGGACTAGTTCTGGATGGATTCAAACACTACCGGGTAAAGCACGAGAAAACATTCGTCGAAGGAAAATTCAATCACATTAACGGAATTGAGAATTTCTGGGGTTACGCTAAAACGAAACTAAAACGCTATTCCGGCATCAGTAGAAACCGCTTTTATCTGTATCTAAAGGAGATGGAATTTCGTTTCAATTACAGACAGCAGAATTTAGGCTTAATTATCAGGAAATTGTTAAGTAGCTCTAATCGTGTTCTAGACTAACTCCTTATTTTATTATATTTGTCAATGCTTTGTTGCCTTTTTTCAGCAATACTTTTTTTGTTGCTGAGCGAAGAAAATCCCATTTTCTTCTTACAGGCTTTCAAGTAAATCGCTCGCCCGTGGTCAATGTGGAGACTTTGTACTACATCGACCGCACTAGGGCGACGATTTGCTAAGCGAAGATTCTGTGTTTCGATAAGATATTTGATTTTTACAGGAAAATAAGGCAGAATATAGATACAAAAAAATTTAGCTCAAATGTATGACATTAAAAATAATTAAAAGAGCCGATAGTTTTCAAGGTAGTAACAGACCCTTTATTAGAATAGCCAGCGATCATATTTCTTTTAATACTATGTTTTCGAAAATAGCTGGAGTAAAAAAGGGTTAAAGAGTCACTCCATACGAGGATTCAGAAAATTTTATCATAGGATTTGAATTTCATGAGGATGAAAAACCAGATTCATATTCGGTATCTCAGGCTAGTTCAAGCAAGAGGAGGGAAAAGAGTTCCGGTTATTTTTGTGCTGCCCAGGGAATTGTCAATAAATTTCCTTGGATTAAAAGTATAACGAAGTTGCCAGCTACTGATCAAAGATTTTATGATCCAAAGAAAAATGGAAATGTATGGATAATACAACTTTGTCCAGCCTTTGAGGAGAAACGAGCAAGAGAATCAGAGGATATCCCATCGAATGTTTCAGGAATTTATAGATATTTGAGTGAAAGTGGGGAAATTGTATATATCGGAAGAGGTTATATAAAAGGAAGGTTAAAGTCGCCTGAAAGGCAAGACTGGGTTTTTGATGTAGTAGAATATTCAGAAGTTAAGAATCCAGATTTGCAAGTAAAATGGGAAGCATTTTGGATTGAGAAATTTAGAGAGCAAAATAACGGAAAATTTCCAGTTTATAATAAAGTATCTGGGTTTAAGGAAAATGAGTAGAAATTTGACTTCAATATTAAATGAAGTTATATTAACCTGATTTAATTAATCAGGTTTTTTTATGCCAAAAAAGAAATTTCCATTTGGAGAAGATCTTGTTCGCAATTTGTATTCGCTTCGAGCCAATGACGAATATAAAGCGAAAATGAAGGAACTGGAAAAAAAATACAACCCTCCCTCTGATTGCGATGTCATCGATGGGAAAGAAGAGATTGAGTTTCTGAAAAATACTAAATTCATAGAATATATGAAAGAATCTTTAGGAGTGATAGATAAACATAATATGGAATTGGTCGTTGGTCATTTGGTTTCATATCTCGCTGATAAAGGACATCTTACAGAAATTATGAAAGGTGGCAAAGTAAAAATAAATTTGGAGGAAATGACAGAATATTTTTTTTCAAGGTCGGGCATTAAAATAATAGACAAAGGTAAAGCATATACAACGCTAACGATACCTTCGGATGCCACAGCAAAGGAAGTCCAAAAATATTGGCATGAAAACAGAAAGCTGCGGGGTAAAGAGAAAACACGGAAAAAGCTGAGTAAAAATTCCGAACGGGATTATGAGATTTTGCGTTTGCAAATTGCAGGCAAGAAAGCCAAAGAGATAAGGGATATAATCAACGCCGATCCTCGCTTTGCAAAACAAAAAATAGCTTATCAGGATGTTTCAGTAATTATAAAAAGGCTTAAGGATAAGGCAAAAAGCATTACACGTAAGGATTCCTAATCCGTCTTATACGGCTTAAATTGAATACTTTATCCTGACTACATTAGCAATAATGTAGTTTTTTATAAGGGTCAAAGGAATGGAGCGAGGGCGGATTTCGCCGTAGGCGAAAGACGCACCGCTACATAACTTGACTTGATTATTAATACATATCTACGGGAATGTATGGGAGAAGTATTTAATAAAAGATTAATAATTTCTGGCTTTGAAGTGGAATATTACCATTATAAAGATAAACCCGTTTATCGAGGATTTGATCGTGGTCCCCGAAAAAAGCGAGGGGAAGAGGATATTGTAGTTGAGGAAAAAGTGCAGACGGAAAAGGCCAAGTCATCCGTCGATCGTACCCGAAAAGAAATCCGCCGAAGGATTAATTCAAATCCCAAGCTCACGAAGTTCCTGACGCTTACTTTCCGAGATGAAATTATAGACATCGACATCGCCAATCGCAAGCTAAACCTGTTTACCCAAAGAGCCAGAGATCGCTGGTCGGAATTTCAGTATTTGGCAGTTCCCGAATTTCAGAAGTCGGGACGAGTTCACCATCATTTGATTTGTAATCTTCGCTACGTGAGGAGTGAGGAGATTGAAAAAGTTTGGGGAGAAGGATTTATCAAAATAAAACTCTTAAGAAAAACCGGAAATTTGGGTTTGTATCTTTGCAAATATTTGCAGAAAGATATGTTTGACAAGAGAATGTTTAGAAAAAAGAAGTATTTTTGCTCCCAAAGTTTGGAAAAACCAAGAGAGATGGTTGGCAAGAGAGTAGAATTATTTTTGAACAAGAATTCATACAACTTGAAACTAATTCGGGAAACGACGTTTAATAATAAATTTATCGGAGAAGTTGGATACACTCTTTTTAATTTCACAACGTTAGGTCTTGATTTGAAATGGAATGAAAATGAATAAAGAGAATAATAAATTAATTGAAGAATGTTTCAAAAAAGCCAGGATAACTGACGAGCTTTGCGAAATTTCTGTTATCAAGTATCGTGAATCTCTAAAGAGATTTTTTCGATCCGTTGGTGATAAAAGTTTTGCGGATCTCGAAATGAAAGATATCGAAGATTATATTTTCAAAGCGAAGAAAAGAGGCAATAGCAATTCGGGAATAGTGAGCGTAATTTATGCTGTAAAGTGGGCGATAAAAAAACTTCAAGCTCAGGGTTTTATCAAAAATAAAATTGATTTGGACAAAATTTGTAAGCCCAAAATCAAGAAACAAGATGTGAACTATCTGACGAAAGAGGAGATTGAAAAATTTGTAAGCGTAATGAAAAAGGAACTGGAAAGCGGTGAAGCAATAAGAAAAATTAGGACTATGACATTATATGTTTTCTTGCTTGAAACGGGAGCAAGAATAAATGAGGCCTTGTCTATAAAAATAAAAGATATTGATTTTGAAAGCAGGGAAGTGGCGATTATCGGAAAAGGGTCAAAACCAAGAAAACTTTTGTTTTACGATCAGTCGGAATTTTGGATTAGAAAATATTTGAGGAAGCAGAAGCGAAAGTGTGATTATCTTTTTGCAACAATAAGCGGAAAGGCGAAATGGTCATATAATGACGTTTGCCGATCATTTCAGAGATATCGAAGACTATCCGACATTTCAAAAAAATTTACTATTCATACTTTCCGGCATACGTTTGCAACTCAATTATTACTCAATGGCGTTCCGTTAAACCAGGTTAGCTTTTTACTTGGCCATGCAAATCTTGAAACAACGATGAAATATTATATCGGCACAATAAAAATTGCAGAAGCGAAGCAATTTATGAAAGATGAGTACTTTGACTTTATTCCTAAATCAAAATTTACTAAAAAATGTGATGGACTTGACTGAAATATATTTTTTATATATAATATAGAGTCAAAATTGTCAATGTGTTTAAGTTTACAAGTTGTTTCAAAATAAGGGTGGCGACCAATCGCTAGCGTGTCCGACTGCTAAATTCGGAACGAAAGAGGGGGTTAAGGATGAAGAGTTTTCGGGAACCCGAGGAAGAGTTAATCAAAGCGATTGAGACCAAGTTGGCCATAGCCCTAGCCAGGAGGGATATTCTTTTCAGCGAAATCAAGGCGTGGTGCAGGACCTGCTACGTCTTTAAGCTGAACCCTCTTGGAAAACTTCGGAAATTATTGAAGGGGGTTTGTGAAGTGAGATTCCAAAAAGACGTTTATAAGAAATCCACAATGCACAAAGGCCCTGCGCTTATAATTCTTTACAATCCTGATTACATGGAGATAAGAATTCATGTTATCGCCAAGGGATTTGTAGGGGAGGGCGACTGGGGTTATTGGCATACGGAGGACAAGAGGTAGTAAATGCGGAGATCCTGAAAAAGGACATCGCTTTGGGGAGTAGACACAAGTGTCTCTCCCCTCCGTTCTAAGCTCATCAATAGTTGGTGAATTTGGAAAGGAGAAGTCTGGTTTTGCAATTTGCAATTTTCAAAAATATTCACTAGAATGATTTCGCAGAGTTAACAAACTTAATTTAGCGCGATAGCTGCAGTTTCTAGACCAAGAATTTTGCGGAAAAATCCGTTTTGTGCCTGAACCCGACCACCTCCTTTCTAGGGAGATACGGTTGAGAACTCCGATTTATCGGAGTATAAAACCCATATGGTCGTTATAGACTATTAGCACAGGGCAACCACAAAAGTTTGCTATTCAAAAGCCAAAAAAGACAATTTTATTTCCAGTGGGATAAACTTTGTATAGATTAGACATAACAAAGACAGGGCACATCAGCTCTGTTTTTGTGTATCCGCTAGGAAATGGTTCGTTTAGAGGGAGATAATTGGAGTCTACTCCGCTTGACTTTAGACTATAGAAAAGTTAGTTTATAATGAACACAAAAGCTGTTATTTACCAAGTTAAAATACAAGGGGAGGGAAATAGGCCATGATGCTTCATTTAGGAAGAGTGCATATTCTCAGGGTTGATGAAAATGAAGTGGCTATCTGGGGAGGACCAGGAAGAGGTACATTTCCAAAGCCTTCAGAGGACATAAACCTCAAGGAAGGCGACTCTGTCCTCTTTTATTTGTCTGGGGACCCGCCCACCCAAAAAATCATCGCAGTCGATAAAATTTACGAGGGCGAAAGACGGTTCGTTGTCAGGGTACTGGGCAGTCTGGAAGAAGTTCCGCCTGCTGAAGAGAAGGGCAGGGCGAATGTGGAGGTATGGCTGACCAGATTGCCAGTTCCCAGGACAGCAATAAAATTACGAGTGGTCGGAGTCAATGAGGAATTACTCTTTAAATCAGGAGACCTTCTGTTTGACTGGCTCTCCGCACAAGATGAGTACTTTGATGGCTGCCTAACTGTGGTAAGAGAGGGAGAGGTTTTCGACCAAACCTCCTGTATTATGGAATCGGGGGGCCACGCTTCAAGGCCAGTCTTTATGGGGTTAAGGCGGGCCAAATCTGACGAGGTTAGCACCTTTGTTCCAGAGGATTTTGAAGAAGGCGATGTTCTGATACTGGAAATTCCACCCAGGGACAATTTCGTCTTCACCGAATTTCTGAAAATCCAACACCTGCAGTATTCTTCATGTGTGTCAGCATTGAGGAAAAAACCAAGCGGCACGATAGGAGAATTTCAGCCAATCTTTGCCGAAGAACTACAGGAAAAGGCGAGGGAGTTCCTCCAGAATCCCAGCATCAGTATTCTGCGGTGGAGGAGTAGGTGATATTCTCCTGCATTTATTCCAAGAGCTTTGGTGGCTACGGTCATCAGGGCTCTTTCTTTTTCTAGGGAGATATTTATCCCGTAGTTCCCGATTTATCGGGATACTACTGGGACGGTTGAGACCTCCGATTTATCGGAGTAAGAACCCATACGGTCGTTCGTTAGCCTTCGGGCTAATGGCAAAATAGATTTTTTGGCTATTATAAAGCTATTTATTTAGCTTTATACACAGGGCAACCACAAAAGTTTGCGAAAAAATATACTCATTAGGTATTGGAAAAATACTGAGAAAAATCGGGCTTCTTTAAGAGAGGTTGGAGGAGGTGGTAATTCCTTCGCTCCAGGGCTGAAAAATGTCCGTAAACTACCTCGAGTCCTTTGGGACTTAAATAAGGGAACAAGCAGGCTTGCCGATTTGGAAGATATTGTTTCCGTCCTGCCCTCTCAGTTTATTTCTCAATTGGAGGATTGAATTTAATCCTCCCCAATACCCAGTGAGTATATATATAAAGACAGGGATAAAACCCTGTTTTTTGCGTTTTTGTTAAACAATAATTCGTGATATATTTAGAGCGGTAATAATTAAAACAAATTCTGGAATAAGTGAATATAAAAACTATCTTTTTTGACGTATATCATACATTGTTATCTGTCGATTTCAACGGGAATAAAGAAGCGTGGGATGTTTTTTCAAGTTTCTTAAATAGTCGGGGTGTTATTGTCGATACTGTTCAATTTCAGAAAATGTTTGGTCGAGAAAAACAAAAATACTATTCCTCAGTTAAGGATTCAGAAATGAAATTGAGGCACCATAATTTAGTTAATTTAGTCAATGCTGCATTCTTAAACTATGATATTAAAGTAGAAAAAAAGGAGTTGCATGAATTAATATGGAAATTCAGGCAGTCCTATCATCCCGATGTAAATCTTATATCGGGAGTAAGCGACTTGCTGTGTGAATTATCTCTAAAATATATTTTGGCTACGGCTAGCTATGCACAAAGTTATTATACATACAGAGAGCTAGAAAAATCAGGCATAGCGCAATATTTTTCGCATTTTATTTTTTCCTCAGATATTGGATATAGAAAAACCGACCAAGAGTTTTACAAAATTTGTCTAAAAAAAACAAATAATGCGCCAGAGGAATGTTTGATGGTTGGTGATAATTATTTGCAAGACGTTGTTACTCCAAAAAAAGTTGGGCTTAAGGCAGTTTTAATAAGAAATCCGCTTACCGATAGGCAAAATATAATAGGTGATGTAAAACCAGACGGAATTATTCGGCTGGAAGACATAAAAACGCTGCCATTGATTATTCAGTCAATTAAATAAGTAAATTTTATTTTACCAAGAACAATTACTAAAAATAAGGATACCTCCCATAAATACGCTAGCGGAATCTGTGGTGGACACGGAGTGCGTGAGAAGCCGAAGGCACCGAATCGCCTCTCCTTTCTAGGGAGATATAGTTGAGACCTCCGATTTATCGGAGCACAAACCCATATGGTCGTTAATAGACCTTAGCATCAGGACAACCGCAAAAGCTTGCAATACTTTAGATAAACAAAGAGCACCACATCAGGTGCTTTTTGTGTTATCTCCCTGGAAACGGATTATTTTGAGGAAGATTTTTGGATGTCCGCTCCGCTGTTTGATTTTACATTCATTTTCATCTACTATTTTTATAAGACCAAATGACTAAAATCTCTGTACCTTAACAAGGAGCCGTTTATGAAAGATATAATGAAAGTTCTCTTTTTTCTGGACGTTATTTGCCTTATTTATTTTTTCATCAGAGGTCCCTGGCTTTTTAGGGTCAGGAGAGAATACTACCGCCAGGTGTATTCGATGCTGGCAAGCCAAAAAGGCGAACCGAAAACCCAGGAGGAAATGGATGAGCTGAGTAAATACACTTCCCCGTATTACGATGCTATTTGGGGATTTTCCCGAACACTCTTTTGTTTCTGGAAATGGGACCTCAGCAAAATGGTCAGCGACAAACAGAAATTTGATGAAGTTGCTAACTTCTCAGGGGAGGAGACATTATGCACTCATTAGAACGGATGAGGGATATCAGGGGATTTCAGGCTCTGCTCAGAAGTGGCGGACCAACGCATCATTGCCTGAAATGCGGTTGGGAGGGCGTGCTTGAAAAGGACGGCTGTCCCGTCTGCGGGATGTATGGCAACATCCAGCCCATCCACGAGCCTAAAGTCGAAGGGACAGGTGAAATCATCGAGGAATACACGATTGACCTCGAGACTTTCAAAACCGAGCCTATTAACAAATAATCTTTTTCTAGGGCAACCGCCCAGCCAGACTTTCGAGTCTGGTTTTTTATTTCCAAAAAGATAATTTGAGTCTGCTCCGCTTGACTTTAGGAGTACTTATTGATAGTTTTGTATGAAGCTAAAAAGGGGGATTCAGTCCCTTACAAACTTAAAGCGAGGAGGAAAGCCGTGGAAGCCAACCCCGAAGTTGTTATAAAAGGCAACAGGACGCACTTGGTGTTCAAAGATGATGTCTCAATGAACGCCTTTGCAAAAAAAGCTACGGAAAAGCTGTTTGTTAGGTTTTGGGACTTAGTTCTCGCCTCGGGCGACTTCAACTCCCAATTAACCTTTTCAACGGAGGACTTCAAAGATTACATTGAGCCTCTACTGAAATGATAAATAGGGGGATTCAGTTCCTCACAAATTCAAGGTAAAGGGGGGGCAGATTATGCCGAAATTAAAAAAGTTCGATGTGAGCATCTACTGGCGTTCTGTGTCTTTGGACGTGGTAATTCCCAAACAATATGTCTGGGAATTTATGGCTGAGTTTGGGAAAGCCTTTGTTATCACAGATGCCCGTGAAGGTGGTCAGTTCATCAAAGCCGTTGACGGCTATTACGAACATCCTGGCGGATGGCACATCCAAGTTAGCATTACCGACAGCGAGGAGATGAAATTCTACGATTTCCTCCGTGGCTTCTGCCAGCAAAGAAACCTTTCTTTCCGTGAGCCTGGCAAAGACCTCATCAGCATTCTTCGGGTTTTGCGGGAGCTAGAAGAAAAAGCGAATAAAGCTCCGATGGCCGAACTCCTTCAAATTCTCCCGCCTGAAGGCGAAGCGAAGGAGTTGTTGCGGATTGCCGAGCAGCTGAAGTTTCTTTACCTGAATTACGAATCCTACAGGCTGTCGGGAAAATACCAGGAGAAAGAATAAAGAAAGGGGGGTCTTATGACTCGGATTTCCATGACGCCCGTGACCGATTGGGAATTCCCAATAATGAGATGGTTTTTCTTCTTCGGTTGGACTGGGATGATAAGCGGTTGCTCGTGGCTCCTCTGGTATTATAAGTTGCCACCGATGCCCGCTTCCATTCTGTGGCCGATTGGGTTGACCATTCTTTCGGTTCCCATTGCGTGGATATTGGGATGGAAACTTCTCATCGGACCGCTATTTTGTGGGTTTATGGCACGACACAAATCCTGAAACTGAAAGATAATCTTTCGGAAAATTTGTTAGCAGGGCCTATGGAGGCAGTCCCTGCTTTTTTTATTTCCTTTCTAGGGAGATACGGTTGAGACCTCCGATTTATCGGAGTAAGAACCCATACGGTCGTTATAGACCTTAGTGCAGGACAACCGCAAAAGCTTGCTATAACAAAGAGCACCACACCAGGTGCTTTTTGTGTTATCGCCCAGGAAACGAACTATTTCAAGTGAGAATCTTGGAGTCCGCTCCGCTTTGGAATAATTGACATTTTGCCTGAAATCTATATGCTTGAAACAGCACATTTATAGGCACTGTCGGACGCGAGCTGAAAGCGGTCGCGTGGCAGCTTTATTCATCAACTCTCAACAGCCTGGATGCGTGAAAGGACGCATGGGCTAAAGGAGAAAAAAATGAATAATTCGGACGTCAGGCTTAATGGTTGCGGTAGGACGGTTGTTTTTCAGCCAACGGCGACTGTCGGCATGGGAAAGGCAGAGCTGGGAATGGCGGACATGAAATTTTTCGAAGAACTCATCACTGGCATTCTTGACATGGATTTTGCACACGTGGCAACTCTCCAATGGCAAAGCGATTCCATTTCGGGCCAAAGTAGGTGCGGGGGCAAATTGATTATCAAAAAGTTAATAAAAAAATCTGGCACCTATGACGGCGGATACCATCAGAATGCGGCGGAAAAAGTTCGCTTCACCTGTTCTAATCCCAAGTGCGGCCTTAATATGGTCCCGAAAATTCCCTTGTTTACGCTGCGAAGTTCATTTCTGCATTTGCTCCTGAAGCAAATGGTGCCCGGTTATCAAAGTGCTAATTTTTTCAATTGCTTGTCGGTAGTTCGAAATGATGGCTATTGTAGCCATAATCAACTGGGAGACGAAGGATGGGAATCCATCAGAAAAATGGGCACCATTACCATGCTGGGCAAAGTACTGTGGGGAGTCGAAAGAAACTTCTATAAAAACGAGTGCTTCGCGTTCAAAGACTATGACTTCAGCCTCCTGGCCGTTGAGGGTCTCAATACGTCCGAGGGATGTGATGGTTTGGATCGGTGGCTTCAATTTTTGGTCTGCAAACTGCAAAAATTGGTAGGGGATTTGATTGGTCGCATTATCCCGTTAGCTATCGGACCCAAGAAAAGCTATTGATGCCAACTTTTTTCGGGCAACTGCCCAGCCAGGCTCCCAAGTCTGGCTTTTTCTTTTCTAGGGAGATACGGTGAAGTAGTGGTATCCATATCACTATAATCCTATATGGTCGTTAATAGACTTTAGCACAGCCCGCTCGCAACGCTTTCGCGTAGCGAATGCGGGCGAGGACAACCGCAAAAGTTTGCGATACTTTAGATAAGCTGAAACAGGGATAAAACCCTGTTTTTGTGTGCAAATATGACCTTGACGAATACATCCACAAATGATATAATCAACAATCTACATCCTTAGTGTTGTAGAAATTAAAGACGCTTGTGCGTCCCAGGAGGATTGAAATGGCAAAAATCAGTATTGACACAAAATGTCACGGTTCATTCCAGTTTACGCCAAAGCAAGATTATAGCCTTCCCGATGAAGCTGGATTTTCAGCCATCTTTAAGGGATGTCGCATGGCCATCAAG
>Ga0209417_1004714_pt1 | contig 15972 bp, 11 predicted proteins | sample RifGroF2_FD_184002 | JGI IMG/M metagenome (GOLD analysis project Ga0209417, IMG submission 184002) | Groundwater microbial communities from Rifle, Colorado, USA - Groundwater F2 (SPAdes) (version 2) | ecosystem: Environmental > Aquatic > Deep subsurface > Groundwater | place: Rifle, Colorado... | reverse complement strand
ACCATCGACATCCCAAATCTTCTTCAAGGAAGGCCATCACCGAATTCATAATCCCGTTAGTTCCGCCAATGAGATAAATATTGCCGCCGGACACTTTTACCGCAATACCTTCCGAGCCAAGCTCGGCAGACACCTTTCCAAATCCAGCCTGCCGCATTTGGATAGTATTTCCAACGCTTATATAATTTCCAGCAATGCTCTCATTATCTTTCTGTAGACGAAATTTTGCACCGGTAATTCGGCCTATATATTTTTCAAGTTCTGCCGCTGCCACAGCTTCTTCAGTAGAAGCTTCAAATGGTATTATTATGACAGCCCCGCTTTCACCCTTAACTGCCAGAGTTATTTCTTTTTTAATCCCAACAGGCTCCAAAGCGTTTCCCTTAGCTTCACATCCCGCAACAATAGCTATAAACACCAATAAATATAATGTCAGCTTTTTCATATTGCACCTTTCATTTTATATTCCAATTACATCTTTAACTTCGTCATAAGACCCCAAAGGTTCAAGTTCCTGCTCAAGACACACATCTATTCGTTCCTTATATCTTTATTCAATCACGATGGTATCAAGAAGCGTAATTATCAGTGGCATTTTTAGCAGTAGCCAAAGCGCGTTTAGACGCTTCATTAACAAATACCGTATCCACACCTAATGCAATAAATGTAAAACCTTGCGCAATAGCTTTCTCTATATTATCCTTAGTTGGCACCACAACATGAAGCCCTGCTGATTTTCCGAACTTTTCACATGCCTTCAGAACTTTTTTACAACCTTGCTGCACTATAGGATGGGATGTCTGGCCTGGTATCTCGTAAGAACCACTCAAATCATATGGCCCTATAAAGAGACCATCGACACCATCTACCGCAAGAATCTCATCTATATTTTCAATTGCTCCTTTACTTTCAATCATCACCACAACAGCAACATCATCATTCGCGTTTTTAAGATATTCACCAAATTTCTCGCCATAATCATTCATTCGCGAAAAACAAAATCCCCGCTCGCCCTTTGGAGGATATTTTGCTGCCGCCACTACCCTTCTAGCTTCCTCTGCAGAACCCACTAGCGGAACAATAACACCCATAGCACCCATATCAAGAGCTTGACGTATGGCCAACGTATTGTTCTCACGTACACGAATAAACGGCTGGGGGCCTCGCCCATACATTGCACGGGCTATATTGGCAAAAATCTCAACATCAATGTCAGTGTGCTCACCGTCTACCGCAACCCAATCAAAACCAACATTTGCTAAAATTTCAGCTACGACAGGATGACCAATCTGAATCCATGTACCGAGCGTTACTTTTCTTTCAAGTAACGCTTTACGTACCGGGTTAGCCGTATTAATAAGAACCCGTTTCTTCATAGTTATCTCTTTCTATATTTATTAAATGTATTTTAATCACATCTACGTTCCAAAAGATTGACCTCTTTTTTCCGGCGGGCTCATAAATTATAACAATAAATTTATTACTTTTCTCCGTTTTCTTAATTGCCATAATCTGTACAGCCATGTCACTCAACACAGCAAAAGACTCTGGCTTTCTGCCATTACCATTTGAAAAAAAAGATAACATGAAAGGCTTTTCGTTTTTTTACCAAGGTTTCTCTATCTATTTCCTCAAACCTTTCATTAATGCTGTCTGCGTTGACAAAAGCGAAAGAATCTTTCACCCTGATCAATTCTGGCATACATAGCCTTCCGAGCATACTCATATACTTCCCGATAATCCACCTTGCCTCATTCTCATATCTATTCATTAAATGACATATCGATATAAACTATCTCTGAAGACTGGCCATCAATTTTAAATACTTCAATATCATTATAACCGTCCTTTAATAGTTCGACTGGCACTGCCCATGCTCGATGCTGTTTGTATGTGCCAAGAAGCTGATGGTATGGAGTGCCATACGGCTCATATCGATCGGAGGTTTCCTCCAATCGTACACCGTTTATGGTTGCCTGCCATTTGTTTTCGCCAAGATTCTCCCTGGCTTTGATTCGCAACTTTGCCTTACCCTTCCAACCTCCCAAAGGAGGTGCGGTATCAAACCTATATTTGAATGTCTCTCCAGACGCTATCTGGGCAGGAAGGCTGCCTCTGCCATCAAAATAGTATTGTTGATGCCGACTGGCTAACCAAGACGGATCAGCCATGTGATTGAATATATGGAATGGAGGCTCATTGAATGGCCCACGGCCGTCTGTTCCATGCTCGCGATAATAAACAAAGTTGAAAGCACTGATGCCATCTGCGCCACGAGAATATGCCAAGTGTGCCGTAGTATAATATTGTTCATCAGTTGTACGGCGATATGTCATGTTATCATATTCATTATCAGGCTCAAGATATGGCCCAAACTCCGTTAGATGCGTCATTTCCATATAGACAGATGCATCAGCAGACACCCTCTGACAAATCTTAGCAAAATCCGATTGTTGCGCCATAGTATACGAAGGGGACACATTTACCATCTCTACGCCAGCGGCCACCATAGCCGGCAAATCAATACCCATCATATCGTGATAGGCCAAATCATTTGCTATGCGCACGCAAAGCCAACGATGCCGCCCATTTTTCGAGGTACGATCCAGTAGCTTACGGACTCGCTTGACAAACTCCGTCATAACACACGTTCGCTGTTGCAATGTGGTCGATTCTAAAATAAAATAACTATGGAATCGCATAAAGTCTAATTCAAACCCATCAATATCATAATTCTCACAAATTTCCTCAATAAAATCAAACATGTTTTCCCGCACTTCAGGTATCGCCCAGTTTTGCCCTCTCTGAAAATAATCATCCATATCAGAGCCGATTCGATACTCTGGATGTTCTGCATAAAAACGGCTTATGCAGTGACATGCCCAGCTTGGAATTTTGTTACCATCAGCCTCTACAAATTCCTTACCGTGTGCATCATTTAATCGGAATGAAACAAAGGGCACTATACTACGATTTCGACACTGTCTAATAAAAATATCAAGTATATCTCCTCCAGCAAGCATATACTTGCCAAAACCGTCAAGCTCTACCTGGTATTTTTTTTGAACCCAATCGTAATGTTTATCCGCAGGATAACTTTTACTCTTCCACCATGGTACCCAGCCCATGCCTGGCTGAAGCATGTGAACATCTATTCCAGTATCAGCAGTTTCATCTACCGTCGCCTCAAGCATTTCAGGCCGAAAGGACTCACCTTTCTTGTGATATGGACTTACACAGGTCTCTATATTCGTTGTATCATTACTGAATAAAATTTTAAAGGGTGCTTTTTCTTTTTTCATCTCGTTATTTCCTATATTACAATATACCCCATCAAAGGAACCTTTTGCATTTTCCATTTTGCAGGAGGCATGTTATAGTTCTTCTAATGATAACAGGTTCTTTTTAATTTCACGCCCAAGCAGGAAAAATTTTCGGTCAGGGTACCAGAGTATATTTTTACCATAACTGTTAGTAAAACTTGAATACAGTGCAAGATCGCACCTGCCATTTTTATGGCCTATAACTACTCCCTCATTATCCATAAAAAACTTAGGTTCAGAGAACCATACTGGTTGTTTCGCATTTGCTTTATACGTTCCTGCTGAAATATAAACAGGCCTGCGATTCCAATCGGTATCAAAAGGCCCCCACTGCTCAAAATGACCATCGTTATTATGATAGAAGATGACATATTTATCTTCAGAAATTCTATAGATAGGACAAGGACTTAATGGGTGCAAAACCGGTTTGCCGGTATCCGCATATTTTAAAATCTCGGTTTTTGTCCACGTCATTCCTGAGTCATTTGAGATCGTATAGTATGGATTCCCCGTAGTAGTTCTAAGAACACAAAACAAACGGTTGTCAGGAAGTTGTACAATGCTGGGCTCCTGCGCAACGCTATGTTCAGGGGCTTCATGATGCCAACTTACTCGAATAGCATGTTCATCGTTTGCAAAGTAACTGATCCGAATATCTTTAACTAAAGGATCATTGTCAATATTTTCAAAACGCATAAATTCTACTACAGATTCTGCGGTGGCCCAACTAAGGATAGGTGCTTCACGTCTTACGCTTGGACTTACCCATCTGGTGAATCCAACAAAATACTTATCTCCGCTTAAACGTGTCGGCTTTTGCCATACAATCCAGTTAGCGGGAATTGATGGATCAGGATTATCATATATGCTGCGAGGCATATTTATGATTTCCGGCTTCGACCATGTTTTGCCCACATCGTCGCTATAAATGCCAGCCATCAAACCCGTAGTATGCGTAAAAATATCATTGATGCCTATGTGCTTGTTGTAAAGTACATAAATTCGCCCAGACTTAGATATCATGGGAAATCCCCAACTAGCCATACCTCCTGTTTCGGTAGGAAGTGAACCTGCGATTATTTTGGGTTCAGTCCAACTGCTGCCATGGTCATCGCTGCGGACAAAAACGATTCTCTGATTTTCCAAACCTTCAAAAGTGCTCTGCGTCCATACCGCCAAAAGAGAACCATCATGTCCATCAAAAACAAGAAAATGCTCATTACCTGTATCTTTTGTTGAGCCATCCAGACTTTTGGGAATGTAAACCACGTAATCGGGCTTAGTTCTTTTAACCTCTGTTTGTATTTTAGTCCTTTTTAACATCTTTAATCCAAGTAAACATCGTGGTAATCAACAAACGAGCTAAATTTTGATTATTTGGAAGCAAAACTAATCCTCTATGATTAGCAATTGCAAGACTCAATCCAATTAATCCACAAAAAACATCATTTGCTCTTTTAATCAGTTGTATCTGAAAGAAACGCTCGTTTGGAAACACACACGGCTCATGTTAAAAACTTAATTTCAACTTTCGCTCAGATGGGTCGCTTTGCACTGGTGCCAATGTTAACATATTCTTACCACCGGCCCGTGTAATTTGCAATAGCCAGACCTCACCAGCAGCAGGCGTTTTACTAAGCCCCAGATCAGTCCACCTGATGAATAACTCCTGCATAATGTGATTAGTATCACTATTTTGAGTGGCTATTTTAAGAAATTTAGTTGAGGCGTTTTGATTAGACCTAATTTGCGCACTATTGGGATCGCACTTGATAACATACTCTTCTGATGCCGAAGAAGCGATAGCAAACAATATACTCTCACCTGGGATAAAATTTGCGCAATCAATCGCAAAATACAGGCCATTTGCATCATAGGCACATTTAACCGTCGATTGTGGCGGCTGAACTTCATCTCCGGTAGCCGCACGAGCCCGCAACAAGACTTCATCCTTGCCGATCCACCAGAGTTTCGCGGCTGTGCCGGTTTTCCAGCAGCTATCGTCAAGCTTGCCATCAATATTAACAGCGATATCAAGTCTGGCAGCAACGACCGATTTGTCAGCAATGCTTGTATCTCGTTTCTGTGAGGCCGTACCAGCGGCGACAGATGATTCGGCTGCATTGCTGTCGAAGGCAGCCTGAAGTAATTTGGACGTTCCCTGGATAGCCAAGGCAACTTTCATACGTAGAGCATCCATTTCGCGGCCGGTAAATGTTTTACGCCATTCGGCGTACTCGTATCTGTCAATCGGTCCTTTTGTAGTAATTTCTTTGAGTACCTGGCTGGCATGCTGAGCAGCATTGGGCTTATTCTGTTTTTCAAGTTTTTCGATATTACAACGCAGGGTATAGCAATACGCCGAGTCATCAATGCCTTCGCGAGCCCGTTCCATCCCAATAGACGTTATAACGCCGTCGGGTTTAATGATTGTGCAATAATAATCTAATTCGGTTGGCGCACGCGATGCCCAGTGGTCAGCCCATTGATGGTGGCCTGTTGAACCAACACGTTCATTATAAAATCCAAAGCTGGTGCGAAACAACCCCTGATTATAGCACCGTATATCGGAACCTTGCCTGCGTGCATCTGCCAGCGCAGCTTCTGTCCAGTTGTTAAACTGCCGGGCTTCAAGATTATCACGCGTCGCCCGGTCAAATGCATCCGTACCATTTTCATAACCAACCTCATTGTCAACCAAAAGGTTATGTCCTGGGGCAATCTCCTTGAGAATCGGCATGAATGCCTCATAGCCGGCGACTTTACCGGCTGTGGGCTCGCCGCAGCACAGCTCCTCTTCAGGCATAATACGCATGTAAGGCCACTGCTCTTTCTCGGAAAGTGCTATTAACTGCAGCACTACTTCTTTAAAAAGTGTTTTTGCTTCTTCGCTATAGACCAGGGGGTTTTCGGGACTATCCCAGCCATAAATGCCTAAGTCACCTTTGATGTCTTTGCCCTGAGCCTTGAACTCGGAGATTTTTACTGCGACATTCTGTGCCCACCATTCTACAAAACGGACATCGACAATGAGTTCGCCATTCAAGCCGGCGGCCTTCATGGCTTTTGCGAACTGACTAACGTCGTTGAAATCCGCAATCGCATGGCCATCGACATATTTGAGGCCGGGGTGAACAAAAAATAAGGACGGTGAATTGAAGCCACGTGTTTTCCAATATCTGAAATAGAGTTCCAGGTTGGAACTGTTCCAGGCGGGCGTGGTCGCATAACGCTTATAGCCACCGCGGTCAGGTACGTAGAAGTGACCTGGCAGAAATGTGCCATAATTATTATGCGCCGGACGGTCGAGGTTGAAATCCAGAACATTGATGTTTATCGGGATGCTTGCAGATTTGGCCTCTGTATCAGAAATAGTGAGCATGCCACGATAGATGCCCGGTTTGGTTTGGACGGGCACATATATCGTAACCCATAACCAGGCAGTGTACTGTTTAGGAAGGGAAACATTGTCAAACTTTTCAAGCCATCTGCTTTCCCACTTCTGCTTGCCGATATTTACTATTCGCAGATTGCAATTCTCTTTTGAAATTGAGTCGGAACCGGAAACTAAATCCTTGAAATCATACTTTAGACCAGTGAGTGGCCGACCGGTAGCGAGAATGAGCGAAGCCGCTCGATATTGTGCAGGGCAAGCGAATGTATCGATTTGGTTCTGCATTTCCTGTTCGGCTGCGACCCAGTTAGGCATAACATCCTTTTCGGTATCAATGGCAGCAAGCTTGAAGCCATGCTCACTATCGGACTGGCTAAATTTCCAGTTGGCTGGTTCTGAACTTGCAGGCTCATGTCGAGTATTGACATAGCTGCCCAGCAGCGAGAATCCATCCGGCATCTGTGCATGGGCGGATACAAAAATACTTAAAAACAGTATGGACAAAAACAGCAGACGAACCATTCCTTTGCGCATAAAATTCCTTTCAGCGGATCATAAAATTAATCCTAATTCGGACTATTGATAATCGGTATGTGCACATTCAAGCCAGTGTTCGGCAAATATAGCGAGATCGGCGACCTCAATCCAGGTATCATTGTTCAAGTCACAATTGCTTACAACAGCGTGCGCAATTCGAATATTATCCAGGCTGCACCTTTCTAAATGTGACCAAACGCTGAATTCAGCGCGAATAAAGGTGCCGCTTATGGGCATACTGTACTGGAACGCTGTCCATGAACTTGACAAAGCCGTTGTGTTATATGCACGGAGAGTATAATAGACCCCGTTAATATAGACAGTAACCATGAAATCGGTCGCATATCCTTTGGCGTTAAACGTAAATTGATCGCCTGCAGAGACGCTCATACCAGATGATCCGTTCGGTTTCCAGGCAACGGTTGCATTGACAAATTTAGGAACAGCGGTGAGATAATTGCCCCACGGACCACCGGAATTTATTGAAAGAGTCATGGAATTATAGTTATCAAACTGCGATAGACTGTCGCAAGTATTGGTAATAAAGGTTGCAGTGGGTTCCAGCCATTTGTTAGCAAACAGAGCGTAGTCCTTAAAATCAACCTTGAAATCGTTATTCAAATCGCCGATAACCGGTTCATCAGGCGCCCCGCTGCAACCGAGCGGACGAATAATGCGGTAATCATATACACTAACATTGGCACCAGTGGACCATTTGATATCAAACTGGATCGCACTCAAACTGCCGGATGCCGGGATTTGATACTGGACAATACGATAATTGAGATCACTATAGGATAGCTCCATATTAGAATGGTACCAGACACCTCCGATGAGCATAGCGACACTAATATTCGCATTACCAACCGGTAGCGAATTGGCCTGGAATTGATATATAAAGACATCTTTTGCTGCAACGGTAATGCCGCTATAGTTTGTGATCATCGTTGCATCCCCAGTATCGGCGAGAAGTTTTATGAAACCATCGCCGTCATTAACCATAGTACATCCGAAATAGCCCCTGTTTGTAACGGCATTCTGCATATCATCATGGAGAATATCAGTGAACATGTCAGCATTTATGGTACCCTGCCGCTGGACAATCTGGGCACCCTTGGGCAACTGGGAATAGGTTTGTGTACTGATTCCAAGAACTGTCCTGGCATGTGCTATAGCCTTGACAACATTCCAGAGCCGCCGATCCAGTTCTGTTGAAGTCATGGTGCCTGACCATGCGATATAATCAAAATGTCTAAGCGGAACATCAGAAACAACCGACTCAAGCGTACTCCTGGCATTAGCGGCTTCCTGCGTTTGTCCTGCGGCATCGAGTTGCGTAATGAGTTGCTCCAGGGTATAATAGTATGCTCGGTCATCAATACCTTCTCTGATACGATCCATCTGTATAGAACCAACTATACCGGAGGCGGTAATCCGTGCATACATCCAATCCGGTGCACTCTCGCCTCTCCACTGATCAGCCCACTGATGGTAGCCAGTTGAATTAATCCGCTGACCGTATTGGCCGACAGCGGAACGTGTAAAACCCAGATTATATCCACGAACCTCGGCATTATCAGCACGAGCAGCGGCCAGAGCTTCATCTGTCCAGCTGTTATATTCTCTAAATTTCAAGTTATCTCTGTCACCACGGTCAATTTCAGTCCAGGGAGCGCCGGGGTAGCCAATGCCATTATCTATAATGAGTGCAATATTTGGATCAATTGCGCAGAGTACGGGAGTGAACGTGTCATAGCAATAGGCTTTAGACGGGTTATCCCAACTGCCGGTAGGTTCGTCTTCGGCATTGAAGAGGATGTGCGGCCAGTTTTCATTTTGCGCAGTCTCAATAATCTGCTCGATACCTTCGCGATATAACCGCTTGCAGGTATCATTATAGCTCATAATACCTTCATAGCCCTGCCAACCATCGATACCTATGTCGCCAGCAATTGGTATGCCCAAATTGATTCGCCGCTGTATTTCATCAGCAACTGGTTTGCTCCACCACGATATCCATCGCGTGTCGATATACAAATCACCGGTCATCCCGACAGCATTCATCGCCTGCGCCATTGCGCTCACAAAAGAGAGGTCTATTACAGTATGGCCATCAATGCATTTGAGCAGTTCTGGGTGCACATGGTAGAGCCCCGGAGAATTGAGGCCTCTGGTCTTCCAGTATCGCAGGTATTGTTGCAGATTTTCGGCTTCCCAGAATGTCTCCGCAGCGTAATTGACATAATCACCTATATCGGGTTGGGAGTGGGGGTGTCCCGGCAGATACATACCATAGCTAAACGGCGGACGAACAAGATTAAAATCCAAAACGAGGAGTTTAACCGGCATCAGGAGCGAATTACCATTGGCATCGCTGATCGTTACCTGCCCTGTGTATGTGCCCTGCGATGCAGTATCCGGGATATAGAATGTTACCCACATCCAAACCGTCCAAACTGCCGGAAAATCGCGGGCAGTCGCCTTTTCGAGCCATTTGCCTTCCCATACAGCGGGATTGCTCACCTGGACATGTGTGTACTGAATCCAGCGAATATCAACATTCTCGGAAGCAATCGTCGCCGAACCATTGGTCAGACTGCCGCAGGTTGCATTAAGACCTTGTACCGGGGCAAGGGTCCGGATCGCGACAGCAACTGTTTTGTACTGGCCGCGGCAGGCAAAAGGAGTCAATTCCCGAGTGAGGTAGTTATCAGTCCAGAGCCAATTGGGATTCGGATCCATCGAGGTATCGACGACATACGCGGTAAAACCTCGCTGGCAATCTTCCGCGTATGGAAGCCAGGCGGATGATGCGTTCATTTGCAGCGACGGATTGTTTTGCTCTGCAACCACAACATCAGAACGATCAGCAAGCAGCGAAAAACCTTCCGGTACTGATGCCTGCACAAAACAGACAAAACAGAAGCATACGCAAAAGAATAGCATTATAAAACGTGAATCTCTACCGCCACCATCAAACATATGTACCAGCCTTATTTATAAAAGTTGCCTTCGACAGTTTGTTTGACTGCAGAAGGCAACTGGTTATTCATAATCTCGATATTAGTTACAATCAGGCCTTGTGCAAAGCACCCAGTTCTGTGCCATCAAAGCCACATCCTTGAGGTTGACCAATTTATCGCTGTTGATGTCGCCAAGGGTTACCTGCAATGGCAGGAGGACAAGGCGATAATCTTCAACATTAACCTTGGTGCCTAACGTGGCATAACTGGTACGGAATTCGACCTTGGTCATTTTTAGGGGTGCACCAATCCAGCCTTCAGGTTTATCGACGATGAGCCGCAGTGTCTGCGGACCGGTTGTGCCATACATCGGGTTGGCAGTGGAATACGCAAACCCGTCAATTGTTACGAGAACTTTCATATTTGTCGTACCGCCGGCAGGCATGGCCGCGATGTTAAAAGCAAATTCGAGGATGTCACCGGGGTATACATCGACCTCATTAGCACTTAAATCAGTAATAAATCTGCCGCTGGTGGCTGTGGTTCCGCCGGTGGTAGTGGGAACGATTTGGACAAAACCGTCGCCATCGACGTAAGTCAGATTGGTGTACGTTCGTTTGCCGCTTACAACATTGGCATCCTGCAGGTCATCATGATACCGTTCGACCAGCACGTTGCGGGTTAATTTGATATTGTCGAGGCACATCGGTTGAGCATCACTGTAAACTGAAAACTCCGCACGAATCAGCTTACCCGTGGTCCAATAACCGTCATGATACTCCCTATTGGGATCCTTTAGCCAGCAATAAAATTCAGTTGAATCATTTCCACCCACAGATGATGGATATTTTCGTACAACCACCGTCGTCTGAAAGTCCTGTATCGGGCCATTGACATCAACAGTCAAAACATCTCCCGCCATCACATCAATGCCGCTCTTGATACCAAGAGAGCCTCCCGGTCCCTGATCTTCAGTATATGACATGTAGTATGGAGACCATTGGACAGTCCAGTTGAGATTACCCCATGATGTTGCGTAGAGATAATTTCCCCAGGGGCCGCCAGGTCTTACTTCGACATCGGCTGAACTGACACCGGAGATTTCGCCATATCCCGGCCCCGTTGCAGAATCGCCTGTATTCAGGGTGATGCCGCCATTCGTATCAAGCCAATTTGAGGCAAGGACTCTGAAATCCTGAAAATCGACATCGTAATCATTCGTAAAATGAACAAAGCCATCGACATCAACATAGAATAGCCCAGACCCTCCCTCGATGTCACCTGCTATATCAGTACAGGGCGAGATGCGATGAATTTTGTAGTCATATACCGTGAATGTGCCGCCATCACAAAAACCGACACGAAAATATACGCCGGTAAGTCTGCCGCTAACCGGAATTTGATAAGCCATTATGTGTTTATTGGTATCAGTGTATGTGGACTCCAGACCTAATCCTGGCGTATAATATGCATTGCTATCAACAATATAGGCTATGCCGAGAACAGCGCCTGTTTTGCCGGCAAAACCTTCACATTTGAATTCCGTCTCGAAAATATCACCCTTGCTGACGTTTATGCCATTAGATTCCGGCGATACCGAGGTGGCGAAGTTGGCCGTCTGGTTACTATCACTCCGGAATGTAATAAAGCCTGCTCCATCATTCATCAGTGTGCAATCGCTATAAAAACGAGGCGGCGACGAAGCATTCTCAAGGTCATCATGCCAAAGCTCGGTATCGTTGGTGCACGGCCGAATAATTTTTACGTCACAAATACGAACCGAGGTCTCTTGCCCCCACTCAAGCCTGAAATCTGCCCGTTTCAGAACACCTGTAACCGGAATTTCCCATTTTACGGTGTGCATTGTGAGAGTAGTATCGCGATAAGCATTATTGTACACCCAGGTTTCACCGGGATTGTAACCATAATTACTGTTGTCTATAATCAACAACATATCTGTCATTACAAAGGATCTTGTTGCTCCCCATCCTATGACCTGATAATCAAACATCAGGATGTCGCCCTTGTGTACAACCACATCATTAACATCGGTATGAAACCGGAAAATATCTGTTGTCGAAAGCGGGTAAATTTCCATACACCCATCCCCGACAGTCACTGTTCCATCATTGGAATCAAAATGACGCGAACTGTTCCATGCATCCATTGTGTCATGATAAATGGTTGCGGAACCATCACCTGCACAGACTATAGCGCCACAAAAACAAATAATTAGTGCTGATATAATCGCTATTGATTTCATATTAATTCTCCGGATTTAAAATAGTTTTTCTTTTTCTTCCTAAATCGCCATTTATAATTTAAAGAAACCTTTGGCAAGTCCTTTCGACCTGCCAAAGGCAATTTTTTAGAGCTTTATTTTTTGCGACGTAACGCAAAGATGCTTGCAAGACCCATTATCGCCATCGTTGCCGGCTCGGGGACCGAGGTTACGCTGATATTATCGACGTAGGCTGTCATACCGCTTCCCCAGTATCCGAACATCACAAACTGCAAATTGCCCGCAACAGGCATATTGAAGCTGTAATGCTGCCATGAACTGGAAAGCCATGTCCAATCCATCAGGGTACGATAAACGCCGTCAATATAAGCGTCAATTCTGAAATCCTGACCAGCCCTAAGGTCTAATTCCAGCTTATCAGCGGTGGTAACAGGAGCGTTAGCCATCCAGTTTGAAGCTCCGCTGAAGTTCCAGACAAACGAAGCTTGACCAGTAGTAGAAACGGCTTTTAAAGCTCCATCACCAGAAACACTGCTTGGCACATTTGAAAACGCAAACGTGTCACAATTCTCCCATTGGCCATCTTCGAAATCGTCGCAGGCATTGGTGTAAACAATTGTAGCCTGTGAAACGCCCGCCAGAATCAGAACTAATCCAAGTAATACTAACTTCTTCATGTCTTTACCTCCATTAAAATTAAAATGTTAATTTGTTTTCAAAACAATACTGCTTATGCTTCACTTTCACCACTCTTCACTACATAGGCACGCTCCTTTCGAGATATCATTATCATTACATTTGTCCCGGATATATGGACCAGTTGCATGTAGCCCAACTGCCGCTTGCTCTGAAATTGACGCTGTCCAATCTACGCAATGGCACATACTCCGAGTGGCCATCCATAAATATAACATTGGCGCCATCCTTATGGGTTGCTTTGAACTGATTCGTGCCCAAGTCCTTGATTTCCTGCATGATTACATCCTGTATCATAGCTTCGTACGGCTTGCAATTGTCCGTTTTGGCCATTGCTGCACATGCCGGGTAAACTGTGAACTTAGACGTATCTTTATACACAAACTTCATTCGCCGCAAATTCTTTGGCGGAGTACCAAATACATCACCGGCGAAGAATGCATTTACAAACTGGATCATACCCATTTCATGAACACTCCACGCGATATTTTTATTCGAATTTTTATTAAATACCTTAAAGTAATTGGGACAGTAAAAGATATCAACCGATTTAAGATATTTGCCCGCGGTAAGAGGTTCTGTTCCAATAAAGTTCGGACTCGGCCAGTAATTTGGATAATTATGCATCGCGTTGCCGACATAAGTTTTTGGCGTTTTCTTGGGCGACTCCGTCGGATTCGGGGCCGTGTAAAAAGATCCATTGTAATCCTGCGTATAAACCAGATGTCCTAATGAGACTTGTCGGGTATGACTTTTACAAACAACCTTTACAGCTTGTTCTCTGGCCTTTCCAAGCGCAGGCATCAAAATAGCCAGCAGCAGCGCTATAATCGATATGACAACCAAAAGCTCAACCAATGTAAATCCATTATTTTGCTTTTTAGATTTCACAAAAACCTCCTTTTTGCTAAGCAGAATCCCTTACTATCAGCTTCGGGGACAGGCAAATCTGACGCATCTCTGTCGGAATAGACTTGCCCTCGATCATATTTACCAACATTTCAACAACAAGCTTCGATAGTTCCGGCAAATCTTCATCAACAGTCGTTATCGCCGGCTCATATATCGTAGCGTACTCAGAATTACCGAATCCAACTACCGCCACATCATCTGGAACTCGTTTACCAATCTTTTTAAGTGATTTTATAATCTTTATCGCCCACATATCATCCATGGCTAATATCGCATCAACAGATCGGCTGCACATTTTGGCAACACAAGCATCCAAAACTTCCTGCGGAGGCAGTACCTCATGAAATTTGAAAAATGCCACTAATTCATCCTGCAAATCCAGCCCACACATTCTTAAAGTCTTAACATAGCCGTCATATTGCGATTTGAAATTCGGAATTTCCAAACTTCCCAGAATTGTGCCGATATTTTTGTGGGACTTAGAAGCAAGGTACTCGACAAGAAGTCGTACTCCCTCAGAGTAATCAATCTGCACATAGCTCAGGTGTTCACTATTCGCCATCGGCTTGTCAACAAATACAACATTCTTGAACCTGGAAAACATCGCCGCTATCTGATCGCCCATTTCAGGGTACTCGTGTGATATACAAATCACGCCATCAACGCCATAAGAGGCAAAATCCCTGGCGTATGCAGTGATATGTTTGATGTCATCGTGTGATTGGCCGACCATGAAACGATAGCCTCGCCGGGAGGCTTCCATTTCCATTTTTGAGAGACGGCTGAACGACACAGAGGGCGCACAACTATCAATTATAACGCCTATGAGTTGACTGCGTTTGCCCTTGAGTTGCCTGGCGGCAACATTGGGCTGATAATTGAGATCTTTTGCAATTTGGCGGACACGTTCACTGGTTTCAGGGGCGATACGAACATGCTTACCACCGCTATTGAACAGTACTTTTGCAACTGCCGTCCGCGAGACACCAGCGATTTGGGCGATGTCAACAAGGCGATTAGGTTTTTCCGCTGCGTTAATCATAACTTCACTTCTCAAATCCGATTTCACATGACATCAGGGATTATACATATGGTTTCACGAGAAATCAAGAGGAAAAAATTTATTTTTTAAAAATTTTCCATACAAGAACGTTGGGGGGGGAATATCCCCACGTCTGCGATGAAAAACTGAATACTGGCTACTGATATTTTCCCGAATTGTTTACTCCTGAATAAAACTTGCAAAAACCACATCAAAACCCAATCAAAATCCGTGAAAATCCGCCCAATCCGCGGTTAAAATCGTTAAAAATCATCAAAAAGTCGCAAAAACTTTCAATTTTTTACAAAAAACTTGCGCCTCTTTAATATCCAGAATCGTTTTTTATGCCCCAAAACCCTGTTTTCCCTCAATTTCACCTTAAAAAAATGCGCAAGTTTTTAAAAATCGTTTTTTTTAGTCCTTAATTTTTGGTAATCATTTAGCCGACCGTAGTGCGATGTCCGCCGCAACATAGATTCATTTGACTTTTAGGCCATTCGCACTTAGCATACTCCCCCGCTATTTGTTATAAGTTAGGGGTATTAATGACTAAAGAAAAAATTATTCTAAAAAGAAAACCTTTTGTACTGATTATTCGTGACGGCTGGGGCTACAACCCCGACCCGAAAGACGACGGCTGCAATACCGTAAAACAGGCAAATGTGCCAATCGACAGAATGCTTATGAGCGATTATCCGCATTGTCTCATTCACACCAGCGGCGAAGATGTCGGCCTGCCAATCGGAACAATGGGCAACAGCGAAGTCGGACACCAGAATATCGGTGCCGGCAGAGTTGTCTATCAGGAATCGGTCAGAATCAGCAAATCAATCAGAGAAGGCGATTTTTTCAAAAAGGAAGAA
>Ga0209417_1004713_pt1 | contig 15977 bp, 13 predicted proteins | sample RifGroF2_FD_184002 | JGI IMG/M metagenome (GOLD analysis project Ga0209417, IMG submission 184002) | Groundwater microbial communities from Rifle, Colorado, USA - Groundwater F2 (SPAdes) (version 2) | ecosystem: Environmental > Aquatic > Deep subsurface > Groundwater | place: Rifle, Colorado... | reverse complement strand
ACGATCGAAACTTTATCGCCAGGTTTTACTCCAAGAGTTTGTAAGCCGTAAGCTAAATTTTCCGTTTCTTCTTTTACTTGAATGTAAGAAATGCCCACCCATTGATTATTGACCTTTTGCTTCAGCAAAGGTCTTTCCATATTTACCCCATATTCTTCGGTTAAAAATTCGTAGAGTTCCGGTATGGTTTTGTACGGTTTTAAAATGGGCATAGAACACTCCAATTTTAGTTTAAATGCTAATAATTATTTAGAAACACTTCAATAATAAATATTCTTTTGGAAGTAAACCAACAAAATTTTTCTTTTTCTTTTTCCTGCCTTGCTTAAAATTATGAAACAAAGAAAGAAAAAAGTATAAGGTTCGTTTTGTGAAAGAGCTTAAGTTTCATTCGAGAAATTTTTTCACTTGACATTCGGCTCAATTAGACTAATTTTACAAAAGCGATGACAAAACTTTTTAAGAACATATCATTGATAACCTTAACCGCATTGTTTTTTATTATCAACACGGGATTTACGGTTTCCTTGCATTTTTGCAGCATGGAGCAAAAAGCGTCATTGTCTTCATGCGGAATGTGTGAAACCCCAAACGCATTTGATGAAGCATGTTCTGATGAAATGTCTTTTTCTGATGAATTAGTGATAACACAAACTCCTCATAAATGCTGTGAAGTAAAAGTCGCTTCTATCATAGGCACTGATGAATATCTTCTCGCTCAAATGGGATCAACTGTAAAATTAGTTCAAGTTGATATAATCCCTCTTACCCTTCAGCAAGATGTATATTCAACTGATTTTTCCTCGAACTTTTTTTCCGATTCATCTCCGCCAACAGAAACAACCCCCAAACTCTTCCTCTCTAATCATAACTTCAGAATTTGATTATTACTACTAATTAGCAGCCATATATATTTTACCGGCTGACATTAGTATAAATTTTCACCGGCTTACAATATCTAAACTTATTAGTGAGTAGTTAACGGTTTTTTTATAATCAATTTTTGGAGCAATCATGTATAAAATAATTTATCACGTTTTTATTTTTGCCTTCATCAATATCAGTATGATGGCAAGAGGCACAGACTTGGCAAATCCTTCAAGTTATTTGGATCATAAAACTGAATTATCTGCGGACACAATTTACAGTTGTCCAATGCATTCTGAAGTTAAGTCCTTACAACCGGGAAAATGTTCAAAATGCGGTATGGATTTAATCCCGGCCGTATATGAAAAAATAGATTCCACAAAATCTTCAGGCACGGCTTCAACTGAAGATTATTATACGTGCACGATGCACCCGGAAGTTCACGCTGATCAACCGGGAAGTTGCCCTAAGTGCGGAATGGACTTAGTGAAAAAATCCGAAGCATCAACCTCAAAACATGGAATGATGGGAATGGGTATGATGATGGATTCCCCATGGATGCTTGGTATGGGAATAATAATGGTTGTCGTTATGGCAATTCATTTAATAAAATAAATGTTGGAGTTTTGTAATGATAGAAAAAATAATTGAGTGGTCCTCGCAAAATAGATTTCTTGTAATTCTGATTTATCTAATAGTTATTGCAGCCGGAATTTACAGCGTTATCAATCTTCCGGTTGATGCAATCCCCGATCTTTCTGAAAACCAGGTAATCATTTTTACAGAATGGATGGGAAGATCACCGGAAATAGTTGAGAATCAAGTTACATTTCCCATCGTTTCCGGTTTACAAGGCTTGCCCAAAGTTAAAGCCGTCCGCGCAACTTCTATGTTCGGAATGTCTTTCGTCTTCGTCATCTTCCAAGATGGTGTTGACACTTACTTCGCACGTACGCGCGTCCTTGAAAGGATGAATACGATTCAAGCGCAATTGCCATCCGGAGTTGTCCCGGCTCTTGGTCCCGACGGAACAGGCGTTGGTCACGTCTATTGGTACACCGTTGAGGGAAAAGGATACGATCTTGGCGCGCTGCGTTCAATTCAAGATTGGTATATACGTTATAAACTTTCTTCTGTTGACGGCGTTGCTGAAGTTGCAAGCATCGGCGGATTTGTAAAACAATATCAAGTTGATGTTAATCCGAATGATCTTCGCGCATACAATTTAACAGTCGCCGAAGTTGTAAACGCAGTACAAAGAAGCAATAATGAAGTTGGCGGGAAAATCTTGGAAGTAAGCGATGCAGAATATTTCGTACGCGGGCAAGGTTACATCAAATCAAAAGAGGATGTTGAGAACACCGTTATAAAAACTTCTTCAAACGGAATTCCTATTCTTATTAAAAATGTTGCTTCGGTTTCTTTGGGCGGAGATATTCGCCGCGGCGCGTTGGATAAGAACGGGGAAGGCGAAGCCGTAGGTGGAATCGTTGTAATGAGAACCGGTGAGAATGCACAAAAAGTTATTGATCGGGTGAAAGAAAAAATTAAAGAAATTGCTCCGGGGCTACCTCCCGGAGTTGAAATTGTAACTTCATATGATAGAAGCACACTGATCAAAGAAGCTGTTGGAACTCTCGAACGAGCTTTAATCGAAGCGTCAATTACCGTTTCAATTATGGTGATGATCTTTCTTCTTCACTTTAGAAGCATCGTAAGAATTTTGATCGAGCTGCCGATTGCAATTCTTATCGCTTTTATTCTTATGTATTTGTTCGGCATTTCTTCCAACATCATGTCGCTCGGAGGAATAATTTTAGCAGTTGGAGTAATAGTCGATTCTTCCATTGTGCTGGTGGAAAACGCATACAGAAATTTAGCTAAGGCGATCGAGGAGAAGGGGGAGCTAACGCCGGAAGAATATAAACGCATCTCGATTGACTCAGCAAAACAAGTCGGTAGAGCAATCTTCTTTTCAGAGTTGATTATTCTTGTTTCTTTTCTTCCGGTATTTATGTTAACCGGGCAGGAAGGAAAATTATTTCATCCGCTCGCTTACACAAAATCATTTGCACTGATCGGATCTGCGATCGTAGTTATTTCCCTTATTCCGGTTTTGATGACTATGCTGATGCGCGGTAAATTCAAACCGGAAGATAAAAATCCAACCACGCGCTTTTTCATTAAACTCTATGCCCCGGTGATTCATTGGGTGCTCAAACACAGAAAGATTACAATCGCAATAAATGTGATTTCACTTTTAATTACCATTCCAATGATTCTTAATACCGGAAGTGAATTTATGCCTCCACTTGATGAAGGATCAATTCTTTATATGCCAGTGACTCTTCCTGGCGCTTCCATCACGGAAGTAAATAGAATTCTTCAAGAGCAGGATAAGATCATTAAATCCATTCCGGAAGTTCATCACGTACTTGGAAAAACCGGGCGAGCGGAAACTGCAACAGACAACGCACCGTTAAGCATGATTGAAACAATAATCTTGCTTAAACCAAAAAGTGAATGGCGCACCGGTATAACTAAACAAGACATTGTTGCAGAGCTCGATTCCAAATTGCAAATTCCCGGTGTTCGCAATGGTTGGACTCAGCCGATCATCAACAGAATTAATATGCTTTCTACCGGTGTTAGAACCGATATTGGCTTTAAAATTTTCGGTCCAAATCTCGATACGCTTGAAACATACGCTATCAAAGCAGAAAATCTTTTAAAGAAAGTAAAGGGTGCGGCAGATGTTGTTGCCGAGCGTGTTCAGAACGGTTACTATCTCGATCTTAATATTAAACGCGGAATAGCTGCGCGATATGGCGTAAACATTGGCGATCTTCAAGACATTATTGAAACTGCAATAGGTGGTCAGAACCTTGGTGTTGTCATCGAAGGAAGAATGCGATTCCCGATTAGAATGCGTTATCAAAAAGATTACCGCGACAACATAGAAGAATTGAAAAGCTTAATTGTTCCGGTTGCATTATCAAACCCAATGGCTGCTCAGTCTTCCTCAAGTTCGATGAGCGGTGGTGGAATGAGTAAAAGCAATTCCGGCAGCATGTCTTCGATGGGAAGTTCAAACCAGGCAAGCATTATTCCGCAAGCGCCAAGTGATCAAAATGATTTTTCACTCACAAGCGTAAATCAAAATGGTGTTACCTATTTACCACTTGCAGAATTAGCTGATATAAATTTAGTAACCGGTCCGCCAATGATAAGCAGTGAAAATGGAATGCTTCGTTCAATAGTTTTTATGAACACTCGTGGGCGCGATATGGGCAGTGTAATGGTTGATGCAAAAAAGGTTATCGACAATGGTTTGAGACTTCCATCCGGTTATTCTTTTACTTGGAGCGGACAGTATGAAAGTAAAGTAAGAGCTCAACAGACAATTGAAATTATTATGCCTATTGTTTTTTTGTTGATCTTCCTTCTTCTCTATATGACACTAAAGAATTACGTGGAAGCTGGAGTTGTAATGCTTTCAGTTCCGTTTGCGCTTATCGGCGGGATGTATATGATCTACATTCTTGGTTACAATTTTTCGGTAGCCGTTTGGGTTGGATTCATTGCGCTCTACGGAATTGCAGTTGAAACCGGTGTTATCATGGTTGTTTATTTGCACGAAGCTTTGGATAGAAGAATTCGCGATCATCAAAAAGGAAAAAGGGGGCCGATAACTAACGATGATATTTATGAAGCAACGGTCGAAGGTTCGGTTTTACGACTGAGACCAAAATTAATGACGGTTTTTACTTCAATGGTTGGACTCGTTCCGATCATGTGGGCAACAGGCACAGGCTCTGATGTAATGAAACCGCTCACTGCTCCGATGATTGGAGGACTTTTAACTTCGGCAGTTCATGTACTTGTAGTTACACCAATCCTGTTTGCAATTATGAAAGAGCACGCGCTAAAAAAAGGGACGCTTGAAATTTCCAAAATGGCTGACTGGATGAAGGAAGGAGAAAACAATGGTTAATGAAAAATGGTTGATGGTTGATGGGAAAAGGTTGATGGAAAATGTAAAACAGATTATCAATCTGTTTATGTCCAAATTAATAATAATTCTTCTTCTGCTTTTGATGATTGAGGCAAAAGCTCAGTCAGTTGATTCTTTGGTAGCAGAAGCGGTAAAAAATAATCCGCAGTTAAGATCACTTCAATACAGAATCACTGCATCGGAAAAGAGAACGGAATCTATTAACACTCTACCGGCGCCGAATCTGTCCGTTGAATTTTCTCAAGTCCCGACAAACTCTATTGATGTTCTCAATCAATCGATCTCGAACAATATTGGTCTATCGCAAATGTTCCCGCTTGGCGGAAAGTTAAATGCAATGGCGGAAGTTGAAAGAAAAAATACTTTGGTTGAAGGAAATAATTTTGGAATATACAAGATCAACCTTACTGCACAAGTAAAAATGTCTTACTACACACTCTGGTTGATTGATAGAAAGATCGAAGTTCAGAAGAAAAATATTACTTTCATAAACGATGTGATTAAATCTGTTGAATCATCTTACTATACAAATAAGATCAATCAAGCGGATATGCTTACTCTACAAAGCGAGATCGCATCGAACGAAACACAGCTTTTAATTCTGGAAAAACAAAAAGAAGCGGAGATTTATAAAATCAATAAACTTCTCGGACGTAATCTTGAGTCGAAAGACGTTTTTGCCGTGACAGATTTTTCAGCGGAAATACTTTCATCTTCCCAATCAAAATTGGAAGAACTGCTCAGAGCAACAAATCCTTCGCTTAAAAAGATGGATCGAATGATCGAGATGAACAACGCAATGATTGAAGCTAATAACCGTGAGTTGATTCCCGATTTAATGGTTCAAGGAATGTTTATGAGAATGCCGCGCGGAATGATTCTTACTTCAAAAGCGGACGTAATGATGATTGAGCCAAAGACAGAATATATGTATTCGTTTATGGCATCGATCACTCTTCCTTTTGCGCCATGGTCGATTAACAAATACAAAGCGAAAGAAGAAGAAATAAGCGCCGGTATCAGGAGCATCGAATATGAAAAGAATGACATGCAGCGCGAAATGGATTCGCAATTAAAAGCAGCTCTCGTTAAATATAACACGGCTGTTGATTTGACAAAACTGTATAACGCCAAAGTTATTCCGCTCTATAACAAAGCCGCTGAATCACAAGTATCTGCTTATCAAAATAACAGAACCGGCGTTACAACAGTAATTGATTCCTACCGCATGTTATTGATGCAGCAGATGAATTTCTTCATGGCGCAAGCAGATACGCAGATGGTTCTTGCCGAAATTGAAATGATGGTTGGAAGTGAGCTTAAATAATTTATGAAAAATTTTATTAGAATAAATAGAGGAACAAAAATGAAAATATTTAGATATATCTTCATCCCGCTTATAGCTGTTGCTTTCATCTTTTCTGCCTGCTCTAAATCTGAAGAGAGTGGGAAAGATGAGCATTCAATAGTAAAACAAAAAGATTATTGGACATGCCCCATGCATCCCGAGATCAAATCGGATAGACCCGGCGCTTGCCCAATCTGTAATATGGATTTGATAAAAAAAGTCGCAGAAGAAAAAGAAGAACCTGTAAATGCGAATGACATGGCAAACATGGTTACGCTTAGCGGCAAGAAACAAATTCTCGCAAATGTTTCAACAGTTTTTGTGGAGAAAGAAAATCTCCGTGAACAAGTTACAGCATATAGTTATTTGGATTTTGCCGAGAACAACCGTAAAACAATTTCCGCTCGTTTCAACGGAAGAATTGAGAAATTGTTTGTGGATAAAACGGGAGATTATATTAGAAAAGGTCAACCACTGTTTGAAATTTATAGTCCTGATTTAGTACAAGCACAGAATGAATATTTGATTGCGTTGAATAATTCCTCAAACTCGACTTCATTATTGAAAGCTGCAAAAAAGAAATTGGAAATTTTTGGATTGACTTCAGAACAAATTCAATCGCTTGAAAAGACACGTGAAATAAATCTCACAATAAAATATTTCTCGCCGATAAGCGGAACGGTGATCGAAAAAAAAGTTCAAGAAGGTGTTTATGTTAACGAAGGTACGGCAATATATGATGTGGCAGAACTTTCAACACTCTGGAATATTGCTGAAGTATTTGAGAACGATTTATCGAATGTGAAAGTTGGAAGTCCGGTTAAACTTCACTTACGCGCTTATCCCGGAGAAGAATTTAGCGGCAAAGTAACTTTCATTTATCCGGTCGTTAATTCTCAAACAAGAACAGTAAAAGTTAGAAGTGAATTTTCTAATCACGGTGGAAGACTTAAACCGCAGATGTACGGAGAAACAATATTCAGTAAAGTTGGCGGGGAAGGAATACTTGTTCCGGCAGACGCAGTAATCATTGCAGGAAGACGATCTGTTGTTTGGATAAAAGCCGAAGACGGAATGTTCGAAGCGCGTAATGTTCAAATTGGAAATCGCTTTGGAGATAAATATCAAATCCTCTCCGGTTTAAATGAAGGTGATGAAATTGCTGCAACCGGCGGTTTCCTTATCGATTCCGAAAGTCAACTTAAAAACGGAACACCAGCGGATCATCAACATGGTGGAAAGGATCAAAAGAAATCTTCTTCCGATGAAATGAACGGAATGGAAATGTAAATTGTTTTAAATGGTAAAGTCAAATAATCAAAAAAGGAGTTCAATATGAACACAACAAAATCTCGAAATATTCTTGCCGTTTCTTTTATAGCGGCAGGACTAACTTTTTTCAGTCCATCAAAGTTGTCAGCACAGGAGCATAAATCGTGTTGCGGCGATGGAATGGAAAAAGATGTGGTTGCAATGAATGCAGCATCGGGTGATTCAACAAAAAAAATGGATATGAAACACGATATGCACAACATGAAAATGGAAAAACAAAAAAGCGCTGAAAGTGTCTCCATTGTTCGCGAGGGGAAAATTGATCTAAAAGCAATCGATATGAATAAGAATGGAAAAGTATTTCAATGTCCGATGGATTGGAATATTATTGCCGACGCATCCGGCAAATGCCCTGAATGTAAAATGAAACTGAAGGAAGTTACGCTTAAAGAAGCAAAAAAGAATTTGTTGGAAAACGATTATAAAGTCAAATAAAAAATTTCACCATTAGCTGTGTAGGCAAAGCCTATGCAGCTAATTTCTTTGCAAACAAAACTTCCAGTTTTTTCCTTTGCTCTGCAATGAAAGAGGGGATCGATTTTAGATTTTCATTTTTATAAGGCTTTTTTGCAGCGAACTCTAAAATATAATCCATTCCCGATTCAAGATTCTCTTTGAATGTTTTGAGATAGGTTATTCCGGATTCATTAAGTTCCGTGGTTTTTAAGAGATTCTCAAAATAATTAACATACAATTCGACTTCCTGGCAAAACATGTGGGGACGCTCTTTAGATACAAGCGACTGACCTCTGCCGTAAATATGGTCAATCATTTCTCTTAAAGTGTATTCTTTGTTCCACCAAACAATATTTGGTCCCGGACAAATTGCTTGAGGAGCAAGTCCCTTTTTTTGAATTCCAAGTGCAAGTAAAGCGCTGTTACCAAGATGAACGCATAAACAAACTTTTTCAGCAGCCCTTTCTTTGAGTTCGTCTTTTTCAGAATAAGAAATTTCTGAGGAGATAATCGAATCGTATTTCTTTACGATAAATTCTGTTGAAGCTGTGCAGATCGGCTTTTCGGTAAATTGTTTATCGGAGACAAGAAAACCTTTCGGGCAGGAAGATCCTGGTTTTGCTTGTGTAGATTTTTCTTTTGTCCAAACTTCAGAACCGGTGTTACGGAGATTATTAAACGGCACACCGAGAGGTGAAGCATTACTTAAATAAAGATCATCTTTTTTTGCGTTTTTTAATAATTCAAGAGTATCGCTATCAACACAAGTTGCTTCGGGAACCAATAAAAACGGGCTTCCCCAGCCGACTGAATCGCATCCAAAATCTTCTATTAATCTTTTTGCTTCTCCATCTGTTCCAACGCCGCCTTGAACAGTGATTAGCGGTTCGGTCTTCTTAGCTTTTTCAGGATATTCTAATCCGACTTTTTCATAAAAACTTTGAACGATCGGTTGAAGCTGAGTTGTTAAAAGTTCTTTCTTCTCGCGGAATTCTTTTAAAATTGAAGGGAGTAAATATCCTTGAGAAGCAAACGCATGTCCGCCGCAATTAAGTCCCGATTCAATTCTAAATTCACTTATCTCCAAACCTTTTGAAGCTAAAAATTTTCCTTGAATTAAAGCGGAGCGAAAATCACTTACTTTGATTGTTATCTTCTTTTTCAAATCTCCGGTTGTGTCTCTATAAAAATCCTGGAATTTAGAGATGTATCCATACAATCCGCGATTGATGCCGGCTGAAAAAACAACTGAGGAGTTTAAACAGCTATTTGCAAAACCTCGCAGCGCAGCTTTTGCGTCACTGAATTCTTCGCTGAGTATTTGTCCCGCTTTATCGTAATTAGTCTTATCAAGTTTAGCCATAATGTTTACATCAATGGCTCCGGGGTGCATTAACTTTGTTAGTTCATCTGCAAAATTTATCCGTTCAAAATCATCTTTCATTCTCAAAAGTTTTGCATAAGCTGATTTTAGCGGACTACTCTCAGGCAGCATTTCAAAGTATTTGCTTTTTTCGTTTTGTTCAAAAAACGGCTGCTTTTTTATTTCTTCAATTTTCTGTTGAACAATTTTAGAAACGACATCTAAATAAGCGCTTATTCTTTTTGCGCGTCCATCAGGTTCAAAGCGCATTATGGGGTGATAGGGAAAGTTGAACTTTTCACAATAATGTTTTCTTATCCTTTCGATAAGCAGATCATCAACGATTGAAATAACTGAGGAAATGCCATAGTGTGCAACACGGATCGGTGTATCGATTGAATAACCGGTTCCCATAACGGGAATATGAAATGAATGATAACTTTTGTTCATAGAAACTTCTTGGTGAATCAGCATTCTCGGATTGCTACCCGCTTCCGGCAGGCTAAGAGATGAAAATGATGAAAGGTGAAACATTAATGATTACGTAAGGTAAACTAATTACATTTATTAGAAAAACCAAACCAAAAGAAGGGGATGGAAGATGAGTTTTATTTCCTCTTCAAAACGATAACTGTTGCGTCATCAAAAATACTGTTCTCTCCGATGAATTTTTTCAACTCCCTTAAAATACCGTCTTTAATCTCTTTGCTGGAAAGGTGTGAGTATTTAGTGATGACGTTTTTTAATTTCTCTTCACCAAATTCTCTTTCAAAAGTATTTCTACTTTCAGTAAGTCCATCCGTAAAGAGAACAAAAATGTCTTCGCTTTTTGCCTCTATAAAAATTTCTTCCAGGTTCTCACTAAAAATAGATTGATTAGATAATCCGATGCCGATCCCCTTCGGCTGAAAGAATTCAAAACTGTGCGAAGCTCGCGTATATTTGTAAAGTGGTAAATGTCCGGCGCGTGCAAATTTGAAATTTCCTTCTTCATTAAGTGAAAGAAGAGAGGCGGTAAAGAAGTTTCCTACTTTTATCTTTTTATAAAGTTCACAATTTAATTGAGAAAGAATTTGTGTTGGCGATTGGAAAAAATTTCCTAAAAGATGGAATGCCGCCTTTATTTGAAGCATATACAAAGCGGCTCCAAGTCCCTTGCCGGAAACGTCACCGATGATTATATGTTTTAGTTTGTTGTCGGTCGGATCGCATGAAAAATCGAGATAATCGCCTCCGACTTCCTGAGCGGTTTCGTAAAAAAAATCAATGTCATAAAATTCATTTTGCGGTGATTCTTTCGGCAAAGCGTTTATTTGAACGTCGCGCGCAACTTCCAATTCATTACGCATAATAAGTTTGTCGGCTAATTCAAATGCCAATAAAATATTTATTCCGGCAAAACCGGTAAGCACGTAAAACCAAATATCATTTTGCCAGCCCCACAAAAAAAGAAAAAGAAGAACGAAATAGATAAATCTTCTCGCCGGATTTAATTTTAAGAGAAATGCGATGAAAAGATTCTTTGCTAATCTTAAATACCGCATGGGGTTACTTTTAGAGGAAATTTCTTCCGCGTACTTTGAATAGAAAGTAAGATAACCGGCGGCATCTTTGGTTATCAGTTGCCTAATTTCTTTGGTCGAAATGTCGGACGTTAATATCCCGAACAAGTCCTTTAATTTTTTTGCAGTACCATTAAACATAAATCAGCAGAATTTTTTAATTAAATTACATGGCAAATGTAAATAATATTTTGCTACTTATTTCAACGGAAGAAAAGAAGTTTAAGCGGCAAGGGAAAGCAAGTTGAAAGTGGAAAGGTACAAGTTGAAAATTTTAATTTATTTTAAGAGAAAAGACAAGTGATAAAATCACATCGAAATTTTTGTGGAATGGGAAATTTCAAACAAACCATTAAAAGGTAAATTATGAGCTATTTCATGTCAATACTATTGATTATTGTCGGTTGCATTTTATGTTGACAGCAGATAAAAGAATTGCTAAAGCCAAACCAGACCCACGCTTAAGCAATGAAAATAGAAAATTCAATGTTTATGGGCGTAGTATTGGGATTATTTTAGGGGGAATATACCTTTTGGTTAGAAGCATTTTTGGATAAACATTTAACTTAGATAAAAATAGAGCAAGAATGATAAAATTACATCGAAATATTTTCTGTATGGAAATTTTTAAACAAGCTATTAAAAAGTAAACTATGAGTTATTTCGTATCAATAGTAATGATTATTATGGGTTGTATTTCATTGTTGACATTAGATAAAAGACTTGCTAAAGTTAAACCAAACCCCCGTTTTAGTATTGAACAAAACAAATTCAATATTTATTGGCGTAGTATAGGATTTATTTTAGTAGGAATATACCTTTTGGTTAGAAGCATTTTTGGATAAACATTTAATTAGATAAAGTTAGAAACAACAATGACAAAATTACATCGAAATATTTGTGAAGGAATTATTTTCAACCTTGACCAAATATTTTTTAAGAAAAAATTTGCAGATAAGGCAATTGAGCTTTCGTTAAAGTCCAATAAAAAATGGGGAAGCCGGGACAGAAAATTTATAGCCGAAACAACCTACACAATCGTCCGCTATTGGCGCATGTTAAATGAGATGATGGGCATTAATGCTGAAGAAAACAGCGATTATCTCTGGAAACTTTTTGCCGGTTATCTTCTCTGGAAAAATATTCCTCTGCCGCAGTGGGAGGAATTTACTTCCATCGATCAAAATAATATTTTGAATGAAAAAGGAAGTAAACTCAGCGAAAGAAAAATTAAGGAATCCATTCCCGATTGGCTTGATGAGTTGGGCGAAAGGGAATTAGGAAAAAAATGGGATGCTGAAATTGCCGCGTTAAATAAAGAAGCACCGGTTATTCTGCGCGCAAATACATTGAAAATATCAAGAGAAGTTTTACAACGAAAATTTTCAGAAATCGGAATACAGACTTCTCCACTCGAATTTACGAACGATGCTTTGCTGGTTGAACAACGGCAGAATCTTTTTCAAACTCCCTATTTTAAGGAAGGATATTTTGAACTGCAAGATGCGTCGTCTCAGCTTGTAGCAAATTATTTAGATGTTAAACCAGGAATGCGTGTAATTGACGCGTGTGCAGGAGCCGGTGGAAAATCACTTCACATTGCAGCACTGATGCAAAATAAAGGCAAAGTCCTCGCACTCGATACGGAAGAATGGAAATTGAATGAATTAAAAAAACGAGCGAATAGAAACGGGATCGACATTATTGAAACAAGAACAATCACTTCTTCTAAAGTGATAAAACGTCTAGCGGATAGCGCAGACCGCGTGCTGCTTGATGTTCCTTGTTCCGGATTGGGAGTGTTGCGGCGTAATCCCGATGCGAAGTGGAAACTTTCGAACGAACGAATTGAGGAGCTAAAATCACTTCAGCTAAAAATTTTAGAAAATTATTCTTCGATGGTAAAACCCAACGGAAAAATTGTTTATTCAACTTGTTCAATTCTTCCATCAGAAAATGAAAGACAGATCGAAAGATTTTTTTCATCTGAAATGAACCGTCAAAAGTTCAAACTTATCGAAGAAAGAAAAATTTCTCCGGCGGTGGATGGATTTGACGGATTTTACATTTCTGTACTTCAGCGTCTTGATTAAAATTGGTGGGGGAAAATTCCTATTTTTTGTTTCTTTTAACAACCCACTTTAATTCAATTTCTTTATCCTCGTTGTTTATAACAAGTTACCCTCCCAAAATCTCCCTAACTGCCTAAAAATAAATAAGTTATCAGAAAAAAAACTTAATCTTTTTTAAAGATTTTTCTTGACTTTACCGAAAAAAATCACTTATTTTGGGAGGTAGTGGGAGAAAGTGGTTGAAAATTCCAATAATTAAGGAAAGATAAGTTGTTCAAAGGTCAGTTTTTACATTCGATTGATAGCAAAGGAAGATTAAGCATTCCGTCACGTTTGCGCAAAAACGTTTCGTCTGACGCGGATAATTCTTTTGTTATGACTTTGGGAATTGATAAATGTATTGAAATTTACCCGAAGGATCAGTGGAAATTAATTGAAGAAAAACTTTTAAAACTAAACTTCTTCGACCAAAAAGAAGCGAGATTTATCCGTATGATGCTGCAACACGCGCAGGAAGATACGATGGATGCTCAATCAAGAATTTTAATTCCTCAACCACTTCTTGACTATGCCGGAATTAAAAATGAAGTTCTGATACTCGGTGTTCTTAAAAAAATTGAGCTCTGGGATAATAATGTTTACATCAGCTACGTTTCCGGTTCACCTGAAACATTTGAACAAATTGCATCTCAAGTTATGAGAATGGAATGACCGAACTTCTGCATCAACCGGTTTTACTGCATGAATCGCTTGATTTGCTTATCGGCAACAAATCAGGAAACTACTTTGACGGAACCTTAGGTTTTGGCGGACACTCGGAGGCAATCTTACAAAATTTAACTGAAGATGCCCTTTTAGCCGCTACAGATGTGGATGAAACTGCATTCAACTATTGCCAGAAAAAGTTTGCGAATGATTCCCGAATGAAATTATACAATTTTAATTTTACTCAAATTGATAGCGTTGCAAAATTAGAATCGATCAACGGATTTGATGGAATATTTGCTGATCTCGGCGTTTCTTCATTTCAATTAGACAATGTGGAAAAGGGATTTACCTTTCGTTCTGAAGCTCCTTTAGATTTACGGATGAATAAAAATTTAGCCATCAATGCCGCTGATGTACTTAATACTTTTGAAGAAGAAGAATTGACGGAAATATTTTTTGCGTTTGGAGAAGAAAAAAATTCGAGACGAATTGCTAAAACAATTATTGAACAAAGAAATTCTAAAATGTTTAGAACTTCTTCAGACCTTGTAGAAGTAATAGACCAGCTTACACCGCAATATTTTGTTGTGAAAACACTTGCGAGAATTTTTCAAGCATTACGGATTTACGTAAACGATGAGTTGACCGCGTTGAAAACTTTTCTTACAAAAGCGGTTGATCTTCTTCTCCCGCACGGACGAATTGCAATATTGACGTATCATTCTTTAGAAGATAGGATTGTGAAGGACCTTTTTAAGTTTGAAGAATCATCTTGCATCTGTCCGCCGGATTTTCCGGTTTGTACTTGCGGTAAAGTGAGCAGACTAAAAATTTTAACGAAGAAACCAATTTTACCAGGCGAAGAAGAGATAGTTATAAACAATAGAGCAAGAAGCGCAAAATTAAGAGTTGCTGAAAAAAAATGAGCGGGAAAAATGGACATCAACTTCTTCATGTATTGGTAATTTTTGTTACTGCAATTTTATTATTGCTTGGATACGTCGGGTTAAAGCTACGTATCGATTCTATGAAAAAAGAAATAGTTATGACAAACGAACAGATAAAACAATTGGAAAATCAACAAACTAAATTGCTTGCCGACGCGCAGTTCTTAAGCTCCGAAGAACGTATCGTTCCTATTGCCATGACTGAATTGCAGCTTGAAAAAAAATCACCGTTATATTCCGTTTCAATTTCGAAAAATGAATTGCAGAATTTTGTTACTGCGGGAGAGCAAGTGAATGAACAATAATCGATTACTGTTTGTAGTCATTTTTGTTTTTTTAGGATTCCTTACATTGGTTTTCCGGCTATACAATGTTCAAATTTTGCACAATGTAGAATACGGCGCTTATGCGGAAGTTCAGAATAAAGCTGTTCAAACAATACAAGCGCAACGCGGCTTAATATATGACGCCAACGGACTTCTGCTCTCTTTCAATAAGAATGAGGTTTCGTTTTTTGTGGACGTAAAATCAGCTCGAAAAATCGATAAGCAAAAAATTGCGGAAAAATTTTCTTCTGAATTAGGTAATTCGATTAAATACTATCTTGATATTATGAAAACCGCGAAAAGTAGAAATGTATGCATCGCAAAAAAAGTTGAAGCTGAAAAAGCATTGCAATTGAAAAAATTGAGAATCAATGGACTGAGATTTGATGATGATCCGTCAAGAGTTTACCAGTACGATAATTTCGCATCTCATATTTTGGGATACGTAAACGCATCTTTTGCCGGCGCCGACGGAATTGAAAAATACTTTAACAGCGAATTGAAAGGTGTTGATGGAAGTCGAATTATTTTAAGGGATGCACGTGGTGAGATGATTACGGTTGTTGAAGAATCAATAAATCCTCCTTCACCCGGGAACTCAATTTACCTTACCATTAACAAAACTTACCAAACCTTTTTGGAAAACGCGATTAAAAAAGCGGCGGTAAATAATGCTGCTGAAAATGCTATTGGAATTATCATGGATCCCACGAACGGGAAAATTCTTGCTTTAGCAAATAGTGAAAACTACAATCCGAATCTTTATAACACCTGTAGCGATTCTGCTAAGAGGAATAAAGTTATCGCAGATATGTACGAACCCGGTTCAACATTTAAAGCGATTTCTTTGGCGGCTTTTTTAGATAAGCATACCTGTTCCCCGGAAGACAAAGTGTTCGGCGAGAATGGAAGTTATAAGTTTAAAAATATTACTATTAAGGATTCGCATAACTCGGGATGGATGACGGTGAAGGATGTATT
>Ga0209417_1004712_pt1 | contig 15977 bp, 10 predicted proteins | sample RifGroF2_FD_184002 | JGI IMG/M metagenome (GOLD analysis project Ga0209417, IMG submission 184002) | Groundwater microbial communities from Rifle, Colorado, USA - Groundwater F2 (SPAdes) (version 2) | ecosystem: Environmental > Aquatic > Deep subsurface > Groundwater | place: Rifle, Colorado... | reverse complement strand
TTTTGGATACCGAGCATGAAATTGTTCAGTTCATGTATCATGCTGTTAAAATATAACTTTTGAATCTCTAGTGCCTTTTCAGCCGAAGTATTTTCATTCCCTTTGGAATGCTGTTCGGCCCGTGCAGCCATGACGCCAGTCAGCGCCCTATCGGATATAGGAGTATCAATTCCAAGAACTATATTCTCGCGCAAATTCATTTCCATATCGTTGTTGACCATATTTCCCTCTTCATTTCCAGATGAGGATTACCAATTCCTAAGAACCTGCCTGCTATCATACATCCAGCGGATACCGCATTCCTTCAGTCTTTCAGTATCGGGATTTTCAACATGCCCGTCTATAAATGCGCAATTTGGCTGAGTGAGATGCCTGCCATGCAATGCTGAATTTTCCCACCAGACAGGATTGGCTTGATAGAAATAATACCACTGCTTGAAAGATGTACTTGTCAATCGACCCGTATCCGCAACTAAAATGTTTTTATTTGTCAGCTTGTCGATTCTGCAAAAAACATTGTTATAGTTTGATGGCTTTAAGGTGGGGAGGGCGCCGTCCGAAATATTCCCTCCATAGCAATTCCATTGATCTGACACATCATATCTATCTTTAATTGAAGGACAGCTCATGATGCCCTTGTCCGGCAGATAGGCCGGAAGCGTAACCCCCCATCCACTAAAGCCAAAAATAAAAGAATGCCATGGGAGCCAGAAAGCCCATCCGGGCGGCGTGTATGCCAGACCTATTATATCGTTATTGTCGCCTGCATAAAAATTTTCAGCAATCATAATCTGCCTTAATGTGTTCTTGCAAACTGTGGAATGGGCATATTTTTTTGCGGTGATCAATGCCGGCAGAAGCAATGTAAACAATATTGCAATAATGGCTATGACCACTAACAGCTCAATCAAAGTAAATGAGAAATATTTTTTCATTCGCGCCTCCTCGTCATATTAGTCGATGTGATTTTCCCATACAGGTTCAATCTGCGCCCTTTTTAAAGGAATCTTATTTTTCACATCGGGCGAAAACATTTCAATAACTTTAAGCAGGCAGTCTTCTGAACTGAAACCTATTCTTTTAACGTTAGACGGTGAGATGCCATGAGAAGGAAAATTGCAGTGCGAAACTACTTCGATGTCTTTGCCGGCCATAATATGCTTGTCAGCGAGCGTATGCATTACATATCCCGCTAGGTTCTCGTTAAGAATAATAATTCCATCCGGCCGCGACTTTTGATTTTCTGAAAAAAGAAGACGTGTTGTGTTCACAGCCCAAGGCAGCCCCAGTTTACATAGACATGCTCCCTGTATCCATTCGGGATGAGATATTGCGCCGAACTCCTTTACATTTTTCGAAAAAGAAACGATGTATTCCGATGGCATTTCCGTATTTGTGATCAATGCTATGTTCTTGCGGCCCTTGCCGACCAGGTATTCTACCGATTTTCTAATTAAACTGTAATAGTCAAACCATATCTGCTTAAGATTTGAATTATCAAATTCTTCAAAAGAAAATATTAATGTGCTGGTGGAATAGAACTTTCTAAATAAATTATTGGGGAGTTTCTGGTGTCCGAGAAGAATAAGCCCGGCAATTCTGCGCTTGTTTATATCCTCAAATATCTGCTCTGAGACATTTTTCTCATCATCAAGAAGTCCGTAATAATATTTAAAATCAACTTCATTTCTTGACTTGAACTGTCCTGCAGATCGTATAAATATGCTCCAGAAATTATCCCACGAAGAGTCATTTGCTTCTTTATTATACGGAACAGCTATACCATATCTGCTTAAATGCGGAGGATTCTCGCATACCCTCATTCCCATTACTCCTCTTGACTCAAGAAATCCTTCTTTTATAAGCTTGGATATCGCCACCTGGACAGTTCCCTTGCTGGCATCATGCAGCTTCATGAGTTCTTTTCTTATAGGAAGTTTATCTTCCGGCCTATATTTACCAGTAACGATTTCATCTCTGATGGCATTAGTAATCAATTCGGTTTTCATAAGTAATATTCTTATTTTATTTTAAATATCTCATTATATTATATTCTTTTATTAGGATATTGCAAGCGCTAATTCAATATTTCAATAAAATTATTCATAAAAAGCATATGCCAAGGGGATACTTTCAGTACGAATCGCGCACGATAAATTGCGGCAAGCTAATGGGAAACTTTCAGGCGGTTTATAATTCGCCACCATGAGGAGGCTTGGCTTTTTTGAAAATCAAATTGCATCCAATGCCTTCACCTAGGACCTTAATATGTCACCCTCTGGACTTCTGAAACATTTAAAATTTTTTACCGGCCAGATGCCAGCGCTCCAAACTCATCAGGAAAACTTTTCCTTAAGAGCCCATAGGCCGAGGCCGGGGTTGCTGATGAAGAAAATCTCTTCGCCGTCGGGCATCGTGTTGAAGCCGTCCTTGAGCTTTGCATGATCGTAGATCTTCGACATCTTGTCGTAGAGTTCGGCGTTGAAACCGACACTGCGGATGTTCTCTAGGCTCATGCCCGGCCCCGGACAGTATGTGACCTTGAACCTTCCCTCGCTGGAGCCGTGGATCAGGTGGGCGGCCGCGCTGAGGTTGTTCTGGAGTTCAAGATGCTTCTTGACTGATTCAAGGGTGGCCGGAGTTCCACGGTATCCATATTTGCGAATCAGGCGGTCTATCTCGGGATCCTCGCCGAACTCCTTAAGTCCGGGAGCAAGCACTATGAGTTCGCCGTCGTCCGCCATCGCCATGCGGGTGCGGTACACGGACTTGTTACCGAGCCAGGTGCTCTTGAATTCCTCGTGGTCGAGATGGACGACTACTTTTTTCAGCGGCTTTCCCAGAAGATCCAGGTTCACCTGCTGACTGAGCTTAGCGCCATCGGAGAAAGTCTCCATGTCGTTCCCTACATACATCCCCCGCATCTCCATCTTTCCGCTATTCTGGTTCTTCTGCATCACTGTAAGGATATATTGGATCGGAAGGTTGTGCATGAAATTCTGGACGCCGTAGTTGAATAGCTTCCGCACTGGCGTGTCGATACGCCCCATGATCCTCTCCATGCCGTAGACCGCACCGAGGAAATGGGATTTGTTGATGGTATCCTGTCCGCCGACGCCGACACAGACATTCTTAGTGTAGTTCGCCATGCCCACGACTTCGTGCGGCACGATCTGTCCGATTGAAAGGATGAGATCATAGTTGTCGAAAAGGATCTTGTTTACTTCGATATTGACAGAATAGTCGAGTTTGCCTTCAGACCATTCGCTTATCAGTGGACCGGGAACCTGTCCGAGGCGATGGAGGCTGTTGCGCCAGTCATGAACTTTGAAAAGATCGAGCGGGATCTTGCTCCCGAACATCACGCGTATTTCCTTTTCAGTCATGGCGAAGTGCGTGCCGAGGGCGGGCATGATGTCGATTTTGACGCCTTTCGGGGAAAGCATCTCGTAAATGATTTCGGTGATCTCTCCGGCATTGGAATTGAAGCGTGTAAGGTCGGGCGGGAGAAGCAGGATCTTTTTCAGGCTGCTCCCGATCTTCTCAAAGAACTCCGCAACTATCTGTTCCTTGTCTTTCCTGTTAAGACACATATTGATTCCGCTTTTTCCACATATAAAGGACATGTTCAGATTCTCCTCAATTTTACGGGAGTTATTATTTACCGGTAAGGAAGGGAAGGATGAATGCAGAAAGAACAATCAAAATGATTATTATAATAAGCATTTCCATCAATGCGAAATATTTCAAGCTTTTCCACATCCTTTACTCTCCCATCCCCTTGTGTGAAATATACCTCACCATACCCTTGTTCGATAGCATCCGTTCAATTATATCATAAATTATTTTTTTCAAGCAATCCAGAGTGTCATTATGTCTCCATATATAAGATTGCACCTGTCTCATAGATAGCGACATAATGCCCCTTCTTGAAATTATCAGCTATCTATATTATATTATCTGTCAAAGAGTTATAATTTTATAAATCATTTTGGCAGTACTCTTGCTTAAATTAAAAATAAATTTTACGACGATAGGAGGGAATTTTATATGAACATCGAAAAATTCACAAATAAATCTAAAGATCTTTTGCAGGCGGCCCACAATGTTGCCGTCGAATTTAAGCATCAGGAAATACGCCCGCTGCACCTTTTTGCCGCAATATGCAATAAGATTGACGGAATAATCCCTTCAATCTTTGAAAGGCTCAAGGTCAACGCCTCTTCCCTTTCAGACGATATAGAAAAGAAACTGAAAAAGATTCCATCAGTGGACGGCCCCGGCGCACAGGAAGTATATACCTCCAGGGATTTCAGTTCAGTCCTGGTCAACGCCGAAAAGAAATCCTCGGAATTCAAGGATGAATTCATCAGCGCTGAAATTCTGCTTCTTGCTCTTATCGAGGCGGACAAGGAGTCCGCCTCAATCGCAGCGAAGCATAATTTCAATTCTGAAAAACTTATGAATATATTCAAGGAACTGAGAGGAAATACGAGAGTCACATCACCCGATCCGGAAAGCACTTTCCAGGCGCTGGAAAAATACGGCAAGGACCTGACTGATCTCGCACGCAAGGACAAGCTTGATCCTGTAATCGGACGCGACGAGGAGATCCGCAGGGTGATCCAGATCCTTTCAAGAAGGACGAAGAACAATCCTGTTCTCATCGGCGAACCCGGAGTCGGAAAGACCGCCATTGTTGAAGGGCTCGCAGTCAGGATCATCCGCGGAGATGTTCCGGAAGGGCTCAAAAACAGGAAAGTCGTCGCGCTTGACATGGGCTCCCTCATCGCCGGTGCAAAATACCGCGGGGAATTCGAGGAAAGGCTCAAGGCCGTGCTGAAGGAAGTCACCGAACGAGCTGGAGATGTAATTCTTTTCATCGACGAACTGCACACTGTCGTTGGTGCAGGCGCTGCGGAAGGCGCCGTCGACGCCAGCAACCTCCTGAAACCCATGCTCGCCCGGGGCGAACTGCACTGCATTGGCGCGACAACGCTCAACGAATACAGGAAGCATATTGAAAAGGATGCCGCCCTTGAACGCAGGTTCCAGACCGTACTGGTCTCGCAGCCCAGCGTCGAGGAGACCATCTCGATCCTGCGCGGACTCCGCGAAAGATACGAGATACATCATGGTGTCAAGATAAAAGACAGCGCCCTCGTTACCGCCGCCGTCCTTTCGGACCGCTACATCTCCGATCGTTTCCTTCCCGACAAGGCGATCGATCTGATTGACGAGGCCGCCGCGAAGCTGCGCACTGAGATTGACAGCTCACCGACCGAGATCGACGAAGTAGAGCGCAGGAAGATGCAGCTTGAAATTGAAGTTGCCGGTCTTAAAAAGGAAAAGGATCCGGCTTCTGCGACACGTCTGAAAAACATTGAGAAGGAACTCAGCGAACTCAAATCTAAAAATCGCGAACTTCGCAGCCGCTGGGACAACGAGAAGAAGGCCATGGCCGAACTCAGGACACTGCGCGAAAGCCTCGAACTCGCAAAACAGTCCTATGAAAAGGCCGAACGCGATCAGGACCTTGAGAAGGCCGCTGAATTCCGTTATGGCGTCATTCCCGGGCTCGAAAAACAGATCAAGACCGCTGAAGACAAGTTCAGGAAGAAGAATGCCGGAGACGATTTCCTCCTGAAGGAGGAGGTTTCCGACGAGGACATCGCGGAGATCATCAGCCGCTGGACGCGCATTCCAGTGAAAAAACTCGTTGAAAGCGAAAAGGAGAAGATACTCGGACTGGCAAAGAACCTCCATAAGAGAGTTATTTCCCAGAACGAAGCAGTCGATGCGGTCGCCGATGCGGTTCTCAGGGCAAGAGCAGGACTCAAGGATCCCAACCGTCCTATCGCTTCATTCATATTCCTCGGACCGACCGGAGTCGGAAAGACCGAGCTTGCACGAGCCCTCGCCGCCGAACTTTTCGACGATGAAAAGGCAATGATCAGGATCGACATGTCCGAATACATGGAGAAGCATACCGTATCACGTCTCATCGGCGCCCCTCCGGGATATATCGGTTATGATGAAGGCGGTCAGCTTACCGAAGCCGTCAGGCGCCGCCCCTACTCAGTAATTCTTTTCGACGAGATTGAGAAGGCCCATCCGGACGTGTTCAACGTGTTCCTGCAGATTCTCGATGACGGGCGAGTCACCGATTCCCACGGAAGGACGGTGAACTTCAAAAATACCATAATAATCATGACCTCCAACATCGGAAGCCATCTTATCCAGGACAACAAGGGAGACTCCGACAATATCAAGGACAAGCTCCTCGAGGAGATGAGGCATCATTTCCGTCCGGAATTCCTCAACAGGGTGGACGAGGTGCTGGTGTTCCATCAGCTGACAGAGGAAGACCTGCTGGAGATCGTCGACATACAGATTGCGAATTTCGCAGAAAGGCTCAAATCCAGGGAAATCGCACTCAGCGTCTCAAAGGATGCGAAGAAGCATCTCGCAAAATGCGGGTTCGACCCGGTCTATGGCGCCCGTCCGCTGAGGAGGGTGATCGTCAGGGAAATAGAGACCCCGGTTTCCAGGATGCTCGTTTCCGGAGAGCTCTCGGACAAGCAGGCCTTGAAGATCGATTCAGGAAAGGAAGGATTGAAGTTCTCGGTAGCTTAAAACAGAATTCCAAAATAAAGGAGGGCGGACATTCTTGTCCGCCAAATCGCGGGTTGGAAAACCCGCGCTCCGTTGAAGAGGAGACGAATCGGGACGATTTGCATATGGAGACACCCCTGACCGCCGTGACTGCATTATAATGCCCCATGATGCAGACACGGCGGTCTTTTATCACCAATCAGGATATCCATAGTTTTCAAGAAACCGGACTGGTTTTCACGGGTTTATGCATTATATTAAGGGCCAGCTATTTATAAATCAAAAAAACATTCTCTATAAGAAAGCAGGCTTTTCCATGAAGAAGAAGGCGAGTAATGCTGAAATATTGAAGCAGGTATTGTATGAAATGCTCACTCTTGCATACACCATCGATTTCCTTGCCAGGAACAAATGGCAGAAGGGTCAGAGCCATATAGACTCAAGCGAAGTGCTTCAGTCAATAGCCTCCATCAAGATAAGGCTCCTTTATGACTTCCTCTACAGCCAGGAGGGCGAATCAAAGGCCGAGGGCGCACAGGATGTCTATTCGGCGATTGATGATTTCAAGATCAAGATCAAGAAGCCCTTCTTCGTCGGATGCGGCCCCAAAGGCATGTTCAGCACGGAATCCGTAGATAAATACATCCTCCACTTCACCGAGGAACGCATAAGCAAGCCCAAAGAGCTGCCAGAACCGAGATTCAAAGGCGGAACCGAATCCATCATCAAAAATACAGCACTCATTCTTTCAAGCGCCGAGAAGTTTATCGACGCACAGGTGAAAGGTTCGTTCATGAACCTCAACCAGGAAAGCGAAAACTACCTCAAGGATTTCAAGCAGACTGTCGTGAAGCTCAAGGAATTCCCCGCCTTCAAGGCGAGTTATCACTAGTTTCCTAGCGGCTTGCGCCGCAAATAAGATTCGAAATCCGAATATCGAGGTTCGAAACAAACTGGGAATTAATGAAATTTCAATGTTTCAAACATTGTTTTAATTTCATAGTTTTCTCTGTTTCGAATTTGTTTAGGATTTCGTGCTTCGTACTTCGAATTTAACCTAAGGATTATTAAAAAAATGCCATCTGAAATTGTCAGCATTATACCGAAACCCCAGAAAATAGTATTGAAGACAGGAGGATTCGTCTTTTCAGGGAAGACAATCATTTCCGCAGACAAGGCTCTCTCATCATTGAAGAACCATCTTCAGGAGACGCTCACACATCTCGCCGGAAATAAGGGCATCAACGACAAACCATCGGAAATAGTTCTCGGGATCAGCAAGGAACTGAAAGCTCTCGGCGATGAAGGATATGCCATCGACATCCAGCCCAGCAAGATGAAGATAGAATCCTCAACACAGAAGGGCGTCTTCTACGGCATCCAGACAGTCCGCCAGCTTCTATTCTCTGCCCAGGAGGGAAGGATTCAGTGCATGGAGATCGAGGACAGCCCCCGGCTCGGATGGCGCGGGATGATGCTTGACGAAGGCAGGCATTTCTTTGGAAAGGAATTTGTAAAGAAATTCATAGATATTCTCGCCCTATACAAGATGAACAGCTTCCACTGGCATCTCACCGAAGACCAGGGATGGCGCATAGAGATCAAAAAATATCCGAAGCTTACGTCAGTTGGCTCGAAAAGGACTGAATCACCAATTGAGGGCGACAGGAAGACCGGCGACGGCAAGCCGTATGGAGGATTCTACACGCAGGACGACATCCGCGAGATCGTCAAGTATGCAGGTGACCACTTCATAAATGTCGTACCCGAGATAGAAATGCCCGGACATGCGGCTGCGGCAATCGCATCTTATCCGGAGTTCGGAAACACCGACATATTGGAATACAAGCCGGAAGTCAAGACATGCTGGGGCGTTCACCATTACACCTTCTCTCCCACGGAAAAGACTTTCAAGTTCCTTGAGGACGTGATCGAGGAAGTTGTTGCACTGTTCCCTGGGAAATATTTCCATATCGGCGGTGACGAGGCTCCGAAAGAGCAATGGAAAGGTTCACCAACAGCGAAAAGGATCATGCTTGACAACGGCCTCAAGGACGAACATGAGCTTCAGAGCTTTTTCATCAAGCGCATCGAGTCTATTTTGAAAAAGCACAATCGCATTTTGATCGGCTGGGACGAGATTCAAGAAGGTGGACTCTCGCCGACGGCGACAATGATGGTATGGCGCGACTGGAAATGGGCGAGCATGGCCCTGAAGAACGGCAACAGCATTGTCATGGCCCCGAACTCCCATACTTATTTCGACCATTACCAGGAGGATCCGAAGGAGCACAAGGAACCCGAGGCGATCGGCGGACTTCTCCCTCTGGACAAAGTCTATCTTTTCAATCCCATCCTCGAAGGAATCACTCCTGAAGAGGAAAAACGCATACTTGGGGCGCAGGGACAGCTCTGGTCGGAATATCTTTTCAATACCGACAAGGTCGAATTCATGGCGTTCCCCAGGATGTTCGCGCTCGCGGAAGTCGTCTGGACCAGGCCCGAGAACAAGAACTACGAGGATTTCATGCTGAGGCTCAAAAGCACCCTCGCCCTTCTCGACCATATAAAGGTGAAATACAGGAATCCTTTCTAAGGGAATTATAAGTAGGGACGGGCTTTAGTCTGTCCCCTCTTTTGCAAATAAAATGGTACATGCTAAAGCACGTACCTACTTCCAGAACAGCCCTTGCGGGCTTAACTACAAACTTAGAGAATTTGTCTATTCGCTCGTAGTTAAGCCATTTTTGGCTGTGATTTTAAAAGCTAAGAGACACGCAAGAATGCGTTAACTACGAACAAATAATTATACCATTTCCCTAATTGTCGACCCCCATGCTATATTATTCTCATGAACAGGGGGTTTTTACACAGGTTGAGCCGTCATACTGAAGAGTCGCCTTTGAATTTCACAGGATGGCTCGCGATACTCCTGATTATACTCGTTTTGACAATCACCACCTACTGCTTTTTAGAATCCTGTCCGAAAGATGGAAGACCGATGGATATTGAACTTCCTTCCGTTCACGGATTGGGCTATGATCATGATGCGGGTAACCGGGAAATAAAAATAGATTTGCTCAGAAATGGCAAAATCAGGATTGGCGACAGGTTTTTATCAGCCGATTTGCTTAGTCAGATATTGAAAAAGGCCGTTCAGGAATACGGTAAAGACATTTTCATGCATGTCCGTGCAGAAAAAAACTGCCTGTATAAGGATGTATGTCCAGTTATAAACGCTATCAAAGATTCGGGAAGGGACATTTTCTTTTTCGACGTGCTACCGATACATTCCGGTGAGATTGATTATATTTACATCCGCTCATGGTATTCTGAAGACAAAAGGGATCTTATTCAGATAAACGTGAAAAAAGACCGGTTGATTCTAAATGACAGATTATGCAAATATGACGATTTAAATATGATTTTGCAGAAAGCTTCAGAACTTGATCATGAATTAAAATGCTTTATAATCCCCGATTCCGATATTACCGTACAAAGACTGGTCGATATCATTTACTTATGCCATCGCTGCTCAATTTTCCCAGTAATAGTTTCGGAAGAAAAAGCTATTCCGAATGAAGACCAGAACAAGGCTGAAAACGCAAACTGAAGTTTGTACTCCAACCTGATAATCATCCATTGTAGGAGTTCACAACTTAAGTTGTGCGTATTTTGTTTTTCCTAAGACACATCTGAAGCTGCCACGTGAGTCACGTTCCACGTGTCAATGTGGTCACGTGATGAACTCCTACCTAATTTCAATCCACTGCCGGAACACAAGATTCAGGCTAAAGCCCGTACTCCAAAACACGTTTACCTCTCTGACAACTGTTGATCACGAAACTCAGGTGTTTGGAGTACGGCCTTTCTTTGTCCGCCATAGCATCCCTGCGAAGGTGGGAGGCTGAATGTATTTAGAAATCTTTAAGAGATATAAATCTCGGGCAGGAATGCCCGAGTTACTCCGGAAGAACAGCCCTTACGGGTTTGACTCCTTTGAAGTAGGTCGGGCTTTCCAGCCCGACAAGATGGCGTCCAGGAATGACCGCCCTACTTAACCGGTAAAAGTTTCTTATTGATAAAACTGTGGCCACCGCAGTAGGCCGCTACAAACTTATACCAAAACAGAAGAGAATTGTCTATTCGCTAGTAGTCAAGCCATTTTTGGCTGTCATTCAAATTCAAGAACACGCAATAATGCGTTAACTACAAGCAAAATAGAAATCCTTCGTAATACTATCCGTCATTTTCGTGTGATCAGTGCCTGTCCTCCGTCCTGTCCCTCGTAGCCCCTTGGGCGAAGTGGGAAGCTTCTCAGCGGCGGCGGAAGCATGTACCCTCTTTACTCCCAGGAATGGGACAGGCTAAAGCCCATCCCTACTTTAAAAAAAGCCGGCGGACTTTTACATCCGCCGGCCTTAAATTTTTTCATCGAAAAAATTTATTACACTCCGAGATCGATCATGGAGTCGGCAACTTTCTTGAATCCGGCGATGTTCGCGCCGTTCACGTAGTTTCCGGGAGTTCCATACATTTCGGCGGCTTCATACGCGGCCTTGTGTATGTTGATCATGATCTGGTGGAGCCTCTCGTCGACTTCCTTGGCTTCCCACCTGAGTCTCATCGAGTTCTGGGACATTTCAAGTCCGGATGTCGCAACGCCACCGGCGTTCGCGGCCTTTCCAGGACCGTACATGACCTTGTTCTTGAGGAAGACTTCAATGGCTTCAGGTGTTGAAGGCATGTTGGCGCCTTCGGACACGCAGATACAGCCGTTCTTCACGAGAGCCTTGGCGTCTTCGCCGCTGACTTCGTTCTGGGTGGCTGACGGGAAGGCGGCCTGGGCGGAGACGAGTCCCCACGGCCTCTTGCCTTCGCTGAATTTGGCGGCCTTGAACTTCTTTGCGTATTCGCTGATGCGTCCACGTTTGATGTTCTTGAGCTCCATGACGTACTGGAGCTTCTCCTCGTCAATGCCGTCCTTGTCTATGATTGTGCCGCTCGAGTCGGAAAGTGAAACGACTTTTCCGCCAAGATGGCTTACTTTTTCAACTGTGTACTGGGCGACGTTTCCTGAACCGGAAACGAGAACAGTCATTCCCTTGAGCGACTTGCCCTTGGTCTTGAGCATTTCATCGGCGAAGTACGTTGCGCCGTAGCCTGTGGCTTCCGGACGAATGAGGCTTCCGCCCCAGTTGAGGGCCTTGCCTGTGAGGACGCACTCGTTGCTGTTCGCAAGGCGCTTGTACTGCCCTTCGAGATAACCGATCTCGCGGCCGCCAACTCCGATGTCACCAGCGGGGACATCCGTGTCAGCGCCGATATGACGGAAAAGTTCGGTCATGAAGCTCCTGCAAAAACTCATAACTTCGTTATCAGATTTGCCTTTGGGATCAAAGTTGCTTCCGCCTTTTCCTCCTCCCATCGGGAGTCCGGTGAGACTGTTCTTGAAAATCTGTTCGAATCCGAGGAATTTGAGAATTCCAAGGTTCACGGACGGATGGAGTCTGATTCCACCCTTGTACGGGCCGATGGCGCTGTTGAACTGCACCCTGTAGCCCCTGTTGACCTGGATTTTGCCTTTGTCGTCCACCCAGGGAACCCTGAAGCAGATGGTCCGCTCGGGTTCTGTGATCCTTTCGAGGATCGCGTTCTTCTCGTACTTCGACTCCTTGTCCATCAGCAAGCTGAGGGATTCAAGGACTTCTTTGGCAGCCTGCAGGAATTCCTTTTCCCAAGGATAAGTCTCATGCAGCTGGTTCAGGACTCTTACAACATAAGAGTTCATTAAAACCTCCATTTATTTTTCCCTCTGCGAATCCCTTCCGTCAACCCTACGGAATACCAAGATGTCGCGGAGTGTTGGGGGGATAAAATGGAGGGTTTTGGGGAAAAATCAAAGGATCTTGTGAAAAAAGACAAAAACCACCCTCCGCCGGAGAACGGTTTTTTGTTGACTTCTCTTTCTATAAATCAGACGGCTACGGTAAAATCTGCAGCCGGTGTCTTTCAATAAATCTCAAATGGAGCGCTGGCGTCCCGCCGGCAATAATTTGCCAGCAAGATGCTGGCGCTCCTATAAATCAGTAAATAAACAGCATCTCTCCGTATTTCGGGAGAGGCCAGAGGTCATCGTCGATTTCCTGCTCGAGCTTGTCGACGGACACCCTCATTAAGGCTGTTTCCTTGACTACGGCTTCAATCTTGTGGTCTTCGATCGCCTTTTCGAGCTTCTCGCATGTGGCACAGAGATCGGATATGAGTTCGCCGATGACTATCGCCTTGTCCTTCTGCTCCGCAGCTCCGGCGGAAACTCCGATCTCCTTGAGCTTGATCACGTTGCCGGCAATCTCGCCCTGCTGTCTTATCGCCACTGGGAGGAATATCGTCTTCACCATGTTGAGAGCGAGCTTGCCCTCGATCATGATGGTCTTCTTATACTCCTCGATATAGACTTCATAGCGCGAGTGGAGCTCGGTCTTGCTGAGGATCTTGTATTTCGCGAAGAGGTGCTCCGCCTTCTTCGAAAGAAGTGAATCAAGGGCTTCCGGTGTCTTCTTGAAGTTCGGAAGTCCGCGTTTCTCGGCCTCCTTCGCCCATTCCGCGGTATAGTTGTCGCCGTTGAATATGACACGCTTATGGTTCTTGATGATGTCCTGCAGCATTCCCTGGAGGGTGCTGTTGAACTTCGCAGCCGGAACCTTTTCAAGCTCGGTGGCGATCTCGTCAAGGGATTCTGCGACTATCGTGTTGAGCGCGATATTCGGCCCTGCGCAGGACTGGTTGGAACCGACCGCGCGGAACTCGAACTTGTTTCCTGTGAATGCAAACGGGCTTGTGCGGTTGCGGTCCGTCGCATCCTTCGGAAGAATCGGAAGAGTGTCAACTCCGACATGCATCGTGCCGCTTGTCTTCGATGATTTCGAACCGCCCTTCTCAATCTGCTCGATCACGTCCGTCAGCTGTTCGCCGAGGAAGATCGAGATGATCGCCGGAGGGGCTTCGTTTGCACCAAGGCGGTGGTCGTTGCCGGCGTGCGCGACTGTTGCGCGGAGGATGTCGGCATGGCGGTCGACAGCCCTGATGATCGCGCAGAGGAACGTGAGGAACATGGCGTTCTCATGCGGATTGCTTCCGGGTTCGAGAAGGTTTTTCCCGTCATGGCCTACCATGAGGGACCAGTTGTTGTGTTTTCCTGAACCGTTGATGCCTGCGAAGGGCTTCTCGTGCAGGAGGCAGACCAGTCCGTGGTGGGAGGCGACCTGGCGGAGGATCTCCATTACTATCATGTTATGGTCTATCGCGAGATTGAGCTCCTCGAAGATCGGAGCAAGCTCGAACTGCGCGGGGGCGACCTCGTTGTGGCGTGTCTTCGCCGGAATTCCAAGCTTCCAGAGCGTCTGGTCGAGTTCGTTCATGAAGTTGAAGATGCGTTCCTTCACTGCACCGAAATAATGGTCTTCCATCTGCTGGTGCTTGGCGGAGACGCTGCCGAAAAGAGTGCGCCCGGCCTGTACAAGGTCGGGACGCGCAAGATAGAGCTCCCTGTCGATGAGGAAGTATTCCTGTTCCGGTCCGAGGGTGGCGACAATCCTGCTCTCGACTTTTTCGCCGAAGCATGCGAGTATCCTCTTGGCCTGTGCCGACACTGCCTGCATTGAACGGAGCAGCGGTGTCTTCTTGTCCAAGGCTTCACCTGTGTATGAACAGAATGCAGTAGGTATGCAGAGGACTGCGCCAGAGGCTGTGTGTTTTATGAAAGCGGGGCTTGTCGGATCCCAGGCGGTGTAGCCGCGCGCTTCGAAGGTGGCCCTGATTCCGCCTGACGGGAAGCTTGATGCGTCCGGTTCGCCCTTGACAAGCGACTTTCCGGAGAAGTCCATCATCACTCCGCCCTCGAGATCGGGTTCGATGAAGGAATCGTGCTTTTCAGCAGTTGACCCGGTGAGGGGCTGGAACCAGTGCGTGTAATGGCTTGCTCCCTTGCTGAGGGCCCAGCGTTTCATGGCGTTTGCTACGTCGTCTGCGATCGTCGGATCAAGAGTTATGCCGTTCCTTATAGTAAGGAGGAGCTTCTTGTATACCGGCTTCGGAAGATAGTCCTTCATCGTCTTAAGGTTGAACACGTCCTCCCCGTAGATCTCGGTGATCTGGGTTTCCCTTCCGCTTCCTATGACGTCGAGCTTCTTGTTCGCGATGTTCGAAATCACGTGCTTTCTCAGGTTCATCACATCCTCCATATGTTTATTTTCAATTTCAAATTTATTGTCCTTGTCTACGGCGGGCGGCAGGCTGTTATTTTCCCGACAAGCGCCCCCGCTCGTTTCAACGGGTGCCTGAGACAGCACTCTCCATGCCAATCCTGAACTGCCTTTTATAACATATTCGTCATCAATGCAATATAAGAGCACCCCAGGAACCAAATTCTTGCACCGTATTACAATTATGTACTTTGCTTTTTTATATAATTACATTTTTGTAAGACATATACAAATACTCTAAGGCTCCGCATAAAGCAAGCGGAATCCCTTTAATTTGCCGATAATTCACCATGCGGCGGCTGAGAGGAGGAGGATCAATGCATTATTATTATTACGGCAAGCATGACTGCGTTGTTGCAGCAGTGCAGGCATATCGGCACATAGATGCTCTTCGTCTTCTCGAAGGAATATGCGAATATCGCACCCATGACGAACAGCGGCATGAAGAAGGAAAGGCTCATGTGCATTGATGCGAAGACCGCGGAGGATATTGCAATCGCAATCCACGGCCTCATCATAGTTTTCAGCGACTGGTAGACGATGCCCCTGAATATAAGCTCCTCCATGACGGGAATCGCGAACGATCCCGCGACATATACAAATGCAAACTGGAATCCCGAAAGGCTTTTAGAAGTAAAAAGCCCCGCAATGGCCTGTGGTTTCAGCTTTATCCCAAAGACTCCGCATCCCCAGGAATAAAGCACTTCAAGGGAAATCATGCAGACAAAGAATATAAGCGTCCAAATGAGCAACGTCTTCGCCGATGCTGTTCTCAAGGCGAACGCGTCCCTGAAATACGCCCCTCTCCGCCTGATCACGATCGCAAAGAACAAAATGCCGAATCCGAACATGAGCATCATCTGGATGATACCGTTAGTCAGAAAATGCAATGGGAGGAGGAGCACGGCCTGCGAGACAAATGCGAAAGGCGCAAGAAGAAGGAAAAGCGAGAAGAAGTCGAATAGGCACCATGGCCCGCCTTCACCATGCCCCATGCGCGACTTGGCATATATCCAGAATAGAATCGCCATCAGGAGCACGAAGCCTGACATCAGGGCCGAATATCCTAGGACCGTCATGAGGAAAATGGCGATTCTA
>Ga0209417_1004710_pt1 | contig 15987 bp, 13 predicted proteins | sample RifGroF2_FD_184002 | JGI IMG/M metagenome (GOLD analysis project Ga0209417, IMG submission 184002) | Groundwater microbial communities from Rifle, Colorado, USA - Groundwater F2 (SPAdes) (version 2) | ecosystem: Environmental > Aquatic > Deep subsurface > Groundwater | place: Rifle, Colorado... | reverse complement strand
TTTTGCTCGAAAGCCCTTAACTCGAGGTGAATAATCAAGCGTTATGACGCGCCCATTCCAGCGAAGGGCGACGCCCTCTTGGCCCTGTTTTTCAAAAAGATTTCGGGGAGATTGTTGATGCCCACGAATAATAAAGTGTACGAAATTTTTGGCGGTCGATATATTTTTTAGCCACTTGAGTGTATCTGTTTTGTTAACAGCCCAGATTTGAGGCCCCCGTTTTTTGTTCGGTACGGTTATTTGGTCTTGTGTGATATCTTCTGTTGGTAAAAAGTCATTCCAGAGGTACGGACTGACATAGGTCATGATGTTTCTCTCGTTTGCAAAGAGCCTGAGTTCAAAAATATCAAGTCCTTCCAGGGATGGGTTGTTGAGAAGTTTTTTGATGGCGTCTGAGCCGTCTGTTAGATGCAGTATATCTCGGGAAATTTTTTCGGGGGCACTTTGGTAAATAGGGTTTGAGAATTGTGGTATGGCAGGGATCCCTCCGTGCAGCAAGGCCGTGTAATGCGTTTGGTCTTGCATTTCGTCTTCATAGCCCAAAAAGAGTATCTGTGGCATAAAAGAAAATGCTTCTTGTAGCTCGAGCAGAATACGCTTGATTTTTGCTTTGTGCGTTTGGTGATTAGCCGTATATTTTGAAGGAAGTCTTTTGAGTTGACTGGCAATAGAATTGTGATCTTTTTTGCCTTTTGAGCCGGTCAGAAAAAGTTTTGTTTCGTGGTTGCCGCGCAGTAAAAAAACATTTTTTGGATTTTTTTGTTTGAGTTCTGTTACCTGGCGGATTACTTCTAAGCTGTTTGGTCCGCGATCGATGTAATCACCCAAAAAGATGATATATGCGTCGTCTGCAAGGATTAAGTCTTTGTTCATAAGCTGCTTGTTTTTTAGTGCAGTTATGAGCGCCGGAATTGTTTTTTCGTCCCCATGAATATCGCCTTTTACAAAGATGGTGCTATTTTTAGGCACCACGATTTTTTGAAAAATGATGTAGTGTTCTGCATTGCTTAATCTGAGCATCTCTTTTTTGTAGTCAAAATCTTTTTTTGATTCCGAAAAGTCTTCGTATTCTGAAAGTTGGTTATCCTCATCTTCTTCTGTGTCAGGCGCGCAGGAAGTATTGTTTTTAGTTTTTTGCTCATCATAATTTTCTTCCATCAGTCGATTTAACTGTTCGGCAACATTTTCAAAACGATCTAGATAGTCGCCCCCATTTGCATACATTTGAGGAAACAGCGCCATAAAGATTGACAGGATTTTGGGTAATACGTAGCTTTTTGGTTTCATGCCTAGGCTCCATTTATTTTATATTTTTTATATAAACAGTATACCGATTACACCTTTCAGCACGCAATAGTGTGCGTGATTTGCAGATGGTTATGTTGCATCGTCGACAAAGGAAAGCTCTGTTATACTGGCAACTGGTGATATAAAGTTTTTGGGAGTTTTTCATGCAGTTTCATGTTGTGCGTAAGCGTTTAGAAAACGGCTTAGAGGTTTTGGTAGTTCCCCATACGATTGTGCCTAAAGTTTCTATGCAGCTCTGGTATCGAGTTGGTTCGCGTGATGAGCGTGCTGGGCAGTATGGCATTGCACATCTTATTGAGCATATGATATTTAAAGGGACTAAGCAGCTGAGCGAATCGGATATCAATGTCCTGACCCATCGACTTTCTGGTTCGTGTAACGCGTTTACATCGTACGATTACACGGGATATCTTTTTGATACGCCGGCGCAGCATTGGCATGAGTTTTTTCCGGTATTTGCCGATTGTATGACTAGCGTTTCGTTTAAACAGGAACATCTTAATTCGGAGCTTAAGGCCGTTGTACAAGAAATAAAGATGTACAACGATGACTATTTCTCTACGCTTGTTGAGCGAATGATGTCTGCAATTTTTCCTGATCATCCCTATGGCCGGCCAATTATAGGATATAAGCAGGATTTGTGGAAGTTGTCTTCTGATGAATTGCGTGCGTTTTACAAAACGTTCTATGCGCCGAATAATGCGACATTGGTGGTTGTCGGTGCTGTTGATGCAGATGAAGTCTTTGCACAGGCAGAAAAATCATTCGGTCATATTCCTTCACATGCAGTTGAGCGCCCAGAGTTGTACCACTCATATGACATGGTTGCAACCAATACCACGATTTATCGAGAAATTGAACAGCCGTTGCAGCTTTTTGCTTGGATTGTTCCCGGTGTTGAGGCGAAAAAAGAATATTTGTTAGATCTTATTTCATGGATGCTGGGTGCAGGCCGCGGTTGCCGACTGTACCAAAAGTTGGTGGTAGAGCTTGGCTTGGCGACTGAGGTTCAATCATTTGTGCACGATCTTTTTCAGCACGGCGTCTTTTTCTTGTATGTGCAGCCGATTTCGCACGAAGCTATGGCGCAAATTGCTCAAATCGTCCAGGAAGAGATTGAACGGTTTGTTAGCCAAGGATTTACAGACCAAGAGCTTGCGCGTGCCGTGCGCAAAACTGAAGTTGATTTCCTTTCGCTTGGTGAGAATGGCCACAAGGTAGCCTCCTTGCTGGGTAAGATGTTTACAGCGACTCAAGATGAAACCTATTTGGAGAATTATCTTGCATATCCGCAGGATCAGGTGCGTTCGGATATTATGACTTTGTGTCGTAATGCCTTCTCTGCGAAGATGGTGCATACTGGCGCAGTCTTGCCATTGGGCGCTGAGGACACAACTCTGTGGATGCAGCGGCAGGTGGTTAGTGATGCCGAAGATGCGCGCATTTTAGGCACCATTGGACGTGAAGCTGAAGTTGAGGAAGCAAGATATGCCCTCTCTGTAGAACCCAAACCGGCGCCTAAGTTTTCGTATCCGATTGCCGATGAGTTTATGCTCTCCAATGGTATCAAGGTGTTTGCATATCATCGTGCAGACATAGGCAAGATCGATTGTATTTTAAATCTCAAAGCTAAGCACTATTACGATGCACCCGACAAGCAGGGTATGTACATGATGATGGCAGATCTGCTTGAAGAAGGGACGTTGCATCGTACCGGTTCTCAGATCGCTCAGACGCTTGAATCTATGGGGATGGAATTTAATGCCTTCCCTGGTCAATTTGGCTTTTCGATGCTGGCGCGTGACGCCCAACAAGGATTTGCGCTTTTTCGTGAATTGCTTTTAGAGCCTGCCTTTGCGGATGATTCAATTGAACGAGTCCGTGAGCAGATGCTTGCGCAGTTGCAGCTATTCTGGGATACGCCATCGGAATTTGTTGGCCAGGTTGCGCGCGAACAGGTGTATCAACGGCATCCGTATGCACAAAATAGCATGGGTACCAAGGCGGCTATTACAGCTTTGAGTAAGGAAGATATTTTGGCGGCATATCAGGCGTACATGTCTCCACAAGGCGCGCGTTTGGCGGTTGTGGGTGATTTTTCTGAAATTGATTTGCCTGCATTGCTCGAAGAGACCTTCGGCTCATGGCGTGGCACAGAAGTAGCTGATTTTGTTTTTCCTCCAATTGCGCCAGTTGCGGCGCGTGAGCATGTTGTTGATCGAGCACGGGATCAATACGTCCTGGCCTATGCGGGGCTTTCGGTGCAACGTCGAGATACACGCTTTGATGCACTCTTATTGTTTGATCAAATTTTTTCAGGTGGGGTGCTTGGCTCAATGAGCTCACGGCTATTTGCGTTGCGTGAATCTAGTGGACTATTTTACTCAATCAGTGGTTCGTTGTTAGCCGGTGCGTCACAAGAGCCGGGCATGGTCTTTATCAAATCTTACATCTCGGGCGATCGTCTGAAAGAAGCTGAGCAAAAAATTATTGAGGTGATGGCTGCCGGAGCTTTGACGGTAACTGATGAAGAACTGGAAGAGGCACGTCGCGCGCTAGTGAATTCGTATGTTGATAATTTTGCTTCGCAAAAGCAAACGGCTGCTACATTCTTACTTTTAGATCGATATGGTTTTCCTAAGGATTATTATCAAAACCGTGCCGAGCAGCTTGCCTTGGTTTCGCGCCAAAACGTGGTTGCGGCAGTAGCGGAAGTTCTGCGTCCAGACGAATTAGTTACCATTCGTGTTGGGCGTTTTTAGCGAGTAAGAGGAATTCATTGGCATGAGTATTGTTCCTTGTTTTTCTTGTGAGGTTTGCGTCGGGCCAACTCAGGCGCAGTGCGAAGCATTTTCCACATGGCTCTGGTCATGGTACGTAGAGCAGCGGCGTTCATTTGTCTGGCGTGAGCAAATAACGCCCTATATAGTTTTTGTTTCGGAAGTAATGCTGCAACAGACACAAACCAAGCGGGTAGCTGAAAAGTTACCAATATTCCTTGAAAGATTTGGGACATTTAATGAGCTTGCTCAGGCAACAAACGCTGAGATCTTGTCTGCCTGGCAAGGATTTGGATATAATCGTCGCGCGCTGTATATTCGTGATGCAGCGCGCGCTATCGTCAATGATTTTGGTGGTATTCTTCCTGACATCCCGGATATCTTATGCGCACTGCCTGGTATTGGTCCTGCAACTGCAGCGTCGATATGTGCCTATGCATATAACAAACCAGCGCTCTTTGTTGAAACCAATATTAGGACCGTTTTGCTCTATGTCTTTTTTCCTACGCAGGAGAAAGTTGCGGATCCATTGTTATTGCAGACCATGCGTGTACTTGTGCCACAGAACAATGTTCGAGAGTGGTATTATGCGATGACGGACCTGGGTGTTTTTATTAAGAAAGAGTATGGGAACCATAATCGGCGTAGTACTGCGTATACTAAACAGAGTAAGTTTGAAGGATCACGGCGCCAAGTACGGGGAGGTATTTTAAAACAGCTTCTTGAGCTTCCCAATCAGACAGTTGAAGAGCTTGCAATTGCATTGCGTCGTCCACCTAATGAGGTGAGTTCGGTTTTGTCGGAGCTTGAGCACGAAGGTTTTATTACGCTAAGTTCTCAAGCGCTTTGGTCGTGTTTTGAATAGTCTGCAGTGGTTGAACGGCGTTGCTTCTTTTTATGTACTGGTTGAAGACAGAAGTAGTTTTGCTGTGTATGCTGCGCCAGGTTTGATCGAGTGTTTGAAAACGATCTTTTTTTGAAAACTTGTATGCTGCAATGAGACCAATTGCTCCTAATAATGAGCCGCCGATTAATGAGTTTCGCAGATAGTTGGTCTTGGGTAGCAGGTTGTATTGTTTTTTCCAGTTAATAAACTCTTCTGTTTCGAAGTAAAATTTGGTGTTATATCGAGAAAGCAAATAGATTCTAAGTTTTAGATAAATTTTCTGTAGAAAAGAAGGTTGGAAGTTATATCCGGTGAATGTTTGATCGAGGTAACAGATAGCCTCTTTTTTTGTGCCCCACGCACACCATATAATTGATATATTCTCACCCTTGTTATTATAGGTGATATCAAAGGAGAATATATCCTTTTTTTCTTTTTTAGACTTTTCTTTATCATATTTGACTGAGATTCCAGTCAAGATTTTCTCTGCAGCAAAAATCGATGAAAAAATGCCAAGGAAACAGAACGCGACATATATTTTTTTCATTTTGTTCTCAAGGTTTTTTTAATTTCTTTTGATATTTATTCTACAGGTTTTAATAATTTTTTCAATTGAAAAAAGAAGGACTTTGAGGTCTAGTTAAATTTTCGATTGTGAAAAAACAAAATACAAGTTCTGTTTGGAGTTCTGTGTAAGCCAAAATTTAGCCGATTAAGTCATGTTCTTGAAGGTAGGAGACGATAGTTAATCCATGTGCGCCGCCTTGGCCGATCAAAACGCTCAGCTCGCGATAGTGCGTTTTGGAGATTTTACCAAAAAGCAGGTAGCTGATGACTAAGTTAAATATGGGTCCGTTACTATCTTGTAGCAGGTCCAGGTTTCTTGTCCGCATGGCCTTAAAATTTTGGATGGTCGAAAAGAAAGATAGGGGTATGAGTGCGCCATTTGCTAAATCATTAAGGTATGGGTTTTTTGGTTCCCATCTGCCCAGGGTAAGCGCCCCTGCGGTCCATGTAGCCGCTTTGGCGATCGATATTAGACTGTTTCTGATGATTGGTGATCTGCAGGTACTTGCGCGCAGGTTACACCTTGTCCAAGCTTCCAGTGAGCTTTCGGATTCTTCTTTTTTTGTAAAGTTGCGCAACAAAGGAATTGCAGGGATAATCCCGGCACAAAATCCGGCAGCAAATATTCCGGCGCTGAGCGCAGTACTAATTTTTGGTGGTAATGAAAGCTTGTGAGTTGTTGTGTTTAACTGAGTTGTCATAAAAGGTTGGAAAGCAAGCTGTTTTTGGGTGATGCCGCAAATAGCTTCGGGCGTACTTTGACTTGCATAATCAGATTGGGTCACGCCAAGCAGTACTAGCAGGAGCGCGCAAGAATGTTTCATGATTACAACCTCACGATATGTATTAAAAACTTTAGGTAATTATACTGTTTTATGATATCGTTAAAACTGTTTTTGTCAATTATTACCAGATTTTGAGCAGTTGTAGGCGGTTTCTTTTTTTGGCTGGCGATTACTTAGTGATTCGATAAAAACGGTGTTTGCCGGCACGAACGATGCATGGTTTGCTAAGTTCAACCATGTACGTATGATCGGTAACCTTTATATCATCAATGCTGACACCGCCTCCGACGATAAGTCGTCGTGCATCTGAGTTGCTTTGGCAAACGTCAAGGTGTCGTAAAAGATCGATGATGGTCATTGCATTAGGAGTATCAGCTGGCAGAACAACCTCCTGCGCCGCACTCATATCTTTTTTTTGAAAGAGCTTTTCAAAGGCGTCTTTGCCTTGCTGTGCTGCCTCAAGGCTCCAAAACCTTTCGACGATACCAAATGCCATAGACTTTTTCAGATCCATTGGATGAACTTTTTTTTGCTCAATTTGTGATTGATATGACGCGATTTCCTCAGCAGTTTTGTTGAGCAAGAGTTGGTAATACCGCCACATGAGCGTATCGGAGATAGACATAAGCTTGCCAAATGCCTGGTCGGGCGTTTCGGTCAGACCGATGGTGTTGCCATATGATTTAGACATTTTAGCAGAGCCATCAAGGCCCTCGAGCAGCGGCATGGTCAGGATGCATTGAGCTTCGTGACCAAATTGTTCTTGTAGAGTGCGTCCCATAAGGAGGTTGAACGTCTGGTCTGAGCCACCAAGCTCTAAATCAGCACGCAGTTCGACAGAGTCATAGCCTTGCATGAGCGGATAGAGTATTTCGTGCAAGTGTACCGGTACGCCTTCTTGCAAGCGCTTTTTAAAATCATCACGCTCGGTAATTTGGGCAACGGTTACGCGCGCGCAGAGGGTGATCCAGTCACGCGAAGTGAGCGCATCAAGCCAACGTGAATTATAGACGACAGTTAGATTGTGACGATCGAGGATTTTGCCTACCTGATCAAGGTATGTTTGGGCATTGGTTGCAATCGCTTCTTCGCTGAGTGGGGGGCGTGTCTTTGACCGGCCCGTAGGATCGCCAATGCGTGCAGTAAAGTCACCAATAATCAAAACAATCTTATGTCCCGCTTCTTGAAGAAGCTTGAGCTTGCTCAAAACGACGGCATGACCAAGATGAAGATCAGGTGCTGTAGGATCCATGCCGAATTTGATGGTTAACGGAGATCCTTTGGTAAGTTTTTTTTCAAGCTGTTCTGCGGAAATGAGTTTTTCTGATCCCGCTTGCAGCTTTGTTATTAAGTCTTTTGCGTTCATATTATCTTCCCAATAACCAGGAGAGCTGGCGTGCAATAAAGTAGATAGCGCTGTTGATGCCGCCTAGTATTGCACCGCCAAACATGATCAACAGCAAAAGTACGCCAAAAACCATGATCGGGTTAGCATACTCAATAAAGCGCGCATCTTGCGCATATTTATACGAGACGTAGCCATATACAGTATCTCTGATGAGGCAAAAGCCACCCAGGAGTGCGTTAATACCAAACATGATGATTGAAAAAATACCCAGTAAATAGATAAACGCGTGGCTGCCACTCTGACTTGTTGTTGCAAGCCCGATAAGTATGCGCGGATCTTGCAGGACTTGAGATACGCCTGGTGCATTTGTTGCACCCCACGTGCTGAAAAAAACGAAGGCAAAAAGAGAGATTACGGCTAAGACTACATGGGTAATCACCCGGGTACTAAATATGGCGATAAATCGGCCAATTTTTTTGCGATGCGGTATTGCCTTGCCATCAACAGGGATGGGGCGACCAAGCATAATTTCAAGCAGTGCAAAGAATACGATATCGATAAATTGGATATGAATAAACGGATTGAAATCACCAAAACCCATTTGCACTGCAGTATCATCACCCATAAATTTACTTACCTGCGCTTGGAGCGTTCCTGCAAGGGTGATTGAAAATACAAATGCAAAGAGTTGCAGAATGGTATGGATTATTGCTTGGGTATCAGTCAGTGAGATCATTACGTATCCTCGCGGTTAGGACCATGTCTGTATTAGCGTACTGAAAGCGTTTTTGATGGTCAAATACGAGATGCGCTTTTGTAGAAACGCGCATAGATAGGTGGTAACTAATGTTGATGCAATGAGACTTGATAAATAGGGCAGACCTGCGCAGTAGCAGATGACCAGGCCCTTCCAGGTCAGGGGATACAGTGCGGTGCTGTACCAAACACCAAAATTGGTGATAGTAAAAAATGCTAGCGCTGCGGCAACACTTTTAATTGAGCTAAACAGGGAGGTTGTGCGCAATAGAGCGATCAAAAACAGGCTAGCATAGACCCAAATGCTTGTTGCATGGAATCCAAAAAACAGGTCATGCGCAATAGCGGGGATGAGTAGACTAAGCGAACCAACGATGCTCGCCGAGCGCCTGCTGGCAAGAGTCATGCCCAAGAGTGGCGTTGCGCCCCATGGGTGAGGGATGAGCGCCCAAAATAGTGTAGCAGCCGTACAAAACAGCGTGTACAGAATAGACTGGCGACGAGTGCTTCTTTGTTCCATGGTGGTTCCTTGGTGAAAGTTAAAAATCAAATCCTTTGCGTGCAGGTATGCCACTATTGAATATGTGGCGCACCTCGCGCATTTCGGTTGCAATATCGGCAATCTGAATAAGCTCCTGTGGGGCCTTTCTGCCAGTGATGATAATTTCGAGCTCAAGAGGTTTTTGTTGTAGCGTCGATATAACGTCGTTAACGTCCAAAAAACCAAAGGCTAGCGCGACATTAAGCTCATCGAGCACAATGAGATTGTATTCGCTTTTTTGTATTATTTCCTTGGCTTGGTTCCAACCATCGACAATTTCCTGGGGCGGCAGTTCCCCCTCACCGAGGGGGGCATACCAGCCATCGGTTTCGTGATTTTTACCAAAGCAAAAGTAATCAACGTTACTGATGCAAGAGAGCGATTGCGCATCATGCCCACCTTTAAGGAACTGCATAAAACAGACCTGATAGTTGTGACATGCGGCACGGAGTGTAGCGCCAAAAGCTGCGGTTGTCTTTCCTTTTCCGTTGCCAGTGTATAGCTGAACAAATCCCTGCGCTAATTTCATCTCTTATGCCCTTTGATAATTTAGTTAGAACATTTGCTATATCCGCATGCAAGGCATTTAAAGCAGCCTTCGCACTGTTCTACGGGCGCACCGCACTCGGGACACTTGTCATCTCCTTGTACAGGAATACTGGCAGCAGGGTTTTTGAGATCGATGTGTAGTTTGCTATCCTCTTTAGGTTTGGCCTTTTTTGCCTTGGAAATAACCTGTTCTGTGCGGCTGCCATCGCGATAGATTGTTGTCCCTTTGCAACCAAGCTGGTACGCAAGCATGTAAGCGTTGTAAACATCTTGTTTTGTTGCTTCATGCGGGAAATTAATGGTTTTGGAAACGGCGTTGTTGGTGTGACGTTGAAATGCTGCCTGAATCTTGATATGCCACTCGGGCGATATGTCATGAGCAGTGACAAATACTTTTTTAAGTTCGGCAGGAACCTCTTTTAAGCTTTGAATGCTACCTTGTTCGCAGATTTTTTCCATAAGTTCATCAGTGTAAACCCGATGTTCTTTGAGCTTATGGGCAAAAGGCTGATTGATAGAAACTAGTTCAATGCCAGCACCATCCTTGTTCCAAAGCGATTTTCGCTTGTACGCGATGTAAAAAAGCGGTTCAATGCCAGGCGAACAGTCAGCGATAATGCCAATAGTCCCGGTTGGGGCTATGGTTGTGCGGGTAGCATTACGAATTTTTTTCTCACCACGCTTGTGGGCACTGCTTTGCTCAAAAAGTGGGTAGGAGCCGCGTATTTCGGCTAACTTTTCTGATGCTTGTTTAGCAACATCATTTACAAAGCCCATTAATTTTTCTGCCCATTCAATTGCGTCTTGGCTGTTATATGGAACATTAAGCGCAATGAGTACATCAGCAAAGCCCATAACGCCAAGGCCAATGCGTCGTGTTCCTTTGGTCATGCGTTCAATCTCTGGAATGACAAAGTCGTTGCAATCAATAACGTTGTCAAGAAAATGTACGGCGGTATTGATGGTTTCGCGAAGGGCTTCCCAGTCGATTGTTTGACTAGTAACAAACTTGGTGAGATTGATAGATCCTAGGACACATGATTCGTACGGATAAAGCGGTTGCTCGCCACAAGGATTGGTTGATTCGACGCGATGATGATCAGGCAAGAAATTACTGTCACTGTTATTGATGGTATCAATAAAGACTACGCCAGGATCACCGTTACGCCATGCATTGTGCACGATTTGATCAAAGATATCTTTGGCGCGGCGTGAGCTTACGACTTTTTTATCATGCGGAGTAACAAGGTTATATTCACGATCTTCTTCAAGTGCCTTCATAAACTCATCAGTGATAGCAACGGATAAATTGAACTGAGTAAGGGACGTGCTATCTTCTTTGGCGTGAATAAATGGCTCAATATCTGGATGATCTATTTGCAAGATGCCCATGTTGGCGCCCATACGCACAGAGCCGCTGGTAACTTCAGCTGCTGCAACGTTAAAGACCTTCATGAAGGAGATTGGGCCGCTGCTTCGGCACCCAGTGCTTGCGATATACGAGCCTTTTGGTCGTAAGCGGGAAAAGCTGTATCCAACGCCACCGCCGCTGTGATGGATGAGCGCGGCGTGTTTGAGGGTATCAAAAATACTTTCGAGTGAGTCTTCGATTGGCAAAACAAAGCAAGCCGAAAGTTGTTGGAGTTTTCTTCCTGCGCCATGAAAGCAAGGAGAATTAGGAAGAAAATGAAGTTTGCTCATGGCATGATAAAATTTTTCCGCAGTGGCTTGAACATCAGCCGAAGTAGGGTATAGTTTGTCTGCTTGTGCAATGTTCCAGGCAACGCGCCAAAAGAGTTCTTGCGGTGTTTCTGCGACAAGGCCATCTGGTTTGGTGCGCAGATAGCGGCGTTTGAGGATGGTGTTTGCGTGTTCACTGAGGCTTGGCAGGGGCAGGTTGAGCGGAACGGGGGGTAATGGACAGTTGTGTAGCATAACTCTCTCGAACAAAATATAAAGAACTTCTTATAAGACTAGACCCTTTCTAATCTTAAGAACTTTTTTTCTAAATAAAAGACTAGGTTTTTTATTTTTTTTGCAGTATATAGCCAGCGTTAAAATGCCCAATAGCAAAGCTTTTTTAAATATTCCTAAGCAAGGGCGTTTTCTGATTTTATCTCCTGCGGTATAGTAAAACGTAAGGACATTTTTATGGCGAAATAAATTTTTGTGTGATGGGTTGCGATGGAAAAATATTTTGATCGAATGCAGGTTGAAGAGCAGTTGCGTGTATGGTGGCAAGAACAGGGGATTTACGCGACTGATATAGCAGCTCCTGGTTTGTATAGTGTTGATACGCCGCCGCCAACGGTTTCAGGAAAGTTGCATATTGGTCATGTTTTTTCTTACACCCAAACGGATGTTTTAGTTCGCTTTAATCGTATGGCTGGGCGGCCGGTTTTTTATCCTATGGGGTTTGATGATAATGGTTTGCCTACTGAAAGATTTGTTGAATTGAATCGTGGGGTAACGCCACAATCGGTTGGTCCCAATGAATTTAGGCGTATCTGCATTGAAGCGGTTGCCGGGGTTGAAGAAGATTTTCGTATGCTCTGGAGTCGACTTGGTTTGTCGGTTGACTGGAATATGTCTTATTCAACAATTGATGCACGAACGCAAAAAATTTCGCAAGAATCCTTTGTGCGGCTTTTTGAAAAAGGATTAATCTACCGCAAAGAGGATCCAGCGCTGTATTGCACTGCCTATCAGACATCAGTTTCGCAAGCAGACCTTGAAGATGTTGAAAAAGAAACCCTGTTTACTGACATTGCCTTTCAAACAGAAACAGAGAGTGAAGTTGTCATAAGTACTACGCGCCCAGAGTTGTTATATTCGTGTGTTGCGCTGTTGTTCCATCCTGATGATACTCGATATCGGCACTTATTGGGACAGAATGTACAGGTTCCACTTGCGGGTCATTGGGTTCCGGTCATCGCTGATGATAAGGTTCAGATTGATAAAGGTACGGGCTTGGTTATGTGTTGTACCTTTGGTGATAAAACAGACATTGAATGGTACAAGCGTCATAAGTTCCCCTATCGCCAAACCATTGGATTTGATGGGCGTATGATGCCGACGGCTACGCTTATTGCAGGCCTTAAAGTACCAGAAGCACGGAAGAAAATCTTGGCTATCCTTGAGGAAGCGGGCTGCGTTCGTGGACAAAAAACCATAACTCACAGCGTAAGTATTTATGAGCGCTCAAAGCGCGAGGTAGAGTATCTAATGCTTTCGCAGTGGTTTGTTAAAATTTTGCCGTTTAAAGAGACGCTTCTTAAGCTTGCTGATGAATTGGTTTGGAATCCATCCTTTATGAAGGCGCGGTTTGTTGATTGGGTGTCCAATTTACAGTGGGATTGGTGTATCTCGCGTCAACGATATTCTGGTGTGCCATTTCCGGTTTGGTATGATAAAAATACAGGCAAACCGTATGTGCCTGATATTAGCGCATTACCGGTAGATCCCCGTGAAGATGCTTTTCCTGGGGAGGTGCCTGCAGGGGTTGAGCTTGTTCCGGACACTGAAGTTATGGATACCTGGAATACATCATCTTTGACGCCCTATATTTGTAAGTCGCTCTTTAAGGGAACAACTGAAGGGCTTTTTGATGATGAGTCTGGCTCCATGGCGTTTTTGCCTATGGCGGTCCGGCCTCAAGCACATGATATTATTCGCACCTGGGCGTTCTACACCATGGTCAAAACATATTTACACAACGGGTGTTTGCCGTGGAAAGAAATCGTTATTTCAGGGCATGTCCTTAGTCGTGATGGGGGCAAGATCTCCAAATCAAAAGGCAACAATCCTCTTGAACCAGAGAATCTTTTGGCAACCTATCCAGCTGATGTGATCCGTTATTGGACCACGGCAGGCACGTTGGGCCAAGATGTAGCATTTTCAGAGAACACGCTCAAAATTGGTGGCAAGCTGCTAAATAAGTTATGGAATGCGGCAAAATTTGTTACTGAGCATACGCAGGATGTAGATCCAGTTAACGGGGTAAATGTTGCAATAGATGGTTCTTTGAATCAGTGGATATTACATCGTGTTACTGAAGTTTTTTCGGCCTACACGCAATATTTTGAACGCAATGAGTTCAGCTTGGCTTTGGGCACCGTGGAACAGTTTTTCTGGGGTGATTACTGTGACAATTACCTTGAGTACATCAAGCCAATTTTGTTTAAGCCAGAAAATTATGATGCTGAATTAGTTGCATCTTCCAAATCAGTGCTTGCGCATGTTACCTTGCGTGTTCTGCAGCTATTTGCTCCTTGTATGCCATTTGTAACCGAGCATTTGTACCAGTATATGTTCGCCGAGCGCGTTGGTGTACCATCGCTGCACAAGACAAATTTTGTTGGCATTCAGGAGCGCTTTGAGTACCCGGATGCCGTAGCGCGCGTGTTAGTCTTTGCACGGGTAGTTGATGCGGTTCGTAAGCTTAAAAGTGAAAAGAATCTTTCGCTTAAGGTGCCTTTAACCTCTTGCGTTGTTGTCTGTACGCAGGAAGACGTGGTTGCGCTAAAACAGCTACAAGCAGTGCTCTGTCCGATGATGAATATCGAAGCCCTTGAGTACGCTACTACGAGCAGCGCAGGTTCCCAGCTTACTCAGTCCGGCGAGACTTGGCATGCAACCATTGTTTTGCAATGATTTACCTTAAAAACAGCCAACGCAGCGTGCCAGTCAACACTGACGCGCTGCAACGCGATGCTGAACGATTATTGTTGTATTTGAAGCTTAGTGCATATGACCTTTCGATTTGGATCACAACAGATCAGACGATTCGGCGTTTTAACAAGCAGTTTCGGGGCAAGGATAAAGCGACAGATATCCTTTCTTTTGGCGGCCTCGAGTACGCAAATTCGGACGAGTTGTTTGATGATGGGTTGAGCCTGGGCGATCTGATTATCGCCGCATCTTTTGTGGCTCGAATGCTTCCAGAGCTTGATTGTACCCTTGATGAACGCATGCGCGTGTTATTGATTCATGGGGTTGTTCATTTGTTGGGGTACGACCATGAGACTGATGCCGAATGGGCAGAAATGCAGGTTAAAGAACAAGAATTATTGAGGATCTTGAAAAATGAAATTAATTGAACAAGATCCTGCTATGATTTCTCATAAAGAACTTGCTGCTGGTCGATGGAATACCTTCTCCTTGATGGAGCAGCTTGCGCATACGTGGCAACAATTCAGCGGGAAAGGTAGTTTTCGAGTGATGTTTCTGTGCTAGCTGTTTTTTCTCTGATTAGAGGATCAATGACAGTTTTTGGCAATAGATCTTGTTCTAGGACTGGATTGGCCACTTGAGCGGGTGCTAAAAGCTTGTATGCGAGATAGCATGCAACTGGTACCCCAATGGCTCCAGCAATCCAATAATAAGCAGAAGGTATGACGATCTTCGATTTATTGTTGTTGGGCTCAGGGATAGGTTTGCTTGGTAATGGTTTGAAACGGTGTTCGCCCTCAGGGGAAAGGTTCTGCCACTCGGCTGTTTCTGTAGAGTTACTTATTGTTAGCTGGTTAACTTTTAAACTGTTAATTTCTCTCAGGCCGGGGCATGTATTTGCAATGGCTTTGAAGTGCTTGGTTTTCTGTTCTTGAGTAAGATCATAGTAATCGTGTAGGGTAAGCTGTTTTATGGTGTTCGGAAAATTTTCAAATAATGCTACAGATGTTTTTAAAGGCTTCTTGAGTGGGAATAGGAAAGGGCAGCCTATTGTAAGGCTAGTTACTGTTTTTGGCAAAGCTGAGATTACTTGTTTGAACGTTTTCATATCCGCAAAAATGCTTACTGAATCAATGTTCCCATGCAAAGTTACCTGCCAAAGTCCTTCTGATATCGGTGGTATTTCCTTGGGTAGGGTTTTGGGCCAGCTGATATCAAGTTTTTCGAGCGTTGCCGCTTTTTTTGCTATTGCGTTCCAAAGGTCTGGTGTTATTTGCATGTGATCAAGCTCTAAGGATTTGATACCTTGAACTTCTTGGATAAGCGTTATGGCGTGCTCGGGTGAAACGGTATCAATATGAACCTGGGAAACCTCTAAATTGCTGAATGTTTTATCTGTTAGGTTTTCCCATGCAAGCTTTTCTTCTTCTGTTCGGGTTATTTTTAATTCTTGTTTTTTGTTTATTAAGACTTCCAAAGAAATTTTTTCTTCAGCTGCTGAAAGAACGCTAGACAGGATCGCTAGCACGGCATAAAAAAAGTTGCTTTTCTTCATAAGCTTTCCCTGATTTTAATATTTTATTTTTTATTAGAATAGCAAAGGCTTGTTTTTTTGCAAGTTTATCTGCTGCATAATGAGCAGCTAGAGAATTCAAGAAGTGTGGTAAGGTTGTGCGTGTTACATCTCGACGCCGATATTGAGCCACACTTGTGCCGTGCGTAGCGCAGAGTTTTCGCGGGGAAAATCAATAGAACCGCCGAGACCGATAAACATATTACCATTTTGGTAGTGGCCC
>Ga0209417_1004703_pt1 | contig 16016 bp, 2 predicted proteins | sample RifGroF2_FD_184002 | JGI IMG/M metagenome (GOLD analysis project Ga0209417, IMG submission 184002) | Groundwater microbial communities from Rifle, Colorado, USA - Groundwater F2 (SPAdes) (version 2) | ecosystem: Environmental > Aquatic > Deep subsurface > Groundwater | place: Rifle, Colorado... | reverse complement strand
CTCCTTGTGAACCCTGCGCTCCTGTTGCACCATCTGCTCCATCCTGAGCCAATATTTCCCATGTTGTGCCATTATAAATATAAGACACCTTATCTGTCGAATTATAATACGCCATATTCACAGAAGGCACACCCGGAGCTGTTACCAGCGTTCCCTGCCATGATATGGATATTCCATCTGAACCATTTGAACCTGCTAAACCTTGCTCGCCTTGCGCCCCCGGAATCCCCTGTTCGCCTTGTTCTCCCTGTGAACCCGGTGCTCCTGTTGCGCCATCTGCCCCATCTGCCCCATCCTGTGCCAATATTTCCCAAGTTGCGCCATTATAAATATAAGATATTCTATCTGTTGAATTGTAATATGCCATATTAAGAGAAGGAACTACTGGTGCTGTTGCAAGCGTTCCCTGCCAAGATATTGATATTCCATCTGAACCATTTAAACCTGCTATTCCTTGCTCGCCTTGCGCCCCCGGAATCCCCTGCTCGCCTTGTTCTCCCTGTGAACCCGATGCTCCTGTTGCGCCATCTGCCCCATCCTGTGCTAATATTTCCCATGTTGTGCCATTATAAATATAAGACACCTTATCTGTGGAATTGTAATATGCCATATTAAGAGAAGGAACTACTGGTGCTGTTGCAAGCGTTCCCTGCCAAGATATGGATATACCATTCAGACCATTCGTTCCTGCGACTCCTTGTTCGCCTTGTAACCCCTGCAAGCCTTGTGGTCCTTCGGGTGCCTGAAATTCTGCCCAATTCGCTGCATCAAGATAAGGCTGTGTCGTTGATATAAATGCATTCGTATTTTCTGAAATCCACATGGAATTGACAAGCGGATCATTTGTGGAACGATCAAAAACATAATCTCCCGGATTATATTCTGTTCCGTTTAACCAGTTACCACGATTAGTAAGTCCTGTACCTGCTGCACCCTGCAATCCTTGTATTCCCTGTGTACCCTGAGGCCCGATTAAAGAAACTCCCACACCCCAAGCTCCTGCTGTTTTAGGTCCAAATAGTGTATTCGCTGTGGTATTAATATAAAAATCTCCATCTGTTCCTTCTGTTGTTGGGTCAATTGTTCCATTCAGTACAGTTTTTCCATCAAGTCCATTTATTCCATTTGCACCGGTTGTACCTTGTTCACCCTGCGCTCCCTGCGCTCCTTCTGCTCCATCCTGCGCAATAATTTCCCAACTGCTGCCACTCCATACGTAAGAGATTTTATCTGTGGAATTATAATACGCATCATTAAGGTTTGGGGAAATTGGTGATTGGGTAAAAGAACCCAACCATACTATTGATAAGCCATCCTGTCCTGCCGGTGCTTGAAACTCAACCCAATTTATTGCATCCTGATAAGGATTTACTGTTGATGAAAATGATGAAGAAGACTGACAAATCCACATCGAATTAACTAAAGGGTTATCTGTTGAGCGGTCAAATACATAATCATTCGGATTATAATTTGTGCCTGAAAGCCATGCGCCACGATTATTTAAACCGATACCGGCTAAGCCCTGTTCGCCCTGCGGACCTTGTGTTCCGGTGTTTCCTGTTGCTCCCTGCATTCCTTGCGCTCCTCTGACATGACCTGCATTAATGGTTATGTTATTGGATAAAATAATATACAAACTATCATTATTCACATACGTATTAGTAACAGATACCCCATTAATCCCATTAATCCCATCAATCCCATTCAATCCCCGAACATGACCTGTGTTGAGTACTTGTGCATTGGATAACACAAGATACAAGCTATCGTTGAAAACATAACTGCTCTGTATTCCTACGCCAGCCGGACCTTGCGGACCCGCTGTACCACTCGCTGCATACAAAGCATACGGAACACTCATCAATTGAGTCGTGCCCATTTCTGTAAACATGCTTCCGCCGGTTGCATCCATTTCTATCTTTATGAAATAGGGACCAAATGACCAGTCTATCGCAGCAAATGTGCCTGCCTGATTTGCACCGCTTCCGATTTCAAGATTTACCAAACCAAAAGTATTGGTGGTTGCAGCATGTTCTTCTGAATACACTACTGTTCCTGTTGCACTGCCCTGCAACAAAGAAATTTTCAAACTCACATTTTGTGTTTGAATTACTGTTCCGGCAGCATTGCGAACTACAGCCTGATAGCGAAAAGACTGTGGGCTTTGTGCAAATAACATCTGAGTAGCAATAGCTACAAACAGAAATACGATAAACTTTTTCATGATACAAAAAATTAATGAATAGGTATTAAACAAAAAAGGAGCAAAAACTCCATTTTTTGTAAAAATATAAATAATTAACACAAATATCAAAAAATACGGATGGGTATTTTTACCTTTTTGGTTGAAGTGTTTATTATGGATGTTTCGGATTGTTTCGCTACGGCAAATATGAGCCAGCGTGGGTTGCAAATCCGAACCAACAAGTGCAAATAATTTATTTTGTATTGATTTACGTTACCATAGCTTGGGTTGTTGCACTCGGATTGCAAATTCGAGCAAGCGTGAGAATGAAATTTAATCATTCTTATAAAAAAAAATCGTCCGTAAGCTGTAGTTAAATTATTTAAAAACCTCGAATTGCTCGAACAAAACGAGAGGAATTCTTATTGTCGCCATACCAAATGCCAGTGCTGAAGGACTTAGACCACGCATTGAAAGCACTTTGCTCGGAACTGCTCCAATACTTGTCAGTCGAAAAACCGCCAATTATAGCTCTATTCACATACAGTTCGACCAATTCGAATTTTGACGGCAAAAACCAATCATTGTAACCATTCATTACCAGATTTGCACAAATATCGGCTGCTGTCTCAGGAGTAGTGCAACTGGTTTCAATATCAATGGTGTTTTGCTTTCCTGTGCCAATTGCAGTTCCATCAGCACCTGAAATTGAAGTGCCATAACATCCCCCGGAGCGACGGGAGTAAAAAAACAATAATCGTTCTTAAACAGCAAAAAATTTATTTTGCTGTTTAAGAATGAGAAAACATTGCCTAACTCTGCCTCAAGTGCTATCTCATAATGGAAATAGCTTAAAAAGCCCGAATTGCACGCACATACGCTTGTGATAAATCAGAGTAAATCATTTAATCAAAAAAATCAACGGTTCAGACATTTATTTAAATTGTTAAAAAGACCTGACACATCGAGCAAACAAAAAGTCACCTCCCTTATCGTAGTGACCCTGACTGCCTGTATTGAAAGCCTGTTCCCATGCGTGCGTGGTTGGATACTCTGAACTACTCCAATAGTAGACGCCAGAAAAACTGCCAATTACTGTTTTATTGATGTACATTTGGTTCAATTCATCTTTGCTTGGCAAATACCAATCACTATAACCACTCAATACTAAATCGCTACAGTACCTTGCAGCCCGGTTCGCCTCTGCGCAGCCAGCTATAATATCTATAGTGTTTTGATTGCCTGTTCCTATTGTAGTACCCTCTGCTCCTGGAATTGCAACATCCTTACAACCCCACTGGATATATGCGCCTTCTTCGCTGGTTGGTGCAATTAAACCATGTTGCCCCGTACCATCAACATAAAAAACGATGCCCCCGCCATAGCTTTCTCCAATACCAAATTGAGTGGTAAGTGAAGTGACATTGAAATTATCACTGGTACCACAAGGTATAGCTGCCCGGACTCTGTAATAATAAGTTGTATAGATACTAAGACCTGTCACGTTTTTGGTATATACAAGACCAACATTGAGATTATTATAACCAGGAACAAAAGAAGAAAAATTAGAAACTGTTGACACATCAAGATAGTAACCAGTAGCACCAACAACTGTATTCCAGTTTGCAGTAAATGAATAACGCCAAATGGTCGTAGCTGCTGCAACTCCATTACTTGTGCTTACTGTAATCGTATTTGAATTTCCTGTAGCACAGGAGGTAAGTTGGGTGCGAAAGCGGTAATAATATGTAGTATTATAGTTAAGACAAGTCACACTAAAGGTAGTTACATTACCAACATTAAGATTATTATAACCTGTTACAAAAGAAGAAAAATCAGGGACTGTGGATACATCAAGATAATAAGCAGTAGCGCCTGCAACTATATTCCAGTTTGCTGAGAATGAGAAATAGGAAATATTGCTAGCTGCAATGGCAGGATTATTCAATGTGCTTACTGTTATTGTATTTGAATTTCCGGTAACACAGGTATTTTGGGAACGAATACGGTAATAATATGTGGTATTACTACTGAGACAAGTAACATTATAAGTTGTTATATCTCCTACATTAAGATTGTTATAACCTGCAACAAAAGAAGAAAAATCAGGAACAGTGGATACATCAAGAAAATAAGCATTTGCACCATCTGCTGTATTCCAGTTTGCAGTGAATGAGAAATAAGTAATGTCGGTAGCAGCTATGGCTGCATCATTCAATGTGCTAACTGTTATTTTATTGGAATTTCCGGTTCCACATTCAAGCAGGGCGCGTACCCGATAATAATATGTAGTACTACCTGCAAGGCAATTCACGTTGTATGTAGTTACATCGCCCACAAAAAGATTATTAAAGCCTGTAACAAAACTTGTAAAATTAATATCTGTTGATATATCAATATAGTATCCGGTAGCATCGATTACAGGATTCCAGTTTGCTGTGAATTTGAAATAAGAAACATTAGTAGCAGCAGTGGCTACAGGAGTAATAGTGTTCATTGTCAGATTTGCAGCATCTGAGTTTGTACCTGCTCCGCACGAACTGCTTACCACGCAACGATATTTATAATTATCGAAAGACAATGGAACATTTTGCAATGATAAATCTGCGGAAGTTGTCCCTGAATAAACAGGTGCTGTGCCACCATCAGCAATATTATTCCATATACTGCCACCATCAGTACTAACCTGCCACTGAAGGCTACCATAAGCATCTGTTGCAACACTAAAAGAAGCATTACAATTGGCTAATGTCTGATAGTCTTGCGGCTGAGAAGTTATTGTAATACTTGGTCCGCCTACATTCAGACTTACAATTTCTGAATAAGCTGCCGGAAGACAGGAACCTGTTATATAGCAACGGTATAAATAACCATTATTACTAACAGGTACATTTTCCAAATATAACAACAAGGTGGATGCACCGGAATAAAATGGATTTGTACCTCCATTTGAAACATTGTTCCATGTAGTTCCTCCATCAGCACTTTTCTGCCATTGATACGCTAAATTGGTTCCTGTAGCAGATACTGTAAAACTGGTATCTTCGCCATTACATATTGTTGCATCAAACGGCTGTATAATAACTGAAGGGGCGCATTGAAAACACCATATATTGCTCCATACGCCATTTTTAAAAATCTGCATACAGGCATCAGTTGTATTGAATATTATAAGAGCTTCACTTGGTGTGAACCCGAGATTATCTCTTTCTGTAGTTGTTAAACGAGGGATGTAAAGACTTTTTGAAGCTTTGATGCTGTCAGCATTCACTGAGAAAAATTCAGATGTTGTGCTTTTAGTACTATTCTTTCCGCTTACAGCAAAAGCTCCTTTGTTTTGCGCTTTCGAGGGGTCGTCTTTTACCCAGAAATGGATGCTGTCATTATAAATTGCCATTATTTTCTTCCCGTTTTTATCTATCACTTCCAGGATGGGTTCATCGTCCGGGGCATCGGGATCTGCTATTATCTGCATCCTGCCTGAAGGTGTTGTTGTGCCAATACCTATTTTTGAATTATTCTGATAGATTACAGAATTTTCAAGTGAACTGGAAGAACTGAATTTTGGGATGTAATTAGTAGTACCTGTTGAACTGACTCCTCCTGCAGGTGATTGCCATGATGCATTTCCGTTAGCATCGGATGTTAACACGTAGCCATTTTGTTCAGTATCATCATTAATCCGTAAAGAACCTCCTTCAATATGCAATGCCGCGAGTGGATTTGAAGTTCCAATCCCAACATTTCCTATATTATTTTTATAAATATTATTTCCGCTTGCAGTCCACACGCTGTTAAATGTTGTACCATTTAATGTTAAACCTGTTCCAGCCAGATATTCAGTATTATTATCAGCAGAAGAAAAGGTGAGCGTGTTGCCAGATTTAACAACTGTTGTCGCACCACTGCCTGCAAAATTTATTATTGTTCCGGAAGTAACATCCGATTCATTAGCACCGGAGCCCTGAATTTTCCACGAGTTGTAATTGTCGTAAACTCCACTGTGATTATGGTCGCTTCGTGATGTTGTGTTAGCTGTACCGCTGCCTGCAAAATTAACAGCCCAATCAGAAACTGTAGCAGAGCCATTGTATGCTGTTCCTGTTAAGCCTGTTCCTGGAGTTAAAGAAGTATGAGAGTGCGAAGGTAAATCAGCAGATGTTAATGCTCTGAATGTTGGCGAACCAGCAGTTCCGCTTGGTGCAGCAAATACAGTATTTGCAGTTTGAGAATTAAACGTAGCAGTTAATGTTCCTGAAGCTGTTACCGGTGAATTGGTAACAGTAAAAACAGATGGCATAGATAAACCCACGCTGGTTACTGTACCGGAAACAGGCGTTGTCCATGAAGGAGCCGAAGAAGCACCTGTTGAACTTAACATTTGTCCTGAAGAACCGAATCCTAATTCTGTAACCTGACCGCTTCCATTGGAATAAAATAATTTCCAGTTATTGGCTGTATGGTCGCTGGTAGAGGTAATAGCGTGTGATTGCGTGTGAAGCGCAGTGTGCGTATGGTTTCCTGCTGCAGCCTGTGTAGCTCCTGTTCCGAAATCAATTGCCCATGTTGTTCCTGTAGAACCATTGTAATTGCTTCCGGTGAGACCCGATCCCTTTGTAAGTGTTGAATGCGCGTGCGATGCAGTTGCAAAGCTGGTGTTGCTGTATCCGCTGGATGCAAAAGCAGTTCCATTGTATGATAAAAACTGACCGGATGTATAGGATGAAGAATTTGTACCTCCATTGGCAATGGAAACAGGTGAGGATAAAGAAATAGTATTTGAAGCAATTGAAATGCCTGTACCTGCTGAATATATTCCGGCCGGTCCGACTAAGGATGTTCCTGCTCCCCAAACGCCACTTGTTTTTGGTCCAAAAATACTGCTTGTTGTAGTATTGATATAAAAGTCACCATTCACACCTACTCCTGCAAGTGGATCCGTTGTGCCATTTAACACAGAATATCCAGTTGCTCCAGTCGCACCTGTTGCGCCTGTAGCACCGGTAGCTCCCGTAGCTCCGTCTTGTGTCATTACTCCCCATGAAGAACCATTATAAATGTAAGATTTTTTATCTGTGGAATTATAATAAGCCATGTTTAGAGTCGGACTTCCTGGTGCAGAGGCTAAAGTTCCCTGCCATAAAATTGAAATACCATTTATACCATTAGTCCCATCTGTTCCGTTAGTTCCATTTGTTCCGGCGATACCCTGAATCCCTTGTGCTCCGGTGGCTCCTGTTGCTCCGTCTTGTGCCATTATTCCCCATGAGCTTCCGTTATAAATGTAAGATTTTTTATCTGTGGAATTATAATAAGCCATGTTCAACGTCGGACTTCCCGGCGCTGAGGCTAAAGTTCCCTGCCATAAAATAGAAATTCCATTAGTTCCATTAGTTCCGGCAATACCCTGAATTCCTTGAGCACCGGTAGCACCCGTTGCACCTGTAGCTCCTGTAGCTCCGTCTTGTGCCATTATTCCCCATGAGCTTCCATTATAAATATACGATTTTTTATCTGTGGAATTGTAATATGCCATGTTTAAGGTCGGACTTCCCGGTGCAGAAGCTAAAGTTCCCTGCCATAAAATGGAAATTCCGTTTGTTCCTGCTAGACCCTGAAGTCCTTGCGCTCCGGTGGCACCCGTTGCTCCCGTTGCACCTGTAGCTCCTGTAGCTCCGTCTTGTGCCATTATTCCCCATGAGCTTCCGTTATAAATGTAAGATTTTTTATCTGTGGAATTATAATAAGCCATGCTTAGAGTCGGACTTCCAGGTGCAGAAGCTAAAGTCCCTTGCCATAAAATAGAAATTCCGTTTGTTCCTGCTAGACCCTGAAGTCCTTGCGCTCCGGTGGCTCCGGTGGCTCCTGTTGCTCCGTCTTGTGTCATCACTCCCCATGTTGAACCATTATAGATATACGATTTTTTATCCGTGGAATTATAATAAGCCATATTTAAAGTCGGACTTCCAGGCGCAGAGGCTAAAGTTCCCTGCCATAAAATGGAAATTCCGTTTGTTCCTGCTAGACCCTGAAGTCCTTGCGCTCCGGTGGCACCCGTTGCTCCCGTTGCACCTGTAGCTCCGTCTTGTGCCATTACGCCCCATGTAGAACCATTATAAATATACGATTTTTTATCCGTGGAATTATAATAAGCCATGTTCAAAGTTGGACTTCCGGGTGCAGAGGCTAAAGTTCCCTGCCATAAAATGGAAATTCCATTTATACCGTTAGTCCCATTTGTTCCATTAGTTCCAGCGATACCCTGAATCCCTTGTGCTCCGGTTGCGCCCGTTGCACCTGTAGCTCCTGTTGCTCCGTCTTGTGTCATTACTCCCCATGTTGAGCCATTATAGATATAAGATTTTTTATCCGTGAAATTGTAATAAGCCATGTTTAAAGTCGGACTTCCAGGTGCAGAAGCTAAAGTTCCCTGCCATAAAATGGAAATTCCATTAGTTCCATTAGTTCCTGCAATACCCTGAATTCCCTGCGATCCGGTGGCACCCGTTGCTCCCGTTGCACCTGTAGCGCCTGTTGCTCCGTCTTGTGTCATTACTCCCCATGTTGAACCATTATAGATATAAGATTTTTTATCCGTGAAATTGTAATAAGCCATGTTTAAAGTCGGACTTCCAGGCGCAGAGGATAAAGTTCCCTGCCATAAAATGGAAATTCCGTTTGTTCCTGCAAGTCCCTGAAGTCCCTGAAGTCCCTGCGCTCCGGTGGCACCTGTTGCTCCGGTTGCACCTGTTGCTCCGTCTTGTGCCATCACTCCCCATGTTGAGCCATTATAAATATAAGATTTTTTATCCGTGGAATTATAATAAGCCATGTTTAAAGTCGGACTTCCGGGCGCAGAAGCTAAAGTTCCCTGCCATAAAATGGAAATACCGTTTATACCATTGGTTCCGTTAGTTCCTGCAATACCTTGGATACCTTGCGCTCCAGTGGTGCCTGTAGCTCCGTCTTGTGTCATTACTCCCCATGTAGAACCATTATAGATATAAGATTTTTTATCCGTGAAATTGTAATAAGCCATGTTTAAAGTCGGACTTCCAGGCGCAGAGGATAAAGTTCCCTGCCATAAAATAGAAATACCATTTATACCATTGGTTCCATTAGTTCCGGCAATACCCTGAATTCCCTGCGCTCCGGTGGTGCCTGTTGCTCCTGTTGCTCCAATCATAGAAGTTCCGCTTCCCCATACTCCAGAAGTTTTTGGACCAAAAAAGGTATTTGTACTTGTATTAATATAAAAATCACCATCTACACCCTGACTTGTAGGATTAACAGTTCCATTATAAATAGTTTTCCCATCTGTTCCATTTATACCAGCAATGCCCTGTTGTCCCTGTGGAGCCTGAAACTCGATCCAGTTAGCAGCATCCAAATAAGGTTGTGTGTTAGAAACAAACGAGAAGTCATTTTGTGATATCCACATTGAATTAACATTTTCATCATTGGTTGATCTGTCAAAAACATAGTCACTGGGATCATAATTTGTGCCAGTTACCCAGTCTCCACGATTTGTTAAACCTGTACCTGCAGGTCCCTGAATACCTTGTGGACCCTGTGATCCTATCAGTGATGTTCCTGTTCCCCATATTCCACCTACTTTAGGACCATATATGGTGTTTGATGCTGTGTTTAAATAAAAATCACCATCAGAACCTTCAGTTGTAGGATTAATTGTACCATTAAGAATTGTTTTTCCATTTAAACCATTAACACCTGCAATTCCCTGCAAACCAATCAATGATGTTCCTGCTCCCCATACTCCGCCTGCTTTTGGACCATAAATTGTATTTGTAATTGTGTTAATATAATAATCACCATCTACGCCCTCGATTGTGGGATTATCTGCTCCGCTTAAAATAGTATTACCATTTGCTCCATTTATACCATTTTGCCCGTCATTACCAGAAATTCCCTGTAAACCTTGTTCGCCCTGTATTCCCTGCTCACCCTGGATACCCTGTAATCCGTCCTGGGCTAAAATATTCCAATTGGAACCATCCCATATATAGGATTTTTTATCTGTAGTGTTGTAATATGCCTGATTCAGAATGGGCGCTACAGGAGCAACTCCAAGATTTCCAAGCCAATTTATTGAAACACCGTTTTGTCCGTCATTACCTGAAAGACCCTGTAACCCTTGCTCGCCTTGTATTCCCTGCTCACCCTGAAGTCCCTGTAAGCCATCTTGAGCTAAAATATTCCAATTAGAACCATCCCATATATAGGATTTTTTATCTGTAGTGTTGTAATATGCCTGATTCAGAATGGGCGCTACAGGAGCAACTCCAAGATTTCCAAGCCAGTTTATTGATACACCATTTTGTCCGTCATTACCCGAAATTCCCTGCAAACCTTGTTCGCCTTGTATTCCCTGTTCACCTTGAATTCCCTGTAAGCCATCCTGAGCTAAAATATTCCAGTTTGAACCATCCCAGATATATGATTTTTTATCTGTAGTATTATAATATGCCTGATTGAGAATTGGTGCTACAGGAGCAACACTGAGATTTCCAAGCCAGTTTATGGAAACACCATTTTGTCCGTCATTACCCGAAATTCCCTGCAAACCTTGTTCGCCTTGTATTCCCTGTTCACCTTGAATTCCCTGTAAGCCATCCTGAGCTAAAATATTCCAGTTTGAACCGTCCCATATATATGATTTTTTGTCTGTAGTATTATAATATGCCTGATTGAGAATTGGAGCTACAGGAGCAACACTGAGATTTCCAAGCCAGTTTATGGAAACACCATTTTGTCCGTCATTACCCGAAATTCCCTGCAAACCTTGTTCGCCTTGTATTCCCTGCTCACCCTGGATACCCTGTAATCCATCTTGAGCTAAAATATTCCAATTGGAACCATCCCATATATAGGATTTTTTGTCTGTAGTATTATAATATGCCTGATTGAGAATTGGAGCTACAGGAGCAACACTGAGATTTCCAAGCCAGTTTATTGACACTCCGTTTTGTCCGTCATTACCGGAAATTCCCTGTAAACCTTGTTCGCCCTGTATTCCCTGCTCACCCTGGATACCCTGTAATCCATCCTGAGCTAAAATATTCCAGTTTGAACCATCCCATATATAGGATTTTTTATCTGTAGTGTTGTAATATGCCTGATTCAGAATTGGCGCTACAGGAGCAATGACGAAATTTCCAAGCCAGTTTATTGATACTCCGTTTTGTCCGTCATTACCAGAAATTCCCTGTAAACCTTGTTCGCCCTGTATTCCCTGCTCACCCTGGATACCCTGTAATCCATCCTGAGCTAAAATATTCCAGTTTGAACCGTCCCATATATATGATTTTTTATCTACGGTGTTATAATATGCCTGATTTAGGACAGGGGTTAAAGGAGCAACACCGAGATTTCCAAGCCAGTTTATTGAAACACCATCCTGTCCCGAAGGTGCCTGAAACTCAACCCAGTTTGCAACATCCTGATAAGGATTTGTTGCAGATGTGAATGAGGCTGTAGCCTGACAAATCCACATTGAATTAACAAGAGGATCATTTGTTGATCTGTCAAAAACATAATCACTGGGATAATATTCTGTTCCTGTTACCCAGTTGCCACGATTTGTTAATCCTGTTCCTGCTGCGCCCTGTGGGCCTTGTGGACCCATTGGACCCGTATTCCCTGTTGCGCCCTGAATTCCCTGCGTACCTTTTACATGACCGGCATTAATGGTTATGTTATTGGATAAAATAATATACAAACTATCATTATTCACATACGTATTAGTAACAGATACCCCATTAATCCCATCAATCCCATCAATCCCATTAATCCCATCAATCCCATTCAATCCCCGAACATGGCCTGTGTTGAGCACTTGTGCATTGGATAACACAAGGTATAAACTATCATTGAAAACATAACTGCTTTGTATTCCTACACCAGCCGGACCTTGCGCTCCATCCTGACCATTCAAGCCGTCTTGTCCATCTTGTCCATTCTGCCCTGCTGGTCCCTGTGGCCCGGGTGTGCCACTCGCTGCATACAAGGCATAAGGAACGCTCATCAACTGCGTTGTTCCCATTTCTGTAAACATGCTTCCGCCTGTTGCGTCCATTTCTATCTTTATAAAATAAGGACCAGATGACCAGTCTATCGCAGCAAATGTGCCTGTCTGGTTTGTACCATTGCCAATTTCAAGGTTTACCAGACCAAAAGTATTGGTTACTGCAGCATGCTCTTCTGAATACGCTACGTTTCCTGTTGCACTGCCTTGCAGCAAGGATATTTTCAAACTCACATTTTGTGTTTGAATTACTGTTCCGGCAGCATTGCGCACTACAGCCTGATAACGAAAAGACTGTGGACTTTGTGCAAATAACGAATGAGTAGCAATTGCTACAAATAGGAATACAAAAAGCTTTTTCATAGTATTAATTTTTTAGTTGATATAAAGGAGCATAAACAGGATTTTTGTAAAAATATAAATAATTATTCCAATTATCAAAAAAACATCGTGGGTATTTTTACCTTTTGGTTGAAGTGGTAATTATAGATGGTTCGGATTGCATCGCCTCAGCCACGGCTGTGCGAATATGAACCAGCATGAGTTGTTAATTCAATCTAACAGGAATGTAATTTTTGTGTATGTTTTTGCCATAATATAATATTTCGGTGCTCTGCACCTCGCTGGTGTTTATTGTACGTTTTTATTACAAATGTTTCGCGGCTCTGCCGCTGCGTTTCCTCTGCTTTGCGGCAGCGCCGCATAACATTTGTAGCAGCAGAGCTGCGGAATTTTTGTAGGTGCAGCGCACCGCAATATTTGAATTTTCAGAGTACAAAGGTTTCACAGGCTATCTCGGATTCGGCGAAGCAAACCGGGTGTGTTATAAAACTCATTTAATCCTTATTAATTTTTGCGTTCTACTACGGTCATTATGAAAAAATAAATTCCATTATTATCATGTATTTCGTACCTGTCACTCATATCATTTCTTTTCCATACTAATATAAAATTATTTATTATTGTTGCGCTCGGATTCGCTCAGCCGCAGCGAAGCAAATCTGAACAAGCAATGGAACCGCCGCGTCATTGCACTTCGATAAACTTAGGATATCACAAACGAGCGCCAGCCGATGGATAATTCAGATTAATACTCATTTGCATAACAACAAAAAATTCTATTTTCTTGCAGAACCAATAAAACGCTTAATTTCTTCGATTTCTGTTTTAAGTTTTTCAAAATCTTTAATTTTTAAATCAAGGCTTGCATTACTCTGCTCAAGTCCATTTATTTTCTTGTTCTGAGATTCAATAACTCGCTGCTGCTCCTGAATGGCATTTATAAGAGGTATTACAATATCACCGTAAGCAACATTCATTGTTTTCATTGAGTCATCATCAATTACAAGACCACTGAATTCAATTTTTAATTCTTTAAGAATTTCATCAACATCCTGTGCTATCAAGCCATCTCTCCTCCGCTTGTTCATGTCTTCTTTATAATTATAGGATGCTGTTTTAAGCTTCATGATAAAAGTCAAACCTAAATCATTTTTATAAACAATATTTTCTTTCAAACGACGGTCAGAATAATTAGTCCAGACTCCATATCCACCAACTGTTGTTGCAGATGAATTCCCTAAAACAATCTTGTTACTTGCATTAACAATAGCACCGTTTCCAATGGCAGTCGCATTGGTTAGAGCGTTTGTAGAAACGTTTGCATTGTAACCTATCAATGTATTGTATGTGCCTGTCGTATTTGTATAACCCGTGCTCCTTCCAACAAAAGTGTTGTAGCCGCCCGTTGTTGTAAAAGAACCACTTTCTGCCCCTACCATTGTATTATAACTTCCAGAAGATATTTTCCTTGCACTTCCGTATCCAAAAGCAGAATTGTATGTGCTAGTGTAACCCGCTGATCCATAACCGGAACTTGTTCCAAAATATGCATTATAAGATCCATTAGAAATATTAGCCCCAGCCCCATAACCATACATTGAATTTGATGCACCTGTCAGAATCTGGTAACCACAAGCATCTCCCACAAATGTGTTTTGATTATTTGAACTCAATGAATTCAATAATTTTCCTGCCCAATTTCCAATAAATACATTTCCTTCTGATTCAGCAATGCTATAGCCAGCCATTACTCCAATTGCAACATTGGAACTTCCTGTCGTAATATTATATCCTGCCTGATAACCTATAGATACATTTGAATTCCCTATTGTGTTATTAAAACCAGCCTGATATCCTATAAAGGAATTACCGGTTCCTCCTAAATTGCTTTTTCCACTTTCATAGCCTAAAAATACATTGTAGCTTGCAGTATTATTATAACCGGTATTATAACCTAAAAATACATTATACTTTCCTGTAAGATTTAAAACACCACTTTGATTTCCTATGATAACATTTCTATAGCCTGTTGTATTTGAATACCCGGCACTGTCTCCAATAAAAATATTACTATAACCGGTAGTATTAGTGTATCCTGCCTTGTAACCTAAAAAAGTGTTTTTATAACCTGATGTATCATTGTAACCGGCTTCGTATCCTAAAAAATTATTACTGTAACCAGTGTAATTTATACTACCCGATAATTTTTTTCCAGCATCTTTTCCTGAAAAAAGATTGTCTGTATTCAAACGAAAATAATTACTTGTTGTTGATTTTGTGCTGTTTTTACCACTTACCGCAAAAGCGCCCTTGTTCTCTGCTTTCGATGGATCGTCATCTACCCAGAAATGAATACTATCCTGGTAAATCTGAACAACAGGATTTCCAAATTTATCTTTTACCTGAAATAATATATCAGCAGGATTTGACGTTAGTTCTGCCTGTATTTCTAATTTCCCGGTTGGATTTGTTGTTCCAACGCCGATTTTATTACCATTTTCATATACTATTGAATTGCCTATAGAAGTTAATCCTGTAAATTTTGGCAGAAAATTAACTGTACCCGAAAAACTTGGGATGCTTACAGTCTGCCAGCTTGCATTACCAAAAACATCAGATGTTAAAACTTTTCCCAAACCTTCGGTATCATCATTCAAACGGAAAGAGCCATCAACATGCAAGCGCGCCATTGGTGAACTTGTTCCAATACCAACAAATCCGGTATTATTACTGTAAATATTTAATCCGCTGCTCGTCCAAACACTGTTAAATATTGTACCTGCTAATGTAAGTCCTGTCCCAGCTGAATAAGCTACAGGCGTTTGCCAGCTTGCATAACCACCTGCATCGGAAGTAAGAATTTTTCCGGTTCCTTGTGTGCCATCTGTTATTTTAATATTTCCTGCAATATCTAAACTTGCATTTGGCGATAGCACTCCAATACCAACATATCCACCTAAAGGTTGTATAGACAGAGGATCTGCATTACCATTCCAGCCTGCCTGAAACCAGGAAGAATAAGGAGAAGCACTTAATTTTCCAATATCCAAGCCCTCATTGTCAGACAGCGCTAATCGTAATATTCCGGTAGAAGTATTTCCCGGTATGGATGGCGACTGACTAGTACCCTTAATAACAAATTTTGCTGGAGCCGATGATGTTCCGACACCAATATTACCAGTTGAAGTAATGCGCATTTTCTCTGCATTATTTGTTGACATCACTAAATCCTGTTCATCTGTTGTCCCAATAAAATTAATGCCGGGAGTTGTCCCTGAATTTCCATTTAGACCCCATGCGTTAAGTGCGCCATCTGTGCCATCTTGCGTTAATATTTCCCAGCTTGTACCATTGTATATAAACGATTTTTTATCTGTCGAATTATAATACGCCATATTCAATGTGGGCGTTGCAGGTGCTGCTAATAAAGTTCCCTGCCATGAA
>Ga0209417_1004701_pt1 | contig 16021 bp, 2 predicted proteins | sample RifGroF2_FD_184002 | JGI IMG/M metagenome (GOLD analysis project Ga0209417, IMG submission 184002) | Groundwater microbial communities from Rifle, Colorado, USA - Groundwater F2 (SPAdes) (version 2) | ecosystem: Environmental > Aquatic > Deep subsurface > Groundwater | place: Rifle, Colorado... | reverse complement strand
TTGTGCAAAAAATTAAGAATTTTGTGAGAAAATTGTAAAGAAAAAAAATTGTAAAGAAAAAATAGAAAAATATTATGACTCTATTTTTTTTAGAGAAAATTTTTTAGGGGTTTTCTTGCTGACACTAATTAATAATCAAAGAAACTGCTCCAAGAACTTGGGAAGAAGTAATTCTTATTGGCAAAGTAACAAGACTCCCATTGTGGGCTTCCACGGTGTCGGTTGTAACAAGGACTACACCACTCAATTTCATCTTTTCCGAATTATTTCTTACATCCGAATTGTTTGCAAAAAGAATTCCTGAAAAAAGAAAAATGCTTACAAATACAAATAGACTTCTGTCAATGCTATACAGACAATATTTTTTATTGTTCATACATGAATATTTTTTATTTGCAGCTAATATAGAAAATTAAAATTCAATATAGAATTTGAAATTTATCTGTTACATTCTAAAAACAAAAAAGCCCCTTTTCAGAGGCTTTTTTGTTAAAATAAATTTGTTATTATTTCCTAACAACAACTTTAGAAGTAATTACTTTATTACCGGAAACAACTTTCAGGAAGTAAGTTCCATCGGCAAAGTTACGAACGTCAACAGAAAGAATTGAAGAATTCATTTCATTAGTAAAAACAAGCTTACTTGTAATATCGGTAATAATAACTGTTGCACTCCTATTACAAACAATATTTATTATGCTGTTAGTTGGATTCGGGTAGAAACTAACAAATGCATCCGTATGAATATCTATTTTACCCGATGTTTCCAATTGTAATTTAGGTGCAGAAAGCTCTTTACCATACAATACAAGCGTTTGTTCATTGGCAAGTTCGCTTTGTGGCATCAGCCCAAATTGAAGAGCATTTGTTTTATTTGAAAATACCTGCACCTCTAAAATCAAGAGAATATCTCCCTGTTGCAGATAAACACTCTCAAGGTTATTCCACGCAATATACACTTTTCCATCTGCAATATTTGTAATCATATCTGCAAGAATAGGTGATGCTACTGATAGTACCTGAATATCTGTTTCAGGAAAATTAATAATTAGAGAAACAGCTCCAAGCTGAACAGCATTTTCAACTCTAAAAGGAATCGCAATAGTACTACCGATTTGAGTTGCAACAAGCCCTTTCTCAATCAGAGAAACACTCGACGGCATTTTAGCAAAAGAAGGAGTGTAAGACGCATTCACATCTCCAAAACAAATACCTTTAAAATTTACAACTACGTCATTTCCGGAAATTAAAACCGGATCAGGGTTAAAATACCAGTCTCCGGCAGGGAAGCCGGTAATGAGGTTTGCAAAGCGCCGTTTGATCAACAGGGCATCGGTGCTGTTCACGGCAAGGCTGACATTAACATCGGCAGCAGTCAGTCGGGGTTCTGTCAGCGTACTATTTCCGACAAAATGATTCTGAATCAGTAAGGCATCGGTGGCATTTCCACCGTCCCAGGCTTTGGCTGTCACAGCGTCCAGGAGGTAATTGCCGTTCAAGTAATTCAGAAAACTGAAGGATCCATCTGCATCGGTCAGAACAGAGTCAATTTTTAAACCACCCTGTAGAAGGTACACCTTCACGTCGTTGAGCGGTGTGTTATCCGTATTGTCATACACCACGGATCCTGTAATATTATAGGTTGGAATGACAGTTACAGAAACATTATCTGAAGTCTGGCACTCGCCGTTTGTAACTGTAACAGTGTAGTTTGTTGAAATGGCCGGTGATGCCAGCGGGTTTGCCACGGCCGCATTGTCCAGACCTGCTGAGGGAGACCATGCATAGGTATAAGAAGGATTTTCTGCACTTCCAATCTGAACCGGGGCATGCCCTTCGTAATAATCCTGGTCAGTTCCTGCATCGGCAACCGGTATTTCATAAACATTGACGGTAAAACTGCATGACGCTGTATTCCCGGTACCGTCAATGGCCATAAATGTGTTCGTGGTGATACCGGCAGGATATAGTATCCCGCTTGGCAAACCTTCTGTCTGTATCCAGGAAGCGCCGCAGTTATCAGAAACGGTTGGTTCTGAATACAAAACGGTTTCATCAATACAAACAGCAATATTCTGGTTGCAGGTAATAACGGGATTCTCGTTATCAGTTACTGTAACTGAAAACTGGCAGATAGCTGAATTCCCCGAAGCGTCAAATGCAGTATACGTTACCAGAGTTGTTCCTAACGGAAATTCATCGCCGGGAGAAAAAGTGCCTGTAATGCCCGAAAGACTGCAATTATCTGTGGCAGTAGGTTCTGTCCAGGAGACAACAGCTGAGCAATTGCCGGGAGTGTTGTTCACTGAAATATCAGCCGGACAACCACTGATTACCGGATCGGTAACATCTTCAATAATCACATTCTGTGTCTGTGCCGAGGTGTTTCCGTTTCCGTCGTCAAATGTCCATGTGATAACTGTTGATTCCGTTACGGGAAGAGAGGAAGAAGAAGTTCCCGAAATACTTCCTTCACAGTTGTCCGTAGCTGTGGGAGCCGTTAATTCAGTAACCGGGCATTCGGCATGGAGATCCGGAAGCGTACCGACATCAGCGACAGGAGCCGTGATATCATCAACCATGATATTCTGCGCCTGGGTAGATATATTTCCGTTTCCGTCGTCATAGATCCATGTGATAACAGTCGTTCCCTGTGTTGTGACCGGAAGCGTGATATTGTGAGAGGCGGTAACCGAACCTGTGCAATTGTCAGTTGCGGAGGGTGCTGTTAGGATGCTTACAGAGCATTCGTCAGTAATATCAGACAGGGTTGCAACATCCGGGACAGGGGCAGTTACATCGTTCACAATTACCGTCTGGTTCTGTGTAGAAATATTTTCGTTCCCGTCGTCGTAAATCCAGTGAACCGTGAATGTTCCCTGACTGGAGTAAGTAGTAGGGTCAACAGTGGTTGCAATAACCGGTCCAATGCAGTTGTCCGTAGCAGCAGGAGCTGACACGGTAACAGAACATTCACCTGTTGCGTCGGATAAAACAGCCACATCGGGAACCGGTGCCGTGATATCATCAATGATTACGTTCTGAATCTGGGTGGAAATATTTCCGTTTCCGTCGTCAAATATCCAGGTAACAACTGTTGTCCCCTGAGCGGTAATGGGCAGTGAAGCGTCATGAGTCCCTGTTATACTTCCCTGGCAGTTATCTGTCGCTGTTGGTGCCGTAAGACTGGTTACCGAACATTCTGCTGTTATATCGGGCAATGAAATTTCATATGGTAACGGGGCTGTAACATCTTCGATAATTATGTTTTGAACCTGGGTAACAATATTCCCGTTCCCGTCATCATAGGTCCAGGTTACAATGGTTGTTCCCTGTACAGTAACGGGGAAGGAAATATCAGGGATTCCGGTAACAGATCCTTCACAATTATCCGTTGCGGTGGGTGATTCAGGGGTCAGGGAACATTCGCCGCCGGCATCAGGCAAAGAAGCCACATCGGGAACCGGGGCAGATATATCGTCTACAATAACGCTTTGAACCTGTGTGGTGGAATTTCCGTAATTGTCTTCATAGGTCCAAGTAACGGAATAGGTTCCCTGTTCTGAATAAGTCAAGGGATCAGAAGTGGTTCCCGTGATGGTACCAGAACAATTATCAGTAGCCAAAGGAGCGGTGAGCGTAACAGAGCATTCTTCCGTTGCATCGGGTAACACAGCTACATCGGGTACAGGAGCTGTGACATCTTCCACAGTGATTGTGTTGGTCGCTGAATGGGTACATGAATTCCCGTCAGTATAAGTATACGTGATAGTATGCAAACCTGTCCCTGCAACCGAAGCATTGAAATTGTCGCCAGTGACTCCGGTTCCGCTGTATGTACCGCCAGTGGGATTACCGCCGGTCAGCATATAGGTATCCGCATTCGGACACTGCGTTTCAAGAGTACCTGTAAAAGTAACATCCGGAAGGGGATTGACAGAGTAAATCACTTCAGCATAATTAACGCAAACGCCATTGCTCACAGCATCATAAAAAGTCAGACCATTGGAAACAGAAACAAGGGCAGGGTCGGGAACAGGAACCGTACAATCCGCATCTGTGAACCAAGAGTGTGAATACGAATGGATACCGTCAATGGCATCTTCGAGAAGGGTGAGGTTTATGCTCGCCACAGTTCCACTTCCGTAAATGTCCTCGCAAATAGCATCCGGGTACTGGTTCAGAGCAGTAACTCCCGACCAGGTCCAGCCGGAATTATTTCCTTGGTCTACACTGTATTCTCCTGCATAGAAGGTGGTTCCGGTTGCATTTATGTCTCTGATATTTAAATAATCACCACAGAATTCCTGTCCGGTTTGATTGATTGTGGCAGTTGTTCCGGGTTCATTGGATCCGAGGGAGATCGTATTCCCTGAAACCCCGTAAGCATCAAGGATTTGCACAAACTGTGTTTTCCCTTTTTCAAAAGCAATGGCAGTACCGGGATTCAGCTCAAGGGTATTGAATGTATTGGACCCGTACACAGTTGTTGCACCCCAAGAGGGATAAAAAGTTACATCATGATAATTGAGGTCACCACCGCGGAATTCCCAGCAATTGGTGCTCAGAATAATTTGCGAAGTACCGGGTTCAATGACCATGTTCGTATTATCATTTATTTGCCACGAATTGACATTCGATAAAACCGATGAACCAAGTATCAGGTTTCTTACAGATGTTGAATTTGAAGAGAAATTACTGTTTGAAAAATCAATATTGAAATTATTTGTGTTAAGGGTACCGTTGTTGAAACTGATGCCATTCCACGAAAGACTAACGTTATCAAGTAGGGTGTAAGTACCTGAGCCGTTGAAGCGGAGACCTATGATTGTATGACCTGCAGTTGTTATTGTATTATTCAGAAGCTGCGAAGTAAAGGTCACATAAGAGGATAAATCATAAGCCATGGCGGGTGACAGTGCAAATGATCCGTTAACAACAATTTCGGACCAACCGGTAATCTTCGGGTTATTCAGAATATTTGTAAAAGTCAGATTTTTGCAATAGGCTGCAACATCAACAGTTACTGTCTGATTGGGCAGAGCAAAAGAATTTTCATCGAATATCACATCGTCGTTCGGTGATGGTGGGCATCCGTAGGCAAGCGGCCCTCCGGGAATCTGCGACCAATGGTTTCCGTCGCTCCAGTTTCCAGTGCCACCAAACCAGAAAAGAGTAACACCGGGGGGAGAAATAATATTCCATCCCGTAACATCACCGATACCGAGACTGCTGTTTGCAGTGAAAGTACCTGTTCCCGATGCAGTAACATTGGTTATACGAAGCCAGTTTTTATTCAGAACTCCGGAAGAAACCAAATGGGCCGGAACTCCTGCTGTGGAAGAGCTCAGGTTAAAATAACTGCTGCATCCTGTACCATTAGGGAACGTTAAAGAATTGAAAGTTGTGGTGTTGCCTCCTTCGAATGAAAGAGATGTACTGTTCGACATATCGATTGCATTAAATGAATTTGAACCATAAATGATAAATGATGTGGCAGCTGTCAGGAAAAGATTGTTGTAATCTGCATCCCCACCATGGAAGGATGAATTTGAAGTCCGGATGAGTGAAGTACCCGGATTGATGATCAGGTTTGTCCCGTCAGAAATATTCCAGTATCCTGCTGTAATAGTGGAGGACCCAAGGTTGAGTTGCCTGTTGTTTTGAGTTGAGGAATAGAAATTTTTAAGGGACATGCTGAAATTATTGGTTATCAGATTTCCCTGATTGAAGTACAGGTATTTATTCCCTGATAGTGTGATGTTGAAATTGCCCAGCAGTGTCCATGTTCCTGTACTGGAAAAATAAACATTTGCTTGAAGGGTTCTTCCTGCCGTGTTGATATTCGCAGGGGAGGATGATTTGAAAAAAATATTTCCGTTGAACGGGATAGTCATATTTGATGACAGAATCATTGAGCCATAGATATTGAGGTTCACTGATCCAGACAAGGAAGAACCCGCAACAATACCGGTCCAGTTCATATTAAGGCAGAAAGCCTCGGCGGTAACACCCACTGTAAAACCGGAAAGTCCTGAACTGGCATTAAAAAATACATCATCAACCATGGAAGGAATGCATCCATCAGGATTGGGCACTCCTCCACTGGAATATGACCAGTGTTCTGGCTGATTCCAGTTACCGGCTCCGTTTATCCAATAAAAATTTTTAGAAGGTAAAGAGGTGAAGTTCCAGCCTGATGAATTTCCGTTGTCTACACTGTTTGACGCATCGAATAACGCCCCGCCCCCGGCATGAACGTCGTTTATAATAGCATAACTTACAGTAACAGAACCTGAGGCTTTGGAAAGACTGGCCGCAACTCCGTCAGAGGTGGAAGTAATCTGAATCAGATCGGAACAGAAACCGTCGGCAATCAGCCCGTTAATGGTTTGCGTGCTTCCGGCTTCGAGATAAATATCGCTTTTCCCGAAATTGTTAATCATATTGAACGTGTTAGACCCGTAAATGTAAGATGTAGTGGTCGAATTTAGTTGGATATCATTGTAAATACGGCTTCCTCCGCCGAAGGTCCCGGAAAAATGGATGAGTGATGTTCCTGCATCAACAGAATAATTTGAGTTTAACTGGATGCTCCAGCTGCTGCTGCATGTGACAATGCTTGACCCCAAGTTAATATGCCGCGGAAATTCAGAATATGAAAACAAAGATGATATACTTAGATTGTTATTGTTTGTAATAATAGATCCTTTCTGAAAATAGATATATGAATTTCCTTTCAGTTCATCAAGGAAGGTCCATTCTCCGGTTCCATCGAATGTGATGGTGTTGCTCAGTAAATTACCTGCCGTTGTAATGGTTTTACCCATTTCTGCGGATCTAAAATTTATGGCAGATGAATAACTGTAAGACATAGCAGCATCCAATGTCAGGGATCCAAAAATATTCAATTCGGACATTCCAGAACTAAGGAGTGCCGGGTTGTTTGAAACCCCGATCCAGATCATGTTATTGCAGTAAGCATACGTACTGATCGTAACGGTTTGACCTGCTTCTGTGAAGGATGCGGCATCGAACACCACATGGTCGGTATTCGCCGGAGTGCATAAATTCCCTGACGGATAAACGCCTCCGCTGGTTTCTGACCAGTGATCCGGTTCGTTCCAGTTTCCCGTTCCCCCAACCCAGTAATAGGTATTGCCGATTCCAGAATTTATGGTCCAGTTAGTGACATTGCCCATATTTATACCATTGTCTGTAATGAATGTGGCACCTCCGATTACTGTTATATCGCGTATAGCCAGATAATCTTCCCGTAGGGTTCCGGATATTTTTTTAATGATTGCAGACTGACCGTCTAGCATTGAACCCACATTTTTTCTGTTCAGGCAAGTGGCACCCATGATCAAGTCATACAGGGTTTGAAGTTCTCCTTCTTGTAAGCGGATACCTGTCACAGTGGCTGTATCAAGGTTTAAAGTGTTATATGTCCCCGACCCATTGATTGAAACTTCGGTTTGCCACTCAGGTCTGAAATCAATATCGTAATAAATCAGCCCTTCACCGTTGAACCAGCCATTTGAGAGGATTAGTTTTGATGTTCCTGCGTCAAACTGAAGGGAGGGAGAATTATTCAGCATAAAATTCTGACATTTGATGGTGGAGTTGCCCAGATTCAGGGTTCTGTTGCCCATGGGCCAAGAGTTAAACATGCCGCATTTTATTGTTTTTCCGTTGGTGTTGAGAGTTCCCTCTGAAAAAGTTACGTTTCCCCACATCGGAAAAATAATGTCCGAGAGCAGATTCCATTCCCCTGTACCACTGAATTCCAGTTGGTTGAAATTAATTCCGACAGTTGAAAAATCCACAGTATTTCCGGGGTCAGAAGCCACAAAGCGGAGTTGGCCTGAAAAACTTGCCGTCATAGCCGGGGACAAAGTAATAGATCCGTGAATTTCCAGCATATTGGATCCTGAAAGGTCTGGTGCGTTCAGGACATAAATCCAAGTCATATCATTACAAAAAGCCTGTGCGTCTATTGTGACCATTTGCCCGATAAGTGGCAGGGGAAATGAGTTCCCGTCGAAAAAAACATTGTCATCTGGGCCAGGCACAACCATGTGAAAAACAGATCCTCCTGATTCCGTAGCCCAGTGAGTGGCAAACTCTGACCAGTTTCCATGGCCGTTTACCCAGTAGTAATCAGCAGCAGAAAGGCGGCTGCTAAATGAAAGCGCAGTGAAAAGAGTAACAAAAAGAAGGCAGACAGATCTCTTTGTTTTCGTTGACAGGTAGTTTGAGTTCATACAATTTAAGTTTAGGTTTAGGTTTATATTCGATTATTTTTTCATAAAACATGAAAAGGTTAATGGTTCATTGCCGGATTCAGGGAGAAATAAATTCCCCTGCAGACAGACAACACTGTTTTGAGTCTCAGGCTAGCTGTTTTAATTCCGGTTAGTAAAAGTAATATTTTATCCGGTCATAATAAAATATTTTATCCGGAAATTAAACCCATTGAAACATATAATCATCTGTGTAGTTCACTGACAATTCATTGTAATCTTCTGTAGGAACAGGAATCGTGATGCTGTTCTGGTAATTGCTGTGAATTCAATATATTGCAGATAGGGGAGTATTATTTACGCAAGATATCAAAAAAAAAACCGGCTGTTTTTTACGGACAGCCGGTTTTTTTTTTTTAATAAAACGGATTATTTTCTTACAATCAGTTTTGAGTTCACAACTTTATTACCGGAAACAACTTTCAGGAAGTAAGTTCCATCGGCAAAGTTACGAACATCAACAGAAAGAATTGAAGAATTCATTTCGCTGTTGTAAACAACTTTACCTGTTACATCAGTAATAACAATTGCAGCATCGTTGTTGCATGTGATATTCAATACACTGCTGGTTGGATTTGGGTAAAATGATACTCCAAGTTCTTCAGCAAGCGTAGCTGAAATAGCATCTACGAAATCAACAAATACTGAAATAGAAGACTGGCAACCGTTAAGGTCTGTAACAGTAACATCATAAGTTCCTGTAACAAGACCTGTCAAGTCTTCAGTGGTTGCAGTATTTGACCAAACATAATCGTAAGGAGAAGTACCACCTGATACAGTAAGATTAATTTCGCCATCAGCAGCAGAACCACTGGAAGCAGGAACAGTTACAGTATCAATTGCAATCGCAGAAGGTTCTGTAATTTGTACAGAATCTATTACAGCGCAATTGTTCACATCCAGAATAGCAACAGAATACCAACCAGCAGCTAAGCCAGTGATATCTTCAGTAGTTTCTGTATTTGACCATAAAATTGAATATGGGCTTGTTCCACCATTGATAGTTAAATCAGCAGCACCATCTGTTAAACCGAAGCAGGAAATATTTTCTCCAACGATTGTAGCAGAGATAACAACACCGTCAATTACTTCAACAGAGTCAACAGAAGTACATGAATTAGCATCTGTAGCAGTTACAGTATACATACCTGCTGCAAGATTGCTTATTACATCTGTAGTTTCTGTATTTGACCATTCAAAGCTGATAGTTGGAACACCACCGCTTATAACAGCTACAGAAGCAGCACCGGTATTATTACCTGAACAGGTAAGATTTACAGCATTCAATGCTAAAACAATCTGTTCCGGCTGTGCAACTTCAACTGAATCTACTAAAGTACAGTTGTTGTTGTCGATAACGGTAAGTACATACCATCCGGCAGCAACATCGTCATTATTAGCAGTTGCAATTGAATTGCTCCATGCGTAAGAATAATCTGTTATTCCACCAGAAACAACTGCATTTGCGCTTCCATCAGCAAGACCAAAGCAAGTTGCGGGAGTTGCGCTTAATACTGCTGTTAACAAATCAGGTTGTGTTACAGTTGCAGTTCCGTAAACAGTACAGCTCATATCATCGTTCATCACAACAACATTATATGTTCCGGCAGAAAGAGAAGCAACTGTTGCAGCATCAGCTACAAAGTTATTATCAGCATCTGTCCAGAAATATGAGTAAGGAGTTACAGGATTTGAATCAGCTGTAATCTGTACATCAACAGAACCATCGTTTAAACCATTGCAGGAAACATTGCTGATAGTGCTTGTAGCAATTGCAAGGTCGCAACTTAGATCAGATGGTTGCGTAATCAGGAATGAAGCTGTTGCTTCGCATGAATTACCGTCTGTTGCTGTTACGCTGTATACGCCAGCAGCAAGAGTTGTTACATCTTCTGTAGTTTCAGCATTTGACCATACATAAGTATAGTTCAAATTGCCACCTGTTACAGTGATATCAATTGCGCCATCAGACAAACCAAATACAGAAACATTGGTTGAAACACCTGTAATAGCAACAACTTCGGGTTCTGTTACAACATAAGACTCAACAATTGAGCAACCATTTGCATCAGTAATAGCAGCAGTATAAGTACCGACAGCTAATCCAGTAATGATTTCAGTAGTTGCATCATTTGACCAGAGAACGTTAAGGGGAGCTGTTCCACCAGAAATGGTAAGAGCAATTTCTCCATTAATTCCGGCATTGCAGCTTACAGGTTCAATAACTGCTGTTGCAGAAATTGCAGCAGGTTCCGTTAAATTGAAAGATGTATTAGCAACACAAGCATTAGCATCTGTAATCGTAAGGTCATACGTTCCTGCAACAACACTTGTTAATGACTCAGTGTCTTCGCCACCTATCCACGAATACGTGTAAGGAGCAGTACCACCGGCTACATTTGTAACAAGGTCAGCAGTGCCACCATTGCAAAGAATAGCTGCAACTTCTGATATAGCTACTGTTAAAACTTCTGGTTGTGTAATATCAACAGATCCTACAACTTCGCAGTTATTAGCATCTGTTACAGTGAGCGTAATCACTCCAACAGGAAGATTATTTGCAAACACATCATATGTACTGTTTGACCAGGCATAGGTGTAAGGCATTGTTCCGCCTTCAACAGTTGTAGCAACATATCCGTCAGCATTACCATTGCAAGTGATGTTTGTAGCATCAAGAGCAAGAGTCAGCGCATTTGGTTCTGTGATATCAATTGTTGCAGTTGCAATACAATCATTATCATCAGTTACAGTTAAAGAATACGTACCAACAGTAAGATTACTTATAGTGGTAGTTGTTTCTAAAGTAGACCATTCTAAAGAGTAATCTGCAGTTCCGCCAGAAATTGTAGCAACAATTTCGCCATCGCTTAATCCGTTGCAGCTAACATTTGTTGCAGCAAGCTGAATTTCGAGAGCGACAGGCTCTGTTATTGCAGCTGTTCCCATTACCATACAAGATAAATCATCATTCATTACAACTACCGAATACTGACCAGGAGTTAATCCATAAGCTGTATCATTATCTGATACAAAATTACTATTTGCATCTTCCCAGTAATAAGTATAAGGAGGTAAGTATTCATTTGTAACAACTACGGCTGCGATACCATTAGCAGCACCATTACATAATACGTTCTGAACAGTAGATGCTTCAATTGTAAGCGTACAGCTCGGATCGTTTGGCTGCATTACTAATCCTGTATAAGAACCAGTACATGAATTGCCATCCGTTACAACAACTGAATAATAGCCGGCAGTTAAGCCTGTTAAGTCCTCTGTTACTTCAGTATTAGACCAAGCATAAGAGTAAGTTGCATCGCCACCAGTTGAAGTAATATCAATTGCGCCATCATTACCACCAGCAGTAGTTACATCTGTAACAATACCTGTAATAGTAATAGCATCCGGTTCAGCAACAACAAATGATTCAACTTTTGCGCAATTATTCTCATCGGTTACAGTTACATGATATGTATCTGAAATCAGATTAGAAATAGTAGCAGTTGTTTCGTTATTTGACCATACGATTCCATAAGCAGTTCCTGTTCCACCAGTGATTTCAATAGTAATTGCGCCATCTCCGTATCCAAAGCATGAAGCATTGGTTATTGTTGGAGTTACAACAATTGCATCAGGTTCTGTTAAAGAAATAGTATTTTCAGCAATACAGTTTCCAGCATCTGTTACAGTTACTGAATATGCGCCAGCACCGCCGGTAATTTCTTCAGTAATTGCGCCACCATCCCATAAATAAGAATAAGGTTCTGTTCCACCAACAACTGTTGCTGTAAGAGCTACTTGTTCTCCATTACATAAAATCTGGTTAGCAGTGATACCAACAACAATTGCAGCAGGTTCTGTGATTTCTACTGAGCCTGTAGCAGTACAGTTATTTTCATCTATTACTTCTAATGTATAAGTAGCAGCAGAAAGACCTGTGATTGTACTTGTGGTTTCAGTGTTAGACCAAAGATAGGAGTATAATCCAGTACCACCGGTAACAACTACAGAAGCTGTTCCATCAGTTAAACCGTTACAGGAAATATTCGTTGAACTCAAAGCAAGCATGAGTTCTTCTGGCTGTGTTATTTCAATTGAATCAATAATTGAACAAGCATTCACATCAGAAACGGTTACGTAATACCAGCCAGCAGCAACATCAGAAATAGATTCTGTTTCAGCTAAATTTGACCAGACATACGTATAAGTACCTGTTCCACCAGTTACAGTTGCAGAAGCAGCTCCATTCTGAGATTCAAAGCAGGTAAGATTTGTTCCGTCCATTGTAATTCCCAGTGCATCCGGCTGCGTTATTTCAATAGATGCATTAACTGTACAGTTATTAGCATCTGTTATGGTTACAGCATAAGTGCCGACAATAACTTCTGTTAATGATTCAGAAATTTCAGCACCTGTCCACATATATGAATAAGGAGCAGTACCACCTGTTACAACAGTCGTAACATCTGTAGTTCCACCGTTGCAAAGAATTGCGCTTGCGTCTAATGTTACAGCAAGAACTTCGGGTTCAGTTATTGTAACACTTGCATTTGCAGTACAACCATTTGCATCAGTTATAGCTACACTGTACTCAGCAGGGTCAAGACCTGAAATCATTTCAGTAGTTTCAGCATTTGACCATGTATAAGAGTAAGCCATTGTTCCACCGTTTACAACAGCAATGATGCTGGCATTGTCAGCTCCATTGCAAGTAACCATAGTAGGATCAAGTGTTACTGTGAGAAGTTCCGGTTGTGTTACTTCTATTGAATCAACTAATATACAAAGATTTTCATCTGTAACAGTAAGTTTATACCAACCGGCTGTAAGGTCTGCAATATTTGCTGTAACAGCATTGTTTGACCAGGCATAAGACAAGTTTCCTGTTCCGTCGGTATAGGTAGCAGTGATTGTTCCATCATTACCTTCAAAACAACTAACATGTGTTGCTGTAAGCGTGCCAACAATTGCTGTAGGTTCTGTAATAGTTACAAAACTTGTTGCTGTACAACTTAAGTCGTTATTCGTTACAATAACTTCGTATACACCGGGAGCTAAATTTTCAACAACTGTTTCATTAGAAATAATTGTGTTATCAGCATTTTCCCAGTAATAAGCATAAGGAAGAACAGGATCAGAATCTGTTGTTACCTCAACACCTGCAATACCATTGTTTGCTCCAAAGCAAAGTACATTCTGTGTTACAGTTGCTGTAATTGCCATATCGCATAATGGATTGGATGGTTGCGTTACAAGTGATGTATTAACAGCAAAACAATCATTTCCGTCTGTTACTGTTACTGTATAAGTTCCAGCAATTAAACCAGAAATATTCTGTGTCAGCGCATTGTTTGACCACTCATAAGTATAAGTGCCTTCGCCACCTGTTACAGTTAAATTAATTGCTCCGTCTGTACCCTGATATGTAGTTACATTTGTGATGTCAGCAATAATTGCTATGGAAGCAGGTTCTCCTACCGTTACGTTTGATGTAACAGAGCAATTGTTTGCATCGGTTACAGTATATTCGTAATACCCTGCAACTACTGTATAGTCGCCAGTTCCAACATAACCGTTTACGACATCAGGTGTGCCACCGGTAGCAGCAACTGTTAATGTTGCAGAACCGCCATTACAAGCAATTTCCGTATAGGTAATTTCAACTTCTAATGCTGTTGGCTCACTAACAACTGCCTGAGCAGATGCAGTACAACCATTGGCATCGGTTACAATAAATGTCTGTACGCCTGCTGATGCAGCAACTTCTCCAACTCCGGCATACTCAATTGTACCTCCGGTTGCGGATACGGTTACTATAGCTTCGCCACCATTACATGCTATCGGTGTTGTTACTTCTGCTGATGCAGTAAGTACTGTAGGTTGCGTTACAGTTATTGTTGTTGTTGCTTCGCAAGCATTGGCGTCAATTACTGTATAAGTATGCTCGCCATCTGCTGCATTAAATGCACCAACTCCGGTATAATCTATTGTTCCGCCTATTGCTGAAACAGTTACAACTGCTTCGCCTCCATTACATGCTATTGCTGTAGTAATTTCTGATGATGCGACTAAAGCTTCTGGTTCTGTAATAGTGATGATTGTTGTTGCTTCGCAGCCATTGGCATCCGTTATAGTATAAGTATGTTCTCCGGCTAAAGCATCAAATGTACCTGTGTCTACATAACCAGTTGTTCCTTCAAAGCCACCTGTTGCAGAAACTGTAACTGTAGCATTACCTCCATTACATGCTACCAGAGTTGTGATTTCTGAGGATGCTACCAATGCGGCAGGTTCAGTTACAGTTATGATTGCTGTTGCTTCGCAGCCGTTTGCATCTATTACTGTAAATGTATGTTCGCCTGCTGTTACATTGAATGTTCCAACGCCTGTGTAAGCGACAGTTCCTCCGGTTGCAGTTACAGTTACTACTGCTTCGCCTCCGTTACATGCTATTGCAGTTGTAATTTCTGCGCTTGCTGTAAGAACTGCAGGTTCTGTTACAGTTATAATAGTTGTTGCTTCACATCCGTTTGCATCTATTACAGTGTATGTATGTTCTCCTTCGAAAACATTAAATGTTCCAATGCCTGTATAGTCTACTGTACCTCCAATAGCAGAAACTGTAACAACAGCTTCACCTCCATTACATGCTACAGGGGTAGTTACTTCTGACGAAACTACTAAAGCATCGGGTTGTGTTATTTCTACGCTTGCATTTGCAAAACAGCCATTTGCATCTTCTACAGTTAAGCCATAAGTTCCGGCTGCTAATCCTGTAATAACAGGCATGTCTCCGGTTACAGTCCAAACATAAGTGTATGCAGATGTTCCTCCGTTTACAGTAGCAATGATGCTTCCGTTTGCGAGACCATTACATGTTACCATGGTAGGATCAAGAGTTACCGTGAGAAGTTCTGGTTGTGTTACTTCGATTGAATCAACTAATGTACAAAGATTTTCATCTGTAACAGTTAGTTTATACCAACCGGCTGTAAGATCTGCTATATTTGCTATAACGGCATTGTTTGACCATGCAAAAGACAAGTTGCCTGTTCCGTCGATATAAGCAGCAGTGATTGTTCCATCATTACCTTCAAAACAACTAACATGTGTTGCTACTAATGAACCAACTATTGCAGAAGGTTCGGTAATTGTTACAAAACTTGTTGCAGTACAACTTAAATCATAATTCGTAACTATCACTTCATATACTCCGGGAGCTAAATTTTCAGCAATTGCAGTTGTTGCTACAATTGTATTGTCTGAACTTTCCCATGTGTATGTATAAGGAATAACAGGGTTAGAATCTGTTGTTACCTCAACGCTTGCAATACCATTGTTTGCTCCAAAGCAAAGTACATTCTGTGTTACAGTTGCTGTAATTGCCATATCACATGTAGTGCTTGATGGCTGGGTTACCAGCGATGTATTTACAGCCTCACAATTATTTCCGTCTGTTACTGTTACTGTATAAGTTCCAGCAATTAAACCAGAAATATTCTGTGTCAACGCATTGTTTGACCACTCATAAGTATAAGTGCCTTCGCCACCTGTTACAGTTAAATTAATTGCTCCATCTGTACCTTGATATGTAGTTACATTTGTGATGTCAGCAATAATTGCTATGGAAGCAGGTTCTCCTACCGTTACGTTTGATGTAACAGAGCAATTGTTTGCATCGGTTACAGTATATTCGTAATACCCTGCAACTA
>Ga0209417_1004700_pt1 | contig 16021 bp, 12 predicted proteins | sample RifGroF2_FD_184002 | JGI IMG/M metagenome (GOLD analysis project Ga0209417, IMG submission 184002) | Groundwater microbial communities from Rifle, Colorado, USA - Groundwater F2 (SPAdes) (version 2) | ecosystem: Environmental > Aquatic > Deep subsurface > Groundwater | place: Rifle, Colorado... | reverse complement strand
GAGCCGATATTGCCGACGAATGCTTCACCCGTATTTATACCTATACCTATGTTTATATTAGAGAATTCCTGAACTTTATCCAGCATCTCAAGAGCGCATTTTATAGCGAGTATAGGATGTTCGGGGTTTTCCACAGGGGCTCCAAAGATTACCAGCAAAGCGTCACCTATGAACTTGTTAACAGTGCCTTTATATTTAAATATTATTGGTATCATATGGCTGAAATATTCGTTTAAAAGTTCACTTACCTTTTCGGGAGGCAGGGTTTCCGAAATATGAGTAAAATTCCTTATATCAACAAATAACACACTGATATCTGCACGTTTCCCTCCGAGTTTTGTACCCTCAATATCATCAAGAATGGTTTCCATAATATCTTTGGAAACATATTTAGCTATCAGATTCCTGGTTCTTCTCTTTTTATCGTCCTCAATAAAGTATTCATAACCATAGCCCACAAGCATTATACAGATAATAAATATTATAGGAGTAATAGCATCAAGGGCGATATTATTAGGGTAGGCGAAAAACAGGCATACATAAAAATAACCAACACTCAGCAGCCCAAGCAAAACCGAGCTGTATAAAGGAGGCAAAAGAAGCACAGCAGAAAAACCTAAAACTACAGTAACGAATAAAAGCAAGTTTTCCTGTAATTTAGAAGGTTTCACCATAAATTTCCCATGTAAAAGGTTATCTATAAGTGTAGCCTGAATATACACGCCTGGATAATCCATATTCATGGGGGTGGATTTTATGTCTTTTAAGGCTGTGGAGGTAGTGCCTACAACAACTATCTTGTCTTTAAAATCGGAAGGGTCTATGTCTTCACGCTTAATGATTTTCCATGCGCTGATAGTTTTATAAGGATTGGATTCGTATCCCTTATACCACTTTATGTAGCCGAAACGCCCACTTTCAAGCGGAATATTAGTATCATTAACTTTAAAGAAATTTTTACTTAATTCAAACTTTGCATCAGGATAAAGATGCTTAAATACAGCCAAGGCAAGAGAAGGATAATAATTACCTTTATAATAAAAAACAGGCTCAGCCTTGCGGATTATTCCATCCTCATCCGGGTGTGAAAGCACAGAACCCATGCTTTTTGCGCCTGCCATTATTTCCTCAAGAGAATATGAACAGCTGGCATATTCCGGTTTTTCCTTCCTCAAATCATTTACATTAATGGAAAATTTATCCCGAAAAATTTTATCCAGATTTTCCTCATTTTCATTATGAAAAAACGAGTCCTGGGCACTAAAGAATACACCGGGAATAACCTTGTTTAACTTTGCAAATCTTTTAAAGAATTCTTCATCGTCTTGTTTATTTCCGTATGAAACAATTACCGAGTCAAAAGCTACTGCCTTAGCTCCTGCAACGTTTTCCATATATTCGAATATGTCAGCGTAATATATCCTTTTCCAGGGCCATCTACCTATTTTGTTTATGGACTGATCGTCAATTGTTACGACCACAATATCGTTTAACTGTCTTGCAGGAGATGTCACCTTTATTAAGAAGTCATAGACCGGTTTTACTGCAAAATTTGAGCAGAAAAAATATGCGGACCACAGCAAAATAAAACTGAATACAGCTAATACTATAGCCCTATATAAGGTTTTTTTACGAAATTTCATTAACCTGGTTTATTCCCTTATGCAGGAATGGTGCCCTTATTAACGTGGCTTACGAGCTTAGATTTCTTCCTTGCTGCTCTATTCTTGTGGATTACACCTTTTGTAACAGCTTTATCTATAACGCTGTAAGCTTTATTAACTGCTTCTTTTATTATTTCCACGCCTTCATTATTTTTAATGGCTTCGTATACTTTTTTAATAGCAGTTTTTAAAGATGTTCTAATTGCGAAATTGCGCAGCTTATTTCTTTCTTCTATTTGTACTCTTTTCTTGGCTGATTTAATGTTTGGCAAGATCTTTTCTCCTTCTTTCAATGAATTATATAACATAAATATCGAGTGTAAACCAAGCGTTTTTCATAGGAAATATAAAATTTTCTTTACATTTCTTAAAAACAAAATTTTAACACGCAACTTTTCTCATATCCAGGTTTTTATATTATTAGGGAAGTTAGGAAGCTCGATGGATAATTCTAGTTTAAAAACGAATCAATACCCACAAACATACACTGTACCTGTAAAAAATGAAAAACAGAGTGCGGTGAATGTTTATATTAACTCGAATACGCCGCAGGCTTATACGCCGTATCCGTATTATTATCCTTACTATTATCCATATTGTGCTCAACCTCCAAAAAATAATAACTCTATCGCCACGCAAGATTTAAACAAAGATAAAGAAACTAAAAAAACAGAAACTAAAAAAGATGATAAACCCAAAAAGCCGGTAACTCCGCTAACTCCCGAGCTATTAAATGCAATAAAAACAGAGCTTACACAGGGAAGCAAAGAAGCCCGAGCTCAGGCGATTGCCAGGGTAATAAATCTCATAGGTGAAGACCGGGAGGCTCGGGCAAAAGACCCGGGAATCACCGACTTAGTTAACACAGGATTACATCCAAGCCAACCAAGAGCAGTAAAAGAAGGGGCTATTTCTGCCGCAATGAGTATAAGCGGTAATGATACAACCAGGCAGTTATTAACAAATATTGCCGGTTCAAAAGATCCTTATGAAAGTAATGAAATGGCAGCAACGGCTTTAAGCGAAATGTCAATGCCGGGCCAGAAGCTTAATGTAGTTTCAAAACCATAAACCGGAGAAATAAAAATGGATATACCAGAAAGCAGAGCATTAATACCATATAACCCGCCACCCAAAGAAATGGTGGCATATAATCCTCAACCTAATACAAGAAAAGTACCTCCCAATATAGAGGATATACCTCCTATTGAAGAAAATGTACCACCTAAAACAGGAAAGGTGCCGCCTAATACAGAAAGAATACCTCCCAATGCAGGGAAAGTTTCGCCAGGTAAACCAAAACCAAATATGTTTTGCAGAGCAGGAACATATATAAAAGATAACGGCAAGAAAGCAGCAAAAGCCGTTTATAATGGGACATTAAATGTAATAAATAGAAAAGGTGTTCAACATGGAACAGCCGCAGCGATTGCAGCCATCACTTTATATAACATTGTTGATAACGGCCTAGACAGAGGCAAGAAAAACGCAAATGAAGAACTGGCTGAAGATTATACTGATTTATTTGCAAGATCACAAACCTCACCTTATAAAAGTAATTTACTTGAAAAAACAAAAGGATTTTTCAGGGAAAAAATGTTTGATAATAGCCTATATCCCGCATGCATAAAAATTAAAGACGGTATAGGCGGTTTAGTGGGAGAAACTTTAAACAATTGGCTAAATATTGCCGCAGTAACAGGTGTTTTTGTACCGGCATTTATGAAAAACACAACTAATCCAATTGTAAAAAAAGTTATTCCTGCAGTTAGTGCAGCAATTTTATTGACTAAAGCCACAAAGGCTCTGGTAATCGATGTTTTAGGATTTGGCAAAAAAGGATTGTAAATATTTGTTAATGAAAAACCAAAAAAAAGGCAATTTTTTAATATGTTTTAACTTAAAACAAATGGTAATTTTTATAAATGATGCAGAAATTGAAATAAAAAGGGGAAGAAGATGATACCAAACTACGCAAGTTCAGGAATGCCACAAACAGGAGCACCATATTTTCCACCAATGCCTTGTCCACCGTGCCCAATGCCACCATCAATGTGTATGCCATCACCATATGCACAATATGGAGGACAATATCCCGGACAATATGGCGGGAAGATGATACCAACTATCGCAAGTCCGGGAATGCCACAGCCAGAAGTACAATATTATCCACCTGTAGCTTACCCAGCTCCAATGCCGCAGACTATGCCATCACCATATGCACAGTATGGCGGACAATATGGCGGACAAATGTATCCAAAATCACAAAATAACGCAGTAAATATAGAAATCATCGGGCCAACCGCTGGATCAAGCCCAGGAGCACCAATGCCAGGCGCGCCAATGCCGTTTTATCCGGGGATGGCACAGTTAATGCAACCGCAGATGCCGCAAGTACCAATGCAGCAAATGCCACCTTATATGATGATGCCACCACCTCCACCAATGCCTCCTATGGGGCCTGAGCAAATGATGCAGCCACCACCATACATGATGCCGCCGGTTCCAGTACCACCACCAGCGGGACAGGAAGCACCTGTTCAACCACAACCAGTGCCTCCTCAACCAGAAGCAGCAGCACCTCCACCTCCTGCGGTAGATCAGCCACAACCCACAGCAGCACCACAGGAACAGGCTAGCTCAGCAAGTGTTGCCCCGCTTGTAAACTCAATTAAAGTCCTTATCCCACAACAAGGTGGCAAACCAGCTACTCTGGAAGAACAAGCTACATCACTCAAAGCAGTTAATGAATACATAAACGGAATAAGTAAAATGGATCCTGCTACCCAACAGGAAGTTAACAAGCACTTATTACCCAATGACGGAAACACCTTTAAAGCACTTGCAGCTCTTGCCAGCAGTGATTCATCAGGATTCACCGGGGAAGAAAAACAAAAGGCAGACGAAGTCAGAGTTATGAGCCTGTTAACACTTGCAAACCTCCAAAAATATTTCAGGCAGGAATTTGACAACCAGATCAAAAAAGGAAAAGCAGAAGGCGTACCTCCTATATCATTAGGTGAGTTACCCGGAATACAGACACAAGAACAAATAATTAAATCAGATCCAAATCCTGAAATAAGGGAAGCTGGCATATTCGCGCTAATGGGTGTTGCTGATCCGAATAACAAACAGGACATCCAAACATTAAAAGCCGTACTGCAAACCGCAGCAGCAAGTGACACCAATGAAAAGGTCAAAGCAACAGCAAACGAAGCATTAAAAGCAGTTGAAACTAATAATGCTCAGCCTAAAGCTCAACCTGAAGCTCAAGCTACTGCTAAAAAGTAAATATAACTGAACTTGCGAACATGAACAGATAATAAGAGATAAGCAATGCTTATCTCTTATCTTTTAATATGAAATCAGGTTTACGGCCCTACACTACCAATAGTATGTTTAAAACCAACATCTATAAATGTATAAGTAAGTCCTCCCGATACTTCTTGAGGTACAAGGCTGTAATGTGCGACAGTATTGCCGTCACCTAAGCAGCCTGTACCGTCGTCATATCCCCAGCACCAAGCTTTACCAAATGCATCAAGTCCGCAGGTATGCATTGCTGCCGCTTTTATGAAAACAAAATTAGTCACATTTGATACTTGGACTGGAACATTGCTTGAAATAAGACTATTATTGCCAAGCTGGCCATACGTATTATTTCCCCAACAATACGCTTTACCTGTTACCTCTACTCCACAAGAATAAAAATCACGGGGTGAAACAGATATATATGTATAACCACCAAATACTGATATCGGAATATTACTCGTAATAGTAGTACCATCGCCAAGCTGACCGCCAGCATTATTTCCCCAGCACCAGGCTTTACCTGTTGTGTCTACTCCACAAGTATGTTCATTCCCGGCGCCTATGGAAGAGAATCCAGCCGGACCTCCTGACACTGATACCGGAATATTACTTGTAACATAAGAACCATCGCCAAGTTCGCCATGAGCATTATTTCCCCAGCACCACGCCTTATTGAATGCATCTATAGCACAGGTATGATTAGTTCCCATAGTAGAAATAGATGTAAAATTAGTCACGTTTGATACTTGTACCGGAATATTACTCGGAATATTAGTACCATCACCAAGCTGACCAAAAGTATTACTTCCCCAGCACCAGGCTTTACCTGTTGTATCTATCCCACAGGAATGATTTGTTCCTGCTATTACAGATTCGGGTTTAAAAGTATGATTATTTAACACTTCTACCGGATAATACTTTGGGACACTAGTACCATCGCCAAGCTGGCCGCCAGTATTATTTCCCCAGCACCAGGCTTTACCTGTTGTATCTTCTCCACAGGATGTACCGCCCCCGGTAGATATAAAATCAAACGTAAAGCTTTCAGAAATTAATGTATTTTTAGGAATATTACTGTTATTAGTTGTACCATCGCCAATTTGTCCATAATCATTAAATCCCCATCCCCAGACGTTGCTGGAAGAAAGGACTATAGGTGCTGCGCTCCAATCAATCACCTCATCGTCAAGGGTAACACCTTCGAGTGACCAGCCATCAATAGGATAAGTCCCAATCATTAATTCACTAGTTGTCCATTCATCAATAGGATTAGCAATAACTGTCCATCCATCAATGGGATTAGCTACAACAGTCCATTCATTAATAGGATCAGCTTCAACCGTCCAGCCGTCAATATTACTTGTTGCCTGATTAACATCGATCGACATTACAATTATATCCATATTTCCACCATCCGGATCACTATGTTCACGTCCAGTAAGATAAATATAATTGCCATCTGTCGTTATTGCATAGCTAATATCTTGATCTACTCCGCCATACTGGTTTTTCCATACTACAGTACCGTCTGCAGGATTAACCTTCATTACAAATATGTCGTGACTTCCACCATCCGGATCGCTAAGTTCAAATCCAGTAACATAAATATAACTGCCATATACCGTTAATGAATTACCTACATCGCTATTCGTTCCACCATACTGGTTATTCCATACTACAGTACCATCTGCAGGATTAACCTTCATTACAAATATATCGGAATTTCCACCGTTAATATCGCTACTTTCACTTCCAGTAACATAAATAAAACCGCCATAAGTCGTTATTGATTCTCCTGATTCAGAATCCGCTCCGCCATACTGGTTTTTCCATACTACAGTACCGTCTGCAGGATTAACCTTCATTACAAATATGTCGTGACTTCCACCATCCGGATCGCTTTGTTCAACTCCAGTAACATAAATATAACTACCATCTGTCGTTATCGAATTACCTGCTTCGCTACTTGCTCCACCATACTGATTCATCCATACTACAGTACCATCTGCAGGATTAACCTTCATTACAAATATATCGATATTTCCACCGTCAATATCGCTACTTTCATTTCCAGTAACATAAATATAGCTGCCATCTGCCGTTATTGAATCACCTGATTCTGTGAGCGCTCCGCCATACTGATATTTCCATACTACAGTTCCATCTGCAGGATTAATCTTTATTAAAAATATATCGCCATTATATCCAGTGGCATAAATATAGCCGCCATGTATCGTCATTGATTTGGCATATCCGCCACTCGCTCCGCCGTACTGATTTTTCCATACTACAGTTCCATCTGCAGGATTAACTTTCATTAGAGACATGTCATAAGATCCACCGTCTGGATCGCTGGTTTCCTGTCCAAGTACATAGATATAGCCGCCATATGTAGCTATTCCCACGCCTAAATCATCACTAGTACCGCCGTATTCGTACATCCATTCGGATGCTCCGGGCAGCACTGGCAGGGTAGGAATCGCTGGAAGCGTTGTGGTCTCAAGGGCAACATTGAAATTGTAACAACCTAAATGTACAGGAGAAAATACAAACCCACCAGCTACCGGTACCGGTACAAGACTGATAGTAGTTGAACCGTTACCTAACTGTCCTTTGGCATTTTTTCCCCAACACCATGCCTGGCCTGCTATATCTACAGCACATGTATGAAAACCGCCATCACCTTCCTCAAATATAGAAGTAAAAGTATGCCCGCCTGCTACCTCTTTAGGTATCAAGCTGCGAACGTAATCCCCAGTACCTAGCTGTCCATCGGTATTACTTCCCCAACAGTATGCCTTGCCTGTTGTATCTATTGCGCATGAATAGTACTGTGCGGCATCTATAAAGGCAAAGGTATGACCGCCTAAAACTTGTACAGGGATATTACTGGTAGTGTATTCTGTGTTATTACCAAACTGTCCTTCGTTATTATTTCCCCATGCCCATGCCTGGCCGGATGAGTCTATTGCTAGTGTGGTAAAACCTCCACCTAACGATATAGAAACTACATTATTGATATTTGATACCTGTACCGGGGTTGAACTTGCAGTGGTTGAATTATTACCTAACTGCCCAACGCTATTATATCCCCAGCACCAGGCCTGATGCGAGGTATCTATTCCACAAGTATACAGATTTCCTGCTTCGATTGAAATAAATTTATGCCCACCTGAAACCAGTTTTGGGATAGAACTGTTGGTATTTGTTCCGTCACCTAACTGTCCACGACTATTATCACCCCAGCAGTAAGCGTCCCCTAATGTATCTATTGCGCAGACTTGTTCACATCCGACAGTAATATATGTAAATGTGATACCGGTTTGTGATACTGCTACAGGAGTAGCATTAAAAGCGACTGCACTGCCATTACCTAACTGTCCAGCGTCATTATTTCCCCAGCACCAGACCTGGCCAGATGTATCCAATCCGCAGGCTTCTTCACCGCCTGCTTCAACCTGGGTAAAGATATGATTGCCTGTAACTTGAACAGGATAAGTGTGCGCATTAGTATCAGCCGACCCCATGCCTAACTGCCCAAATCTATTATCTCCCCACGTCCATGCCGTACCGTTAATACCGGTAGGAGTCGGAGGCGCAGGAGGAGGTGGGACTTCAGTCGGATAAACACCTTTCATCCAAAAATCATGGCAAGCCGTGAATTGAGCTTCACTTGTATGGTCAAACCTGCCATCGTTCCAGTAAACCCAACTGTAGCTACCTGGAAGCCCAGCGCCTGCCCCGTCTGCATCAGCGCACATCCAGCAGCCCCATTGTGCATTAGCATTATCATATACTATCCCAGGTTTTTTAACGCCATCTGTATTTGGGAGTGCGTTTGCACATACAGTGTCTACATTATTTGCTGCGCCTGGTATATCCACGTATGCAGGATAGTCAGGAACATACCAGAAATCAGCGCACGGTGTTCCATATGTCGTATATAAAGGATTGCCATCTTTTTTATGGCCACTAGTCAATGTAAAGTAATTCTCAGTTGGATAAGTACATAGCAAACAGTTTCCATACCCGGGATCAGATGTTGGCAGGGAGTTTCCGCAGGTTAAAGGTGCAGGTGCAGAAGCGGGAACTGAAGAATATGTACCTTTTACCCAGAAATCATTACAGGCTTTATATTGAGGTGTATAAGAAGGTGGCCCATCGCCGAGAAAATTAAACCTTCCTCCAAGCCAGGACACCAAACTATAATTGCTGGTAGATGCATCACACATCCAGCAGCCCCAACGATTGGTTGCATTACTTTTTATTATACCGGGTTTTTTAACTCCATCAGTGAGAGGAAGAGTATTTGCGCAAACAGTTTCCGGATCATCTGGATTATTGGGCAAATTCACGTATGAAGGATAATCTACAGGATTGGGATTGCTTACCCAGAAAATATTGCATGGCACGCCATAATTAAATAATGGGTTACTTGTACTATCAAAAGAACTGCTAAAATAGGCTTCCATAGGGTTAGAACAGAGCCAACAGTTATTATATCCCGGACTAAGCGTAGGTAAATCGTCAGGATTTCCCGGGTAAGGAACACTGCCATCCCCGCACATTAAAGATGATGATGCGATGGCAGGACAGGTATCATTTATCCAAAAAGCATCACATGTAGCCCCGTCATTTATAGGAATCCAGCTACCACCACCATTACATACCCAGCACATATTAATGCCGCGTCCATCAGGGCCTCTTTCGTTATTTGGCGGTTCTGAGGCACAGCCGCAGTCTGGAAAATCCAAGTTACTAGGTGTATATATAGGGGTTTCATCAACCAGCCACATTTGAGTACAGGGGGAAGTATGTGGATTTCCTGGAGTTGTTGGATCCACCTGTATAGTGTTAATCCATTTGCTTCCATCACATATCCAACAGCTTTCCTGACCTGATATAGGATTAACTAATGATCCGTTTACAGGGGGGACACCTGAGCAGCCAACATCTTCATAACTAATATTACTATCCCTACAATCACTCGGGACTTGCCAAAATTGGGTACATCCAGTTTGAAACATCTCATCAGAATGAGCTGTATCAACATTATACCCTCTTCTCTGCCATAGCCCCAAATCAGATGTACATACATAACAGTAATTATTAACAAAATCAGGACCGAAAAATGGGGGGTCAGAGTCACACTGTGATGCACATATTCCTGAAGTGTCACTATACCAGTAATCCGCACAAAGAGACGGATAAGACGGGCTGTCTTCCCACATCCAAAATTTTGACGAATGGCTACATATCCAGCAACCATCCATTAAAACACCAGCAGGGCCTGGTATTACACCGCAATAATTAGCTTCTTCAGAGGGAAGATTTATTGTTCCACATCCAAACGGACCGCATAAACTTCCTGTTGGATCATTTTCATCTGTTGAAGCATTTGGGTCACCTGGATTCAAAGGCGTTACATCGACACCGGGCAGCCCAAAATTATTAATAAAATTACTATCATTTACAACACCTTCCCGGCTTTGCTTGTTTGTATTACCACCGGGAGAATTTGTAATTAATGTTTGATTAGTCTGCTTAAAAAGAGGCACTAACGCAAATGCAAGCCCAATTATTAATCCGGCTACTAACATGTACTGAATTAATGCTTGACCTTTTCTGGTCAATAACCCCACAGACACGCTCCTTTACTCATAAATTTATTATTAAATATAAAATAATTATTAATTACTTCCTAAGTTTATTTAAATATTATATATTATATTAACCTAGTATTCAATCCCTTCTCTTGCCATTACGCCCTGATCAAAATAATGCTTTACAGGCTTCATTTCTGTTACAAGGTGCGCCATGGAAATGAGTTCAGGATGTGCCCGTCTGCCTGTTAAAACTATTTCAATATTTTTTGGCCTGTTAATCAATACTTCCTTTACTTCAGCAATTTTTATCATTGAAAGATCAACGCAAATATTTATTTCATCAAGAATTATCAACTGGTAATTCTTACTTTCAATTGCCTGTTTTGTAAATTCCCAGCCTCTTCTTGCTTCCTTGTAATCTTCAAGAGTAATGTTATTAGCATATACGACTCTCTCCAGACCAAACTGCTTAACTTCCAGATTAGGCATTAATTTGGATGAAGACATAATTTCGCCATAATAATTAGCCATGTCTCCCTTTGCAAATTGGACTATTAAAACTTTCCAGCCATGTCCTATCGCTCTCAATGCCAAACCTAATGAGGCAGTGGTTTTTCCTTTTCCATCACCGGTATAAATCTGGATATACCCATGTTCAAGCACGCTTTATTCCTCCGACAATATCTTCAGCTATCTATTCTCTCTAATATAATTTTAAATTCTTGACCCCTAAGTTTCTTCCTTTTCTTATATGATAAAATAAGCAAATTATTTAGGGCAAAAATGTAAAATTTTCTATAGTAACGAAATATTTACTTGACGTAAGCTACTAATTATAAATTTTTTTTAAAGCAGCGGCGCAGGACTCATTTTTTGTTTTCCTTTTAGATTGGCCTTGACGTATAAGTTAATTTAAATGGGGGAAACTGGCCGCAAAGCGGCCAGTTTCCCCCATTTAAAAACTACGTTAACGCCAAGGACAACTTGGATATTTATAAAATTAACTATTACAACGCCATAGATTATTAACAAAAAATATTACAATTTTTTAATTTTTTTCTTAAGTTGGCGACATTGGCCTTCGGCGCCCTTACCCTTTTTAAAAAAGAAACTTACTTTTACTTATTTAGCATGTCCTTAATTCCACCAATGGAACTCAATAATCCGGTCGCCTCATAAGGCATGTAAACAACCTTATTACCCTGTCCAGAAACCATCTCTCTCAGCGTTTCTATATACTTAATCGCAATAAGATAATTTGCCGGATCGCTCTGTGTTTGGGTTATGGCTTCAGTTACAAGCTTTATAGCCTCAGCTTCAGCATCTGCTACTTTTATTCTTGCTTCTGCCTGGCCTTCTGCTTTTAGAATAGCTGCCTGCTTATCACCTTCCGCTTCAAGAATTGTAGCCCTTCTGCTACGTTCAGCTCTCATCTGTTTCTCCATTGCTTCCTGAATTTCTCTTGGAGGCTGAATGTCCTGAAGCTCAACTCTGTTAACCTTTACACCCCATTTATTTGTCGCATCATCAAGAATATGCCTTAATTTTGCATTTATGGTATCTCTTGATACTAATGTCTGGTCAAGATCAAGTTCCCCTATAACGTTTCTTAATGTTGTCTGAGTAAGTTTTTCAATCGCTTCAGTCAGGTTTGCAACCTCATAAACGGCTTTTACAGGATCAACAACCTGGAAATATAAAAGCGCATTGATCTCTATACTTACATTGTCAGCAGTAATAACGCTTTGCCTAGGAAAATCATACACTGTTTCCCTTAAATCAATAGTATTAGTAAACTGATAAGTAACATAAGGCCTTCCCTGAAGATCGGTTTTTGTATAGCGCCAGTTAATAGGCCTTACTTGCTCATAAATAGGAATTATAATATTAAGTCCACTCTCCAATGCCCTGTCAAACCGGCCAAACTTTTCTACAACCATTGTTTCAGCCTGATGCACAATCTTTATGCCGGAACTCAGAAGAGAAACAGCAAAAATAATTAAACCAATTAATACTACAAAGAAAAATTCCACAATTATCTCCTTTCAACAAATAAAATTATACTTTCAGACCTTTTAACAACTACATGCGCTCCTTTTTCAATAATTTCCCCTGTTTCTGAACAGGCTCTCCAGATATCTCCGTCAATTTTTACCTGGCCTCTATCTTCAGCGTTAACTATATCCTCAATAACAACGCCATTTTTATTTACCAGTGTATTAAGGCCGCGTTCCTTTGCATGGTTTTTTCCCTGGATAAGTTTTTTTACAACAGGACGGACAGTTGCAAAAATTACTGTGCCGGATATAGCAAAGATCACTGCCTGAACTGTAAATCCAGCTCCCATAAATGCCGGGACACTCGCAATCAAGCATGCAATCCCAATCGTTGCAAACAGAAAATCGGCAGTAAAAATCTCAATAATCAGGCAAAAAATACCTACTCCCAACCACATATAAGCAGATAACATATATTCCTCCTCCAATAATTATCTTGTATTAAAATTATAATTTAGTAAAATAAAGTTTGTAAATAGAAAAAATTATGAGGAGACGATCATATGCCACTTTGTACATCAAGACAGCTTGTCCCTACAAAAGAACTGTTATTAAAAGCATTAAAAGGCAAATATGCTGTTGGAGCATACAACGTAAATAATATGGAACTTCTTCAGGCCATCGTTGAAGCCGGAAATGAACTCAGAGCGCCTCTTATTCTGCAGGTATCAGAAGGCGCAAGGAAATACGCAGATCAAACCTACCTTATAAAACTGGTAGAAGCTGCCCTGGAATCTTCTGACATCCCTATAGCTCTTCATCTCGACCATGGTGAAGGCGTTGAAATCTGTAAAGCATGTATTGACGGCGGATTTTCATCAGTTATGATCGACGGTTCAAAGCATCCTTTTGAAGAAAACGTGGCTATAGTAAAACAGGTTGTTGATTACGCACATGCAAGAGGCGTTTCAGTAGAAGCGGAACTTGGAAGACTTGCAGGAGTGGAAGATAACATTTCTGTATCAGAGAAAGACGCTATTTTCACAAATCCGAGGGAAGCAAAAGAATTTATTGAAAGAACAGGTGTGGATTCACTCGCTGTTGCAATAGGAACAAGCCACGGAGCCTATAAATTCAAAGGCGAAGCAAAGCTTGATTTTGAAAGACTGGCAGAAATCCAGGAAGCAGTAGGTCAAGGCTATCCATTAGTACTTCATGGCGCATCAAGCGTACCTGAAGAGCTTGTAAAAATATGTAATGATAATGGTGCAGAAATTCCTGGTGCAAAAGGCGTACCTGAAGAAATGTTCTCACAGGCAACAAAACTTGGCGTAGCAAAAATTAACGTTGACACAGATTTAAGGCTTGCATTTACAGGCGCTATCAGGAAACATTTTAAAGAAAACCCATCACATTTTGACCCAAGACAGTATCTTAAACCTGCAAGAGCTGCGGTTAAAGAAATTGTTAAACATAAAATCCAGGTTTTCGGCACAGACGGAAAAGCCTAAAACATATAAACACAAAAAACCGGAGGCAATGCCTCCGGTTTTTTTATTATGAGTTGATTTTTTTTATGCGGATTTTTTCTTTTTTAATCCAAGAAGTGAACTAGCACCCATAAGGCCAAGCAGTATTGATGATGGCTCAGGAACAGGTGTTCCCATTCCTTCATTATATACAAGGTTATCCATAACAAACTGGTTTATGTCTGCGTGGAATACTACCTCATCAATATTTGTAAAATTAAATTCAACAAGTAGTGGGGCAGTATTAGTTAAGCCTACGGTTTTTGAACCCCTAAATACTCCATCCAGATATGCTGTTACTGTAAGAGTATCAGTTTCCTGCCATGCCGATGTAAACCAGGCGTTGTTCAGAGTGAATGTGCTATCACCTATAGCATACATATAAGCATTCGTGTTACTGTATGCAACGTTTTTTTCGGAAATTCTGCCAATATCATAGCCTGTGCCGGAAAAATAAGGATCGGCATCAGGATTTAGGATATACATACTTTGCCAGTTAAAGCCATAATCTCCATTTTGAATGATTCGATCATATTCAACCGCCGGAGAGTCAAATGTAATCACTGCAGCGTTAGCAGACTGGATAGAAAAAGATAATGCTATTGTTAATAAAGCACCTGTTAAAAGTTTTTTCATTTTATATACTCCTTTTTAAACTCATACATAACTCATAAATATTATATAAACTTATTTAAAAAAAAATTTTTAGTCAATAATAAAAAAACAGAGGTTGTGCCTCTGTTTTTTTATCTTAATTTCTCTTAATATTACTTTTTCCCTTTTTTAGAGTTTTCTTCCTGCTCTTCATCTTCATAATCAGGATTAATATTAATTTCCTTCGCAATTTCGTAAATATGCTCCATATAGTTATTAGGATTGACTTTCTGCTGCTTCAAAAGATGAATTATAATTTTTATACCAGCAAGGTTTATGCCTAATTCCCTGGTTAAATACTGAATAAACTTACCCCTTTCAATATCATTAAAGGAATAAAGCCTTCTGTTTTTGGGTGATCTGTTAGGTACGAGAATAGTTTCATCATCATAAATTCTCAATGTTCTCTGGTGAACTTTGAGAATGTCTGCTACAACACTAATAGGGAACATTGGTTTTTCCGGATCAAATCCGCCTGTGCCTTGTGATTGAGCTAAATTCATTGCCATAATTTTCTTCCTTTTAATTTAATTTTCTTACCCGTTTACTAATTAAAACATAGCATTTCTTTTAACATTTTTTCAAGGTTAATTTTTGTAAATGCATGTGATTCAATACTACATATTTATAATAGAGAAAAAATAAACTAAAAAAAAGTGTTTGGTAAAAAATTCAGTAAATATTTTACATAAATATTTATACTTTTTATTTAACTTTTGATTATAAATTGAACTTCATCGCCTAGTCGAGTATCTGTTTTGCTAATAGATCCTTTACACAATTCAATTACACTGTGTGCAGGAAAACAAAACTTTACTTTTCCTGGTTGCATGTTTTCGACCAGGCCACGAATAATATTTTTTTTATCAATAAAAATTGCATCAAATTCAAATTTCATAAAAAAAGTGTGTATATCGTTACACGGAATAATATGCAGCCCCTCGCCTTCAGGCAGGTTATTTCTGCCAAGCAGGCCTTTCATTCTTGTAAAAAAAGAATCTGCGACTTCTAGATTTTCCACAAGGACTTTTCCTGATGTTTTGTTTATTAGCTTCATAATAGTTATATTAACTTAAATAGCAATGTCTAAAAAGTAGCTAATTTTTTCTTTTTAGGGGAGCAGGCTTCGCCTCAATGTCGTCAACTTAAGAAAAAAGATGGAATATATTAATAAAAGGGAAGAGGTCAAATGATAAAAAAACAATAAACTTACTAAATAAATTGCAGTCATATATATTTAGTGACAATCATAAAAAGAG
>Ga0209417_1004699_pt1 | contig 16024 bp, 19 predicted proteins | sample RifGroF2_FD_184002 | JGI IMG/M metagenome (GOLD analysis project Ga0209417, IMG submission 184002) | Groundwater microbial communities from Rifle, Colorado, USA - Groundwater F2 (SPAdes) (version 2) | ecosystem: Environmental > Aquatic > Deep subsurface > Groundwater | place: Rifle, Colorado... | reverse complement strand
TACAGTAAATAAAAAAATAATTGATACTTGTAAATCTACTAAAATTCCATTAAAAGTAGTTATTGATGATGAATATTACATTGGTATTATCCGTGGCAATCCAACATGGACAAGGGTAAAATCTGGTATATACCAAATATCTATTGTATTGATTGTTTCTGAAGAAGGTGCAATATAATATGAGAAGTTTACCTTCGGATATACAAGAGAGAATTAATTTAGTACAGCAAACTATTTATAATAATGCTGATCCTAAAATGGAAGCGTCTATAATTAAAGCTAATAGAGTGCTTGAAATACAAACAATTCAATCAGAAGTTTTAGGAAGTATAGATTTAGCACCAAAAATAGTAGACAGTATTGTAACAGAAATATGGATTATTTCTATTGTAAATAGTCAAGCAAAAGTAAATATTTATAACTATATTGATGATATTGATTTTTCTACACCAGATAGAACATTTTCACTCGTAACTGAAGAAGTAGATGCAAAAGTCAGAGATGTAAGTATATCATTTGATGGTGAAAATCCTTGGTTATTTTGGGTAGAACGTGGTATAAGTTATGATAAAATTTGGGGTTTGCAATGGGATGGAGTAGACACACAACCATCTGCTACAGAATTAAAATCAGTAGTTAGATAGCACCTTTAGAGGGTGTTTTTTTATTTTTTTGAAATGAGGTGATTACATAGCTACAACAATACTAACAGCATCGGAATTTAATGATATTAGAAATAACTTATCTGGTGATTATATTTTGGGCGCTGATATTGACTTAGTAGGATATACAAATTTTGAACCAATAGGGACAATAGCAAATCCATTTTTAGGTTTATTAGATGGAAATGGATTTGCTATTGATAATTTAACTATTAATAGACCGACTGAAGATAATGTTGGATTATTTGGCGTATGTGAATTTGATATTTTAGCAAATAATCCTAATTTGAAAAATATTATATTAACCAATACAAATATTGTTGGGAAAGATAATGTAGGTGCATTAGTAGGTAAATTATTAACTACACAACAAGTATCCCCAGAATTTAATTTAGTTTTAAATTGTTCTTCAACTGGAACAGTAGATGGTGAAGATAATGTTGGTGGATTAATCGGATTAGCACAGGGGCCGGGTTATGATATTTTTGATGATTATGATCTTAGGGCAGGGTGTATTAATACTTGTTATTCTGCTGTAACAGTTACTGGAAGTGGAAGTAATATAGGTGGATTGATTGGTCAAACGGTAAATATTAAAGCATATAAATCACATTCTTCAGGTGTTGTCACAGGTGGGAATGTTGTTGGTGGATTAATCGGATTAGCTAGTAATAATGCTCTTTTTGATTTTTGCTATGCTCTTGGTAATATTACTGGAACTAAAGTAGCTGGTGGATTAATAGGTGCTACTTCGGGTAGGTCTTTATCAAAAAAATCATATGCTGAAGGTGATGTTGTTGGTACTGAAAATTATACAGAACCAGAAATATGGAATACAAGTATGCTTGGTATTGGTGGATTAATTGGTTATACATATTTTGAAGGTATTGATAGATGCTATGCTTTAGGTAATGTTACTGGTTATTATAGGGTTGGTGGTTTAGTAGGAGCAGGGCAAGGTGGTGGATATCGTTCACCAAATATAACTGATTCATTTGCACAAGGCAACGTAAGTGGTGTATCTCAAGTTGGTGGCATGATCGGATATGCATTTCCTAGTTATTTAGATCTTAGAGATTTGTATTGTACTGGTTCTGTCACAGCAAGTAGTAGGAAAGGCGCTATTATTGGCATGAGGGGTGCGCCATACTTTCCTGATGATCCGATAGGGAAAATTACGTATCATTCCCCTGCATATTACAACTCTGACGCAAATACGGCTTCTAATTCGCTTGGTGGTGAAGGAAAAACTACTGCTGAATTAGGTTTAGAATCAACATATGAAGATTGGTTATCTTGGAGTTATTGGGTAATAGACCAAGATGAAAGTTTATATCCAATATTGAAAGTATTTTATGATCCATTAGGCATAACTATTTCTTCCATAAAAGGTACTACAAGTCAAGGTTTAATTTGTTCTTATGTAGTTGATGGTATTACATATTATCGAAAATATAATGGTAGTTCATGGGATGCAGAAGTAGAAATAACTGATATACCTGATAATGTTGATACTTTGAATATGTTTAAAACAAATGATGATCGTTTAGGTTTTGTAACAGATGTTGATGGTTCCATGAATTGGGTGTTAACGGAGCAAGATAGTATGACAGTTGAATATACAAAAACATTACCTACAGGTACATACGGCAATTTAATTCAAACTATAGATGATATACCAAAAATATATTTTATAAACTCAGTTCAATCTTTGTCTAAAAGTGATGCTGTATTTTCAGATGATTGGGATGATTTAACTTTTAATAATATTTCCAATATGACTTCTGATAGTTATATTTCAAGATTAAAAGCTAAATATTTTAATAATAAAACTTGGATTGTTTGGAGGTCTAGAGGACAACATAGAATATTTGCACAAGATGAAACAGCAGATATTGAAGAAGCGTTAAAACTTACAAGCGGTAGTATAACAATTAGGCAGGATAGCCCAGTTGTTTCGGTCAGTTTGGAAGTTGATAGCTTTGATAGGCCGGAAGAGGATATACCAGATGAACAAGAAGAAGAAGTAGTTATTGGTTATCAGGAAGTTATACCCGTACCCTATACTCATACAGAATATGTTCAATTAACTACTGTACCAGAGGGATATATAGGCATTTATGATGTTGCAGATTTGCTTAATATTACCAGCGATATGTCATTAAATTATATCCAAATGTCCGATATTGATTTGAGTGGTTATCCTGAATGGGAGCCTTTACAGGGTAGTCCTAATGGTGGACTTCAAGGTATTTATAATGGAAATTTATACGAAATAACAGGATTAAATGATGCACCACTTTTTTCAGACGTTCACGGGGCTGGGAGTATACAAATAGTAGGGAAGATAGAAAATCTAATTCTTGATAATTGCACAAATTCAGCTATAGCTGGAAATAATTTAGGTATAATAAAAAATTGTTTTCTTGCAGGTACAAATAGACTTTACTTCGGTGGCGAAGGTTCTATCGTAAATTGCTCTGTTAACGGAGAAATTATTGGTTTTGTTGATGGTGAAGGTACTGAAGAAGATCCCTTCCTTGTTTCTAATGGCGAAAACTTAAAATTGATGGAATGGAATATGTCAGCTCATTACAGGCAAATTAATGATATTGATTTATCAGCATATTCTGACTGGGAAAATATACAGGGACCACCAAATGGGTTACTTGATGGTGTTTATGATGGCAATGGTTATAAAGTTACTGGTTTACTTAATGATGGATTATTCGGTGGTACTTTTGGATTAAATTCTTCGACTACAATAGGTATAATAAAGAACGTCAGGGTTATAGATGCTAATATTAATGGTAAGCCAGCAATAGTAGTATCATACCATGAGGGCAAATTAACCAATTGCTATGTAAGTGGTAACGCTTGTGTAGCTACAGGTAATTATGATGTTGGCGAAATTAGTTACTGCACGGCTAATGTGAATATCTTTGGTAACTGCACTGGTGCTTTATGTAATGGTAATTATGGTAGCGGAGAAATAAAATACTGTTGTTCTAGTGGTTCAATAAATAATGATGGGTTTGCTGATGTGGGTGGTTTAGTTGGTCACAATGGAGAAGGTGGTAATATACACGATTGTTATTCAACGTGTATTGTGACTGCTAAACGTATGGCTGGTGGATTAATTGGTCAAAGTTATTCTAGTGTACCAGTTAAGAATTGTTTCGCAACGGGCAATGTTATATGCACTGGAGTTATTACAGCTTGGGGCACGGAGGGTTATGCTGGTGGTCTAATTGGTTCAGGTGACGCAAATATCGAAAATTGTTATGCCACAGGGGAAGTAACATGTGTGGGCCAATATGCTGGAGGATTAGCAGGATATCTTTCTGGTTCTGTTAAAGAATCCTATGCTACAGGTAGTGTTAATGGTGATGCAGATAATGCAGGTGGGTTTGCTGGTTATTTGGATTGTGAAACAGAAAAATGTTTTGCTACTGGAAATGTGGTCGGCAAAGGTAATGCAGGTGGGTTTGCCGGAATGAGTTGGGACAAAATAATAGTTGATTGTTATGCTCTTGGCGATGTCGCAACAGAATCCATAGATAATAATGATTGTGTTGGTGGATTTATCGGAGTTGGTGGTGGTGATTGGGAAAATTGCTATTCTGTTGGTAAAGTAACAGGAACAATTATTGATATTGGTGGTTTTTTGGGTTGGGAATATCTTGCTTGGTCAGGCAGTGATTATACAATAACTAATTGCTATTACGATTCTGAAGTATCGGGCCAAAGCGACACTGGCAAAGGAGAACCTAAAACCACTGCTGAACTAAAAACTCAGGCAACCTTTACGGATTGGGACTTTGCCGACACATGGAAACTATCATCAATCACCAACGGCTACCCTGCCTTAGTTTGGCAACTTGGCAACGATGAATATGTCCCAAACTATCCACCATCTTCTAAGATAAAATTAAACTTTAAATCAGGTGATAGTGATCCGTATTCTATGGGTATTTATTATGTCGATAGAACTAATTTTGGCGTTGGAAATAAAACAACTTCTGTTACAGCTAGAAATTCCATTGGTAAATTTTTAAAAAATCAATCATTTGATGAACGAAATATTTACAATACAATGTCTAAACAAGAAATGCTTATGCAAATCATTTCCAATTCAGGTATAACTAATTATTTCGTAGGCACTGAAACAAATTTATTAGGCATAGAATTCCCACCTAACAAAGATATTCTAAGTGGCATAAATGATATATTGAATACTATTCAAAATTGGCAAATACGAGAGGAATCAGACGGTAAAGTAGTTGTAGCTGAAAATACAGATTTAAATTTTACACAACCTGGGACATACACTTTTTATAGAAATAAAGATGTATTTTCACGAAAAATCACAAAAGATGATAATGATACTTATGGAAGGGTATGTGTTCATACATCTGATTTTTCGATAAAAGTATATAGATCGGTATCAAGTAATCTTGGCTGGCTACCTTCTGCACAAAAAACATTTTATCAACAAGTTCCAGATGGAACAACTTCAATTCAAGCTGCATTATTAGCTACAGAAATTGCTGATAGATTAAGCAATTCAGGGGAAGTAGAAGAATTTGTTGGAGCAATTAGACCTCATTTATTACCAGGAGATTCTGCACAAATAATTGATGAAGATGGGCCGAATTTATTAGGTATTATTACTACTGTCATACATGATTTTGGTGAAAATGGATGCTATACTCAATTCACAGTAGATTCAGGTGGGAAGATAAATAAACCTTTACTATCTGATTATCTTAAGCAAATCAGTTCAGGAACAATAGTTTCAAAAATAATATCTTAGGTATACTTTATATTATTATGTCATATCTAAAAAAAGCCAGTAAAATCAATAGGTATACAAAAAGTATACAGGTATACCTAAGTATACATCAATAGAATCAATGATTAAATGTATACCTCCAATGGAGGTTTTTTATTTTGATACCAAAGGGGTGAGGTAGTATTGGAGCAAGAAGATATTATTAGTCAGTTATCAACTTTAAAAGCAGAGGTGAAATACTTGAAAGAACGTGATACACAGCTAAATGGTACTATTTTTAGGGTTGATCAGAAAGTAGATAAACTACAGTTTTGGATTATGGCTTCAGCTGTAGGTGCAGTAATAAATATAATGGTTAATTTAGTCAAGATAGGATAAGGTGATTAAATGAAAAAAGAATTCACTAAGATGGATTATTTTTTAGCTGGTTGTATGTTTATATGTTTAATTTCTTATATTGCTAGTTGTTTTATGGGTAAACCTATTGAAAATATTAAGGATTTAATAACTTATTTTGGCGTTGGTTTAGGACTTACTGGTACAAGTGTGATAGTTAATAGTTTAACAAATGATTCAAAAAATAAATCAGAAGGTGAAAATAAATAATGGCAAGAATAATTACGGCTAGTGGCCATGGTGGAAAAGATGTAGGAGCAGTAAATGGTAAAATATATGAAAAATATTTAAATTGGGATTTAACTATTGAATTCGGTGAAATAATGAAAAAAAATTTCATATGTGAGATAATCAATATTCAACCTTCCATGACTAATCCTAATGTTGATTTTAAACAAGATTTATATCAAACAATTCAAATAGCAAATAGACTACACAAATTAAATCCTATTGATTTATACATTTCATTCCATACTAATTCAGCCACAGACAAAAAAGCACATGGCTATGAATCATTCGTACATAATTCAGCTAAAGGTAAACAATCAGATATATATAGAGGTATTATCCATAATCAAATTATGCAATTTTTGAAGCAATATAATATAACTGATCGTGGCAAGAAATATTCAAATTTTGCTGAAGTAAGAGAAACATTTATGCCAGCTATTTTATTTGAGGACATGTTTATCTCGAATGAAAGAGAAGTAAATTTACTCTTAGACAAAAATTTTATTCATAAGTTAGCTAATGAATATGCTTATGCTGTCAGTGTTGTATTGGGTTTAAAGAGAAAATAAATTAAATGAGTATACCTCAAAAAAATACTTAAAGGTATACTCATTTCACTATTTAAATATTACTTTATTTCTTGTTTTAATTTCTTTATTAACTAAATCAATACTTTTACCATAAATTCTTGAATGTCTTTTTGTAAGGAATGAATTATCTTGTGTTTTATATCTTTTACCAATTAAATCAGGAGTTTTAACCATGAATGGATTTTGATATTCACCATTTGAATCTAACCATGAAGCTATAAAAGAAAATCTTTGTGTATTGTTCATTGCCACTTCTGGTTCAAAAGTTGGTTGTAAATATTGTTTTAAATTATCATATACTTTACTATTTGAATTTTTAAATATATGCCAATTTAAACTACTTGATAATAAAATATCAACAAAGTCATTCGGCAATTGTTTAAAATGATGAAATAAAAATACAGGTGCTATTTTATATTTTGCTCCTTCTGCAAGTAACCTTTTGCAAAAATGAATTAAACCTTTACTTAAAAATTGGTGAGGTTCATTTAAAATCAACCAAGTAGGATTACTTTTTCCACCATGAGATAGTTTGGTTAAAAATACAGTCAATATAATCCAGTATGTTAATGTTTTAACTGCCAATTCTCCTAAATCCCTAGAAGGTATTCTATATATAACTACTTTCCCTTCTTGCATCCACTTAGATAAATCAATATTTTTGTTTGGTCTTTGACAGAAAATTGGTTTTAATACTTCATCGCCCATCAATTCACCAAGTCTAACCAAAATAGGATTGTAAATTTGCCCCTGTTTACCTTCGCTCATTTTATTAAAATCATTCCAAATACTTATATCTATTCCTTCTTTTTCCGCATTGATTAATAAATTCTGTCTGTATTCATTGGACAAGAAAAATAATTTTATGTCTAATAAATTTCCTTTAGTTATTTTACTTGCTTCCCTAAGATATTCTCTTGTCTGGTGATTTTCAATATCATCACCCATTAAAAAATTAGTTAATTCCTGTGAAATTCTATTACCTGCAATCCTTTGATTCTTCATATTTTTAGTTATACTATCTAATCCAATATAGATAGGATAGTCATAATCACCTAAATTTAAATCAATAATGTCATCAGGTGACAGGTGATCTCTTATTGCATCACTCATACCCCTATGTCCCTGTCGCTCATCAATAACATCTGGAATAACTGCACCTATGCCATGTTTTAATTTTGATTCAACAACTAAATTTATGGCTGCTTGATCCTTCCCCACCCTCGGTGAACCAATAAAGGCTCTGGAAGTCATTAGCATATCAATATCTTTAGTAGGTATATAAATATTAAAATTATTGCCTTTATTGTTAGCTGTACCTGCAAATATACCACTACTATCTAAAAATACTTCTGGTATTTCAATCTCTGTTTTTTGGTTACTTTGCAAATTGTCTTTAAATTCAAGTTGAACATCTTTAGTAGGCAATTGTATTAGTTTTGAAATTTCTTCAGTTGACATTAAGCAATAATCTCTATCTTTAATATTTTTTGATTTAAGTTTAATAGGTACTAGAGAGTTATCACCTGATAATTCATTAAATGCAGAAGTTAATGAACGAATTAACATACCGCTTTTTTCTTCAGTATTGGTGTTAATGGTAACTAATATTTCACTCTTAAACACAGGTAAATTTCTTTTCTTTTTAGTATAAGAAGATAAGTCACCATTAACTAGAATTTCTTCACGTTCTGGATTAGCTATTACAATTTCTTTTTTCTTGTTAATATTTTTATTATTATTAAAAAAAGATTTTTCAATACCACTAATAGTATCATCAACTATTCCTTTTACTTCACAAAAAACTTTACTACCTAAAGTATAAAAATTATTATAAAATCTACTAAAATCAAAATTATTTCTTTGTGGCACATTCCCTTTATTCCAAACATTCCAAGAATAGTCAACTATTGATTTCCACTTTTTTCTTGATATAGTTTCACATCTAAAAATTAAATTTAAAGAATCTTTTTCATCCATTTCATTAACTGTATTAATTATTTCTCTAATAGGTGTTGTCTGTGTAGTATAATCATAATTCAAAGAAAACATATTAGAGCGAGAATATTTAAGACGATATATGTATTTATCATCAAATATTGGTAAATTATTTTCTACTTCAATAATTGTAGACTTACACCATTGTTGATGATTATTAAATTTAATTAAAAATACTTCTGCAAATATCTCTGATACAACAAAGTAAAATTCAATCTGTGTTCCATTGAAAGCTACAATATAATAAAAACAATCTTTTTCTCTTAAAGTTATTTTCTTACCATCCTTAGATATTCTTGATATTTTTGAATCATACATTGAAAACACCTGATGTATCGTATTAAATAATTTTTTGTTGCTACTATTCAAAACTGATTGATGAGGTATTATCCTAAATGTTTTGTAATTATTATGAATATGTTCAAAATAATTAGAGGACATTTGTTTACTCCTATACTATAATCAAAATTGCACCTATAAAAAATCCAAACAAGGCACGATTAAACCATTTACCTGAATTATTAGTTAACATCATACAAATAGCGCAAAACACAATAAATAAGGTAGTTATTTCAGGCATATTTGAATTTATTATCATTAGAAAGTTATCTATTTTACCAGCAATCCAATTTCCAAATAAATTCCCAATTAATTCAGTCAACGGATTATCTTTTAGAATTTCTACATTTTCTATTTCAGGTATATTAGAATTTCTTTCTGCTTCAACTAAAACATATTTGCTATAAAGGTTTTTAATAAATTCAGTTAAATTCATAACTTATAACCCCTTCAGAAACTCTTGAATATCTTTAGCATGGCGAATTATAAGATAACCAGAACTCCCACCAATAAGTCTTTCTATTGACTGTGTTCTATTTCCGAACATCCATATAATGCCTGAATATATAATAACACCCCAACAAAGGTAATCAGTTATACCTAATACAGCATTAATAACTTTGTCAAAGCTATTTGCTGTTGCCATAGGTGTTACTGCTAATACATTATTCGTTAATAAAAATTTCTTAGCTATTTTACCAGATAATTCACTTTTACTTCCAACATAGAAACAAACTATTTTCATTTATTCCTCCTATAATAACCATAAGATTTTTTAACGGTAAGGAACATCAACCAGTAACCTAAAACTAAAAAACAAACTCCTAAAGTTAATAATAAAAATTTCATTAAATATCCATCTTCTTTCAAGTATAATAAATTGAAACAAGGTTAAACTACAGCTTAATTAATCGGAGGTGTTGTATATGCCTATTTTCATGTATTATGCTGTAGCTTCGGTAATATCAGCACAAATCGGAAAAGCATTAATATTAGCTTCTGGATATGTTAAATAAAAATTGTGGTACTAGCATTTTTCAGGTGGTCGGTGAATAGCTTATAAAGCGAAGGCTTTAAAGCAATAGGGATACTATACACTTATTGAGAAGGAATCTTCCATTGAATTTTTTCAGTGGGAGGTTTTTTTGTTGTTGATGTAGGTGTTTTGGGTGTATCTTTTGGAGTATCATTTGTATGTGTTTTTTGCGTTATAATTGGTGTAGGTTTTGGTGCATCAATAGTATGGAGTGCTTTATATCCAGCCCTTAATAGGTCACGAATTATTCTACTCTGATTCTTATGATTTTGAATAAATTCTATTAAATAACTGTCATGCTCTTCACTAAGGTGAAAATTAAATCTGCTTATTCTTCATACCTCCCTTGCGTTGATTTGTATGGTTAAATATATGCGTTTTTGTATGAAGTAATGTCATGTAGATATTGGTAAATATAATAAATGTTGTTGTTGATTTTATGGAATAATATGATATATAATAGAGAATATAAAAACCAACTAATATTTAAAGTGTAAACCTATAAATATCTAAAAATAATACTACTTAGAAAATATATACAATCCTCTTAAACCCTTATAACACAAGCATTTTACTTTTGGCTACACTATTAATCTCGACAGAGGCAAACCGACTAACTCTGAATTTATTGCTATGGTGGCTGATAAATTGCGTATTGAATCTAAAGTTAGTTAGGTTAGTGTTTTTAAGGGTTGTAGGGTTATTGCATAGCAACTAATTTTCTTAAATTACACTCAAAAGTGTAGTTTAAAGCAATTAATATTTTCTTTGTAGTATTATAAACACTGATATTTATTGGTTTTCAAAATTGCCAATGAATAGGAGGTGTTTTTTCTTTTTGACAAACTTTGAATTCATGGTTGATGGTTTCATGTTGTATTGTTCAAGCAAAAATTTAGCAAAAAAAACATTAGCAAGCTATGAACAATCGCTGAAACTTTTTGGTATGTTTTTGAAGGATAAATTTAATATAACTGAAATTGATATGATTCACACAAACCATATCAGGCATTATATTAAAAATCTTCAAGAGCGCGGTAAGTATACTGTATCTGTTTTACCTGAAAAAGAGACTATTAATTCTCCAAAAAACAGGGGTGATTATAACAAAAAAATTTCTACAAATACTATTTCAAACTATACTAGAAATATTAAAGTTTTTTTTAACTGGCTTCATAAAGTTGAAAGAGAGATAAGTAAGAACCCTGTAGAAAAAATAGAAAATATAAAGCCTGAAATAAAGCAAAAAAAGACACTTACACCAGAAGAATTAAAGAATGTTTTTAAATCTTTTAATGCTTCTACATTTCACGGATTTAGAAACCTAATAATTTCCAAACTATTGTTGGATACAGGTATGAGAATAGGCGAGTGTTTAACTTTACTGCCTGAAAATGTTGATTTATTGCATAAATCTATATTGATTACTAATCCAAAAAATAAACAGCAAAGATATGTTTATTTTTCATCGAAAATGTCTACTGAGTTGAAAAGATGGTTTCAATATAGAGATAGATATTCAGATTCAAATTTTTTATTCCCTACAACCAAGGCTACACAATTATCAATTCAAAATTTTGAAAAATCATTAAAAGAAGCTGGTAAAAGTGTAGGGATTGATATTCATCCGCATCAATTAAGAAATAATTTTGCCAAATATTACATATTATTTGGTGGAGATTTTTCTACGTTGAGTAAAATTTTAGGACATTCTAGCGTTGAAGTAACACAAAAGGCGTATTTAGATTTTACCGATGACGAAATAAGAAAGAAATATCAAAAGCATAGTCCCTTGAACAATATGGACATATAGAATGATTAAATGTGTGTGGAGTGCCAAAGTTAATATGCTCCACACACATTTAAAACACCTTTTTAGACGTTTAAATTGAGAGGAGGTTATATTATGGCTGATAATTGGTCTGAGTGTCCCAGGTGTGGATCTAATAAGGTTCAATCAGTTAGCAAATGGTTACTATCAATAGCTTTGTTCCTGTCTGCTGGAATATTCATCTGGATACCATTTCTATGGTTATTAATCCCTATTGTCCTGGTTCTTTCTGCTATATTTTTTGTTCTAGCTTTTTTTGCTAAATCTATATGGCAATGTCAAGATTGTAAGCATACTTGGCCTAAAAGTTAAATCATTTAAAAAATAGACTATTTTTTATTGTCAACTTTCACCAATTATGATACAATGAGATTTTAATAACAATACACAGAATACTTATTGACATATATGAAAACATAGTGTATTATTATATTCATAAAATTAAAAAAGGTGAAGGTGATGAAGTGAAGTATCATATTGAAAGTATCACCAAAGAAGAACTTGAAGGTAAAAGCAGACTAGAAACATATTATGCCATTCCTGAAGTAGCAAAAATTATGAAAAAATCAGAAGAACAAACTCGTAGAAATGTCAGAGAAGGGAAAATTCAAGCATATAAAGAATGGAAAAGTTATTATATTTTAGAAACAGATTTACGTGAGTATATGATTTCTGATGATAGAGTAAAAATAGAGATATATGAATTTTTCAAGTTTGAGTATGAGCATAGAGTTAAACACTATCACCCTTCCGCTGATGAAGTTTTTAAAGGTGCTATGCAGGTCTTAGTTTCATTGCTAACTGATTTTGGTATAGCTTTAAGAGATTCTATAATCGAAGAATTAAAAAGCATGTATTTATAACTTGCTATGTAAATTAGCAGGTTATTTTTTTGTTTAAAAATAATTTTAATAATACACAAAATAGCTATTGACACATATGATAATGGTATGATATATTATGAACATGAAATATGCGAGGTAAATAAAACCAATGGAGGTTATATTATATGAAAAAGAGATTAGTGATTAAAGATGAAAAGGGAAATTTTGCAGTTAGTAACATGACTTTTATGAAAGACAAAAATGAAATTGATATTTGCACATTAACAGGAAAAAGAACTGGATTCACAACTTATGGCAATAATACAGAATTAGCATTTGCAGAATTAAATAAACTCCAAAGTTTTGCTGATAAATATAATTTAAATAAAACTTTCACGCTTTTAGAAATCGATGTTGACAGTATCCCAAAAGGTAAACTTATTATTGAAGAAATTGAAATTGCATCTAAAGTAGCATAAATTGACTAAATAGTGAGTGAAGGATTATGCACAAGCTACTATTTAATCCTTCACAAAAAATAAAATTTAATTGGAGGAATTTTAATATGAAATTAATAGTTATTATAGATAATAATGGAAACTTTGTAGGTAATAGAATTAACATAGGAATGAACAATGGGCAATGGTTTTATCTTTATAAAAATGGCATGTGTGATGGATTCTCAGGCTATACCAATATTGAAAGAGCAGAAAATAAATTAAATCAATTGCAAGCTATCAGTGATAAATATGGTTTTAATCTTACATTCTCACTAAGAATAATTGATGATACTGATATTCCAATGGGCAAAACTATTGTAAGTAGGATTTTTCCAACGGAGGTAGCTGTATAATATGGCCAAAATTTTAAATTTTCCATTAACAGTACAGCAGCCAGTGCCGGAGCCGGAATATATTCAGGAACTTTCTATAGAAGACATTCCAGATGTTGATGAAATGGATTATCAATATGAAGATAACCAGCACTTCATTAGCAATGATAAATGTTACAAATGTGGGAAAGAAATTGATTTTACTGCCAACCTGCATGAACAAATGTGGCATATCCAAGGACGGGCCGGATATGGTAGTCAGTTAGATGGGAGTCAAATATCCATATGTATCTGTGACACCTGCTTAGTTTTTTTCTTGGGTAGAGATTTACCCTAAAAATAGAAAAGCCAGCCGTTTAAGCTGGTATAAAATATCTCATAAAAAACCAAAAAAACAATTGACAATATACCTATCTTGGGTTATAATTCAAAAACAAGCATGGGACAGGCAATATAACTGTGCTTATTTTATTATACACAAGGTAGGTGATGTCTATTGATTGTCTAGTTTATTGATTAATTGCACTAACATAATTATAGTAACATTTTAATGGTGATACGTCAACACTATAGTATTGCAATACTAAAAATTTAATTTAAATGGAGGAAATTATGTTAACTAGAGAAGAAATAAAATCACCAAAAGTAAAGGAATTAGTAAAAGTTGTTGGAAGTATAATTAGGAAAGATATTGATGAAGTAAAAAGGTATAAGAGTATTGAGAGTATTATTGCTGGAACTAATAGTTTTGGTGAATATATTAATGATGAAATAAATACCATAAACTATATTAAATCATACTGTGATAGCCATAATTTAGATTTTGAAGATGTTAATGATTATATTTATGGCATTGGTATATTGCAAATAATTGATGATGATGAATATGACAATGATAAATTATATAGTATTATGGAGGAATTAAATTATGAAAGAAGGTAGTAAAGTTTTTTTAAAAGGTAAGTATGGAATGTATTGGGAAGTAATAATTAAAAAAATAGTTGATGATAAATATGCTATGGTTTACCATCAAGCATTGATGCATGAACAAAAAGTTAGAATAGATAAATTGACAAAAGAACCTTCAAAAAGATTCATTAAAGAAAGTGAAGAAACTGAAAAAGAGATGCAAAAAGCACAAGAAATATTATACAGATATAAATAAATACTATCACCTTGGGGTAGCCAGAGCCAAGGTAACACAAATGGCTACCCTTTTGATCTTTGAAAATCGAATAATAAATTAATCTAAACAAAAGGGAGGAAGATTATGCAAATATATCAAGGTTTTACTAAATACAATACCATTGAAGAACTATTAAATAATTTAAAAAAAGAAAGTATTGCAGGAAAAATATATCTTGATAATGGTTATTTTGTAGTAAGTTTACACCCAAATGAAATTAAAAATCGTAAAAACTATACAGTTCAAGAATTATTTAATTATGCTATTGAATTAGGTCGTGGTTATCCGTCTGAATTATGGCAAAAAACAAAAAACAAGAAATAAAAATTAAACACCAATTTGGAAGAAGAAACATTAACGATACTCAAAAGTCTTATTTAAGAGGATTACAATATGAGAATGAGAAGAAAAACCATATGGTAGATCTGATAGAAATTTTGGGACGGAACATTCTTCCACCCCAAATTCAGAAAAAGTAGAAGATGAATCTTCTGATATTAATTTCCAATCCATTAAAACAGCAGAAAGACTAGGAGGAGAAACAAATAGAAAACGGTAAAAAATTGAATCTTAAGTGGGTAGCCGATGAAATAGGTGATACTTATAAAACATGGAGAAAGGGCGAAATTGTTCTTCTAAACGCTCAAACAGGAACGGGGAAAACTCACTTTATCAAAAATGTTCTAGTAGACCACATTGAAGACTATGAGAAAATATTATTAGTGTGTAACAGAACGAACTTAAAAAGACAGCTAAAAAGAGATTTGTTGCTTAGATATGGATTAGATGTTCCAGAATCGTTAGAAGATTTAGATAAAATCACAACAATAGCAAATATAGTGATCACCAGTTATCATGCCATTCAAGATTCAGTATTAGACCAAAACTATAACCTTACTAAACAAAAAAGTGATTTAGGGAATTTTGGTTGTATTATTCTAGATGAGGCACATTTTATTTTTACGGATAGTGCGTTTAATAATAAATGTCGAATATCTCTTGAAGAGTTAATTAGAACCTATCATAGATATACAATCAAAATATTTATATCAGCTACTATGGATGAAATAAAAATTCCTATTAATAATTACTTGGAAAGGTTACTTGGGAAAAAACCAAAAATACATGATTATACTACTGGCACTGATTATAGCTATGTTAATCCTAAATATTTTAAAAATATAAAAGATATTATAGCAACTATTAAAAATGATACCACTGATGATAAATGGCTGGTATTTGTAAGTAACTTTGATGATGCTGATAAAGTTGAAAAAGAATTAGGTGATGATATTTGCTCAGTT
>Ga0209417_1004695_pt1 | contig 16034 bp, 23 predicted proteins | sample RifGroF2_FD_184002 | JGI IMG/M metagenome (GOLD analysis project Ga0209417, IMG submission 184002) | Groundwater microbial communities from Rifle, Colorado, USA - Groundwater F2 (SPAdes) (version 2) | ecosystem: Environmental > Aquatic > Deep subsurface > Groundwater | place: Rifle, Colorado... | reverse complement strand
TCATGATTTTAAGGAGTCATAGATTATGATTGCAATGAACGAAACAGTAGACCAATCCTGTCAATCACTATTAGCTGCTTTTTTCAAGAAGTTTCCAAACGACAGATTACAAGTTAAAGTTAATCATATCCTGAAGAAGCTTACAACTCTCAAATTTCCTATGCCTGGCAAAGCTGGTGGTTGGGCAGGTGGGATTGTGTATGCTGTCAGCAGTTTCGGGGTCGGTGTGCCTGGGGTTCTCAACAGTGAGCTTGAGGAAGCATTCAAAGTTTCTATGGGAACGATGTATAAACGGGCGGCGATGATTAGGGAGTTGCTGTCTTTATAATTATAAACAAGAAGCCTATAATCAAAGATAAAATTGGAGATTTTATATGGCACAAAAAAAGAAAACTATAAAGAAATCTAAAAAGGGGTTATATCTTTGCCAAACAAAAAACGGTATTACAAAAAGCCCGGCATTTGAGAAAAAAACTCTTGCAGGATATGCCATAAATGTGGGATTAAAATGCGATAATGATTGCCTCTACTGCTCAACTGGGGTAATGCTTCGAACTCATAAGATTTTTAAGAAAATCGGTAGAAGCTCGTTTGATTTTGGTTATGCAATCATTGACAAAGATAAGGCATCGTTGGTTGCACGAGATGCGGCAAAAACAAAGAAAAAGGGTTTAATCCAGATTTGCACTACGACAGATGCGTGGTGTCCATCTGCAAGAAAATATGATTTGGGAAGAAAGTGTCTTGATGCTGTTTTAAATGAGCCTGATTGGACTATAAGAATTTTAACTAAAAACAAGGAAGTTGAAAAAGATTTCGATTTGATTAAAAAGCATAAAAATAGAGTTAAGGTTGGATTGAGTCTTACGGCAACACCTAACAAAACAAAGATCATGGAAATTCTTGAAAAAAATGCCGCCCCCATCAGAGATAGGATGAGGGTTATGAAAAAGGCTCATAAGCTCGGATTGAGAACCTATGCTATGCTTTGTCCTTTGCTGCCGGGAATCGCAGACAGTCCAGAGCAAATTGATAGTTATATAAAATTTGCAGAGTCCATCAGGGCGGAGGAAATTTTTTCCGAGGCGGTAAATCCAAGAGGTAAAGGCTTAATACATACCCAGTCTGCCCTTGAAAAGGCCGGTTATAACAAAGAAGCGCAATCCATAAAAGCTATAAGGAAAGGCGAGAACTGGTCTGAGTATGCGTTCAAGCTGATCAAAAATTTACAAAAAAGTATAAGAAAATATTCTAACATTAAAAAAATGAAATTCTTGCTGTATCCTAAAAGCCTTACCAAACAGCATATAAAAGAAATCAAAAAAGACGATGCCGGAATTGTATGGCTATAACACTTTTGGCCTGAAAACCTGTTTTGGGACACTCTATAAAAAGGGCTATCACGAAATATTCTCCGCTTTTCTGGCAAGATATCATTGAAATTTTTCTCGTTACAATCGGTTTAAATAAACGATCTCCCCTTGCCCATACCTAAACTACCCCCTAATTTTTCCCATATTTTAAATATTTGCCGCCTAAAAACAAAGATTTGCCATTTTCCGCCGGTGTAGGGGTTAAATTTTTATTACTTTATTACAATTTCCAGTGCCGAAATGGGAATTTATTGACAAAGTATGATGCTAAGATGTAGGATGGTACCTGTAGAAATTCTATTACTTTATTACACTTGGTATAGGAGGCAGTAGTAATGGCTAAGATAACCAGCGCGTCGCCTAACCGACATGATAGAGACAAGGAACTGTTTCGGTTAGCAAGACTGCTTCAAGAGGACTGTCAGAATAAGTTTACCGTTGGCGATGAGCTTGCTCGACTGGTCGAAGTGAAAAACTGGCTAATGACCGACCTCGCCAAATACTTCCACCTCAAACGTAACCGCCTATCAGAAATCTACCATACGGCTAAAATGTTCAAATCGAACATGCGAAAAGCGTCTATCCCATTTACGAGATACGAACTGGCACGAATAGGAGCGGCTAAGTTTCATTATAGCCCTCAAAAAGCCCTCAAGTTGGTAATGACCAACAATATTAATCAACGCCGAGAAGCCAAACGCTTCTTTGTAATGCTTGAACACGAACATCATAACCTGATTAGCCGTAACAAAGCAGCAAACTCTCATGCGCCTGGCTTGACTAACAATTGTCATCACGCTGATTGCCGGATTATTACCCAGCAGTTGGCAGACAAATCGGTAAAAATCGTCTTTTTTGATGCCCCATATGGAAGATATGGCAAGTATAAAGAAGGCCGCCACAACCCTGATGCCGCATCCCAGAAAGATTGCGATAATATGTCCACTGAAGCAGTAAAACAGTTATTAGATGATATGTTCCGACTGCTGGCCGTTAAAGTTGCTGATGGAGGGGTGGTTTTGCTGTGTCGACCTGGTGGCATTGCAGATCCATTACATTATTATATAACCAATTCGGCAGATCGACACGGTTGGGAAATATCTAATATTTTGGTATGGGATAAGGGTAAGATACAGTTGGGCAATGCAAAAGCTCCATATAGTATAGATAACGAGACCATTTGGGTTATCCATCGCAAGGGCGACAAATTGGAAAACCACAATGGCTCAAGTCCCAAGACTGTATTGCGATTTTCTCCGGTTGCCCAACGGTCTATGACTGTAAATAAGTCCCATATTTTCACCAAGCCCATTGAACTGTGCCGCTTCCTTATTAATAAGCATAGTTACGAAAAAGAAGTGATTTTTGATGCTTGCGGCTGCTCTGGCAATTTCAGCATCGCCGCCATAGAGTCAAATCGGCAGTTCATTTATGCCGAGACCAACAAAGTTAATTTTGAATTCGGCAGCCAACGGATTTTTGATGCTCTCCAGGAACATAAAATCAAAGCAATTTGATAAAATAAAATTTCACTTATAAAATTTTTTAAAATTATTTTTTTCATTATTTCTGTCATTCCCATTTATCACTTCATCATTTTTACAATGCCAATGCGTTTTTTTTGTTATAGAATGAAAAAAACGATTCGTTGGTGAGTTTTGAACCAGTCTCTGGCTGCTCTATAATTCATTTATAGGCTTTTTTGCTTGAAAGTGAAATATTATGTGGTATACTATTATTAACAACGAGAGTAAGAGACATAGTTGTACGAAGTTGCAAAAGTATGGCAGTAGTATGCCGAATGCATTCGACATATCAAACCGCCCTGATGTCCAGGAAGGACAAACAAAGGAAGCTGTAGTTCAAGTCACAGTCTTCAGAAGAAAATAAAAGTGAAAACTTCATCAGAGAGTGTACGCGCCGCGATAAGTAAAAAACCGTCCTCTGTTGGACGGATAATTCTAAAAACGAAAGGATGTAAATATATGCAAGAAAATGACATTGATTTATTTGCCGAGGAGCTTGGGCATGTCCCACTACCGGCAAAACCTAAAAAGAGAAGAAAGTTTGATTACAAAGACAGAGCGATAATCGCCTTTTCTACTATTCTTGGGGTTGGCTGCGCCCATAATCATACCTCTTGGGCAGCAGCAGAAAAATGCCTTGCTCGCCAACGAAGAGGAGATCCTGAAAACTGGGGATATATAAAAGATGAAAAAGAACGCGAGGACAAGTCAACCTTAGTTGAGATTGAAAGATATGAATTACCAAATGGCAACATTAATTTCAATACTGGAGAAATAGATAAGCAGTATTGGGAAGAATTAGCAAAAAAGAAAGAAAGAGGTGAAACATGTTTGAAGTAGCGTTATTGGAAATAGTTAAACAGGTGCAAGGCTTAAAAACATCCAGTCAGCGCCAGGCTAAAGAAATTGCAAAAGCACTGCGAGTATCGGATAAATTGCTGGAAAAACAGCTCCGCCAAAATGCAGACATCAAGGAGCAACTGGCCGCAGTGCAATCACGGGCGGCGGCAGAGGATAAGTTGCTCAACAAACTGGCGACCATATTAGATGATGTGATTGACAAAGATTTGTTCGCTAAAGACCGACTCAGCGATGAAACACAACAGAAAGCTCTGCAACAGTATGTTAGCTCTGTTAGGGGTGTTGCAAATGAGTGAAGAAATAAACAATAATGATGATTGGATTGCTGCCTTTGGCGGTGCCTCTGACAGCAACGATTCGAACGCGCCTGCGCCGCAGATGGATGACGATTTTGTTCTTTCCCAAAACACCGGCAATTCTGATGCTGACGAACTGCAAACAGAGGGTTGGATTTGTGCCGAGAAGAGCCAGCCCTTGGTAGAGGGTGATACAGTCAGATTTAATGAAACCTCTTTTGATCGTAACAACCACTGGCACAAGAAATCAAACGGCTGTCGGCTCAATATAGCGAAGATTGTCAGTATAAATTATGACAAAAAAGGTGAGGTCAAGGTTCACTTCAAGCTTCTTGAATCAACAGGTGATGCCCCCTTATCGGCAGGTAAAAAATATTACCGGTACCATCGTAACATCGTCCGTTGGAAATGTTACCGAAAACGATGGGATGACGAATCCATACGGCAAGAACTCGTTGATGCAGACTGTCAGAGATATGAAGAAATATTGGCGAATATACGTGAGCAGGATGAAGCACAAATGTGCAATATTCTATCCAAACAGAATGATGACAATAAGCCCGTCACAGCCATCGATGGCGATGAAAAACAACGGAAACAGAACGTTGAGCGTCTGACAGATGAAGAGCAGATATGGGTTACTGATGGATGGCTGAAAGATGCTGACAAACAATGGCTCGCTAATCATAAACCAGAAAAAGGTTGGAAGCAGATGAATGATACAGAAGACCGTGTTGTCGAGGGAGATATAATTTGGTTCTTTGATCCTCATTATACGGCTCGATATCCACATGGTAAATATTGCGGGCGCAGTATCATAGTCGCTAAGGTAGAGAAGGTTGCCAAAAAATACCATCACCTGCATTTTATCGCATCCACAGGCTCTGCGCCATATATCAATAAACGTACAAAGACATTTCGTAAAAAGTTCAGCACGGTTGAATATTGGTCGTTTTTTAGGCTATGGTGGAATTCTGAGTATGCCAGAAAAGACAAGCTCGGTAAACGGCTAAAAATCAAATTCAACTCGCAGTCTGAGTATGAGGAATACATACAACCATCACAGGTTGACAGTCCGGCAGAAGATAAAAAACAAGAACCGTTAAATAATCAAAAAACTAATAATTTATTACAGGAGAAAGATTTTATGCAAAACAGATTTGATGTTGAAAAATGGCTTAAAGACCAAGAGAAAATAAAGGGTGATGTGTTCGTAAGAGATGGCAACTACTATAAGTGGTTAGGTCGCAGAGCGCAGACTCTGTCACAACTCAGCAATTTTGTTCTAAAGGCTGAAGCAAAAATCGTGCAAGGAAATCAATGGTGGTTTGAATGTAGCGCTATTAACAATAGTGGCATAATACAAGAACAGATTATCATTGCAAGGGATGACTTTCAAAGCCCATCAGCCCTCAAACGTGTGATAGCAAATGACAGTCGCTTTGAATATTATGGTGATAGCAAGGATACGACTCGTATACAAGGCTTGTTAACCAATCAGAAACCACCTCTAAAAGCTGGAACCGACAAGCTTGGTGTTCACCGTATCAATGACAAATGGATATATGTAGAAGGCAGCCGGATAGTTGGTTCTGACGGTTTTGTTAATGATGTCGTCTTTACAAAATCGAACCTCAAAGAAGACGATGTGCCAACTCTATTGCAGCAACCCGATATAACCCAAGACGAACTCGTGGCAATCGCTGAAAATCTCAACAAGTTTAACGAACCCTCGATTGTATATCCATTGTTAGGATGGGTGGGTTTCTGCTTCCTCAAGGATAGGCTTGCCTATAAGGTTAATAGTCGAAATCCAATACTTTTCTGTCAAGGCGAGCCTGGCGTTGGTAAAACGGAAACCATCTCTCGTATCGTTCGGCGCATATTCTGTAGCCAAAGACCCATCAGTAATATTGGGGATATGACAAAGTTTACCTTGGCGGCTAATGGCAGTAGGTCGAATTTCACACCGACTTACTATGATGAATGGAAAGCTTGGGTGATGACAAAACAGCGGGTTAAGGATTTAGAGAGCGTAATTTTGGCTACTTTTAACCAAACTAATCTGCCTCGTGGCACAGCGGAGCAAACAGTCAATGAATACCGATTTACATCGCCGTTAGCAATACTCGGTGAAATGACTTTTGAGTCGGTAAGCCTCAAACATCGAATGATTGAACTTTTCTTCAATTATAAGGGAAGAAGCGGCAGAGAGGCTTATTTTAAACAATTATGCCAACTGCCTTTAGAGGCATTCGGTAAGGGCTTGCTATTGCATATGTTATCAATACCTGATAATCAGTTAGACAGAATTTTCGATGAGCAAAGAGCTTCGGTTGATTCATCTATCGATGGGCGATTTGCCGACAATTCGGCTTTGGCGAGGATAGGCTTATGGCTGATACTTGATTACTTAAACGCCAACGGAATTGCGACTGATGATTATGCCGAGGGCTATGGCTGTATCGACAATGTTATAAAAGAGTCATTATCTGCTGCTCGTATAACAAATGTTGATAAAATAATCAGCGATATGTCGGTAATGTCTCATACAAGGAATTGTTCGGGCAATTGGCTCAATGTCGGAAATCACTATGAAATTCGAGATGGTAAGCTGTTGTACCTGAAGATAGCTGAGGCGTATGAAGCATATCGCCGCTATGCCAGAACTAATGACGTTTCCGCTGAAATGGTAAATAAGTCAAGTTTCCTTCAGCAGTTGCAGGGCAAGCCTTATTATGAGGGCAAGAAAACGCATAGAATTGGCGGCGTTGCCTGTAATGCCATTTGTATCAACCTATCAGCAATACCAACCTATATGGAGGTCAATTTTGCGGCATAATGGAACTATGGGCGCTGGAATTTTATTACTTTATTACAAAACCCGTAATATTGTAATAAAATTTCAGCCCCGCCCTGGTCACCTGAAATGCTCTTATTATAATACCTTCCGCCAATCTCAACATATCATAACGGTCATGCCAATTTCCTATGTGTTATAATAAGAGCGTTTTGGTAGATGGCCATGACAAGGCTCTTTTCCCCTTCTGCCGACATTTTTCTGAACAGATGTAATAAAGTAATAAAATTCTCAGACTACCCCCCCGGCCGCCATCTCAATCACCGACTATCAGTATTATCACAATGAACTACCCCCATTCATGTGTCCCATTTGAGTAGGTTTGTCAAACCTGGCTTATCCTGGCGAACAGGTGCCCCATCAGGCCAACCTTTTTAACCTATTTCTGCTAAACATTACTGAACAACTGCAAAACTAGCAGGGTCAGTCACTATACAAATACCATCACCTAACTGTTTAGCAGCAATAACTGTATGTCAAAATTTCTATTATTTTATTACAAAACCCCATTATTGTAACAAAATCTCAGCCTTACTCTGGGGACAAGAAATGCTCTTATTATAATGCTTTGCCAATCTCATTAACTCATAGCTGTCATCCTTATTTTCTATCCATTATAATAAGAGCGTTTTTGGAGGACTGCTGTAACAAGGCTATTCTTTGCACTGGCAGATGTTTTTGAACTGATGTTGTAACGATGTAATAAAATTCTGATCACCCACGGCCATTATCTCGGCGCCAGGCCGCCGCAACCATAGACCTACCTACTTTGCTCAAATTCTCTAACCGGAACTTTAAATTTTCGGCATTTATACAGAGTTTTTAATCACCGGCTAAAGGTTTTTAAGATTTTCTGATTTTCCTGATAAAACCTTAAAATCCGCGCCGATAGATATGTGACGTTATAACCGAAATAGAATTCTTTGACGATGGCTTGAGATAGAATTATTTAACAACGCTACAATAAAACTGATTTTATTGAATTTCAGGGAATATGTTGAGTTCTTGGTAGCGTTTGAACTCGGTATGTTCTCTTTTTTATGGGGGTTTATATGGAACAATTTATTTGTGAAAATTGCGGTTCAACAGAATTGATTTATGACAATTGGGTTCGTTGCCGGAAAAAGGTTATTATTCAATCAACAGGTTTTTTTGAATATTTCGACCAAGATATCAACGTGGATGATATTTTGCCTGCTGAATACAGATTTATCTGTGGATCCTGTGGTAAATCACCGATGCTCTACGGAGATTACATTACAGATGAGGCTGAACTAATAGCTTATTTAAATCTGACAGCCGAAGAAAAAGCAGAAATGCAAGCTGACTATGAAAACAGAGCAGATGATCAAGCTCAGCCAGAACCAGAGGATGATATTTAATAGAGCCGCCTGATTAAAGGATTTTTGCTCATTATATCGAAATATATATAACAGCTACAGGGCTGCAAAGGATTAAAGGAAGAATAAGGACAAGGATGGGAATTATAAAATAAAATAATCAAAATAGAAGTAGAAAACTTCTTTTTCTTCCGCCAGCCCAGAGAACCTGTAATTCTCTGGGCATTTTTATTAATATTTTTGGGGAGAAAAAGAAATGGATAACTCAAAACAATCAGACAACAAATCTGATAAAAAAAGCAAATACCGTATTACTACCCTTAAGAACTTCTACCGGCCTAAATCCTATACTATCCATACTTACAACAGGTTCATGAAACAGTTCATCGATAAAAGAACTTTCGGCATCAATAACAAGCAGCATTATCACTCTACCGACTATATCAATAACTGTCTGACATCAACTAGTCATTTCAAACGAAAGCTCTGTGAATCCACTTTCCTGCATCAGCTAAAACATCTTAACGATGACAAGTTCTTGCTCTATTATACAAATTCACCACACACGAATATCCCCTTGTTCTGCATGGATATAGATCCTACTGAGAAAACAACCCAAGAAGATATGCAGAAAGCAGCCCAGTTCTTATCTGTCCTTCATCCCAACTGTTATTATGAACCTTCTTCTTCTGGTCATGGACTACATTTCTACTTTTTAGTTGATTTTACCTCATATCGTGAAGCGTATGGTAATGACTGGTCATTTAAAGCTAATCAGGTAATTCAGACTGGTTTAGTTTCTTACGGTAAGCTGATCCATGAATCTATTAATAGACATTTTAACGTAAAATTCGATGCTATTAAATCTACTATTTCTCATTATAGCTGGTCTAAGGAATATTCATGTTATATCATTGATAATCAAGCAACTCTATGCAAACAACCCAGACCCAAATCGGAGGATGCTTTGCATCTCTTGTATAATTCCCCAATCTTTTCCCTCTCATGCCTGGAAAAGAACGCCACCTGGCTCATCACTCAACTCTTTCAACAGGACAACTGGCAGAATGAGAACCTCAGAATAGAACTGGAAAAGAGAAAAAAGGCTCTTTCCCCCTCTTCTTCCCTCTCTTCTTCTTTCCAAGTAACTATTGGTAAGAGTTTTTCTTACAATGAGCCAAATAGCTCTAAAAATAAGGGTTCTCATGAGCAGGTTTCTAATGAAAAAATAAGTAGCAAATGTCAGGAAATGATGGAAAGTAAAGACCCTGCAACACGTTGTCTCGGTTCTATTATGGCTTTGTCACATATATTAGGTTCTCTCCCCTCTTTAGAGCAATGGCATACCTACTATGTTCAGAAGAAGCTTTATACTGGTTTACCTGAATTAAATGATAAGAGAAAACAGAGATTTTATAACAACTTGGAATATGCTGAAAAGACATTTGACCCATCTATAATATGCAGACATCATGTTCCACTCGAATATGTAGAAGATTTAAAGAAAAGAATAAATCCAGCAGAACTAAAACAGTGCTGCAAGGATACTGGCTATAAATATAAAATCAATTATGTAGATTTGGATATGGGCGCAGGGTTCGTTTTTATCTGCTGTATGTCAAATCAAAAAACTGGATTAGAACTTACTGTTCCTACCAGAGGCTGGATTAATTATCATAAATATCATACTGAAAAAGGTACAATCAAAAGATTTTGTACCAAAGGGAAAATAAGAGCAGTTAAGCTGGCTCTGGTGAAAATAGGTTATATTGTCTGTCTCGATGAGAATTATGACTTAGGATGTTCGATGAGATATGGATTAGGTTCTAATCATCCTAAATTTGATGAATATCAATTGTTCTGTAAAAAAGCAGAAACTGTTCTGCTGACCAAAAAGGTCAAAGGGAAGAAAACAGAGTTGTTACCAGCTTTATGAGTTAGGTTTTATGAGGAAGGTAGGTCATATCAGAGAAACCAGTGCCTTGCAGGGTAAAATAGACTGCCCATAATAGGTTGAGTTGCTGGTGAGGCAGGTAGGAGTTCTGGTGGTAGGTCTGGCAGAGTAGGTCAGAGCAATTCCGCCAGCTATGTTAAATTTGGCTCTAATAGAGTAAGTAAGAACTTTTTTATTAGGAGCCGTAAAAAATGAATATCAGAAGTAGGACAGAGAAAGAGTTGGTTGAAAACTTGAATCAGAACTTATCTATTCAAGAAGTTTATTTTGATTCAACCGCCTCAAAAGCAGATACAAATCTGATTTTAGCTAAGATTTTGAACCAAATTCATAGTTTAAATGACATCAGATTAGTGTCCACTTCTTATCAAATTCTCAAGGTTTCATCAGCAGCTTGAAAAGTTGAGGACTATGAGCAGATTTGATGATCAGAGCAGAGTAGGCTGCCATAAGGTCGGGGTAAGGGAGATGATCTGCTGGTGAAGCCCTGGTGCTGCTAAAAATAGGACTGGTGGACAGTCTGGCAGGGCAGGTTGAGCGAATTAGTTAATGGCTGTTGAAAACTACCTAATAAGACCACCAGCTATTTGGTTTTTCTATTCTATCGAATAGATATTTGTAGAAAGGACGAACATGAACTCTGTTAATAAACCAAAATTCAGATTAGGTCAAACTGTTGCAACCCCTGGTGCTCTGGCCGCTCTGAAAGAATCAAATCAGTCAGCCTCACCTTTTTTGTTGAAACATCAGAGCGGGGACTGGGGTGAGGTTTGTGATGAAGATAAGAAGCTCAACGATGAAGCTGTTGCTCATGAAGGCAATCCTGATCAGCAGCAAAGAGTTTTATCCTGTTATAGAACTGCCAAAAATGAGAGGATTTGGATAATCACAGAATGGGATCGGTCGGTAACAACTATTTTATTACCAGAGGAATATTAATTTTTCCAGCTAATCGTTTTTTGAGAAATATCTATTATGAATAAAAAATTAAAAGAGCGGCCAGCAGTAAAAGATGAACAGGGAAATATAGTCAGAGTTCGGAAAATTTGGGACAATGGCGGTAAAACATGCGACAGGTTTTCTATCACTTTTGACATTTACAATGACAAGACAGGCAGATGGGAAGCATGGAGTGATTATACCGATGGCAGGCTCACCTGTCTCGGTATGAGCAGCGACCCTTGTAGTCCTCAAGGCTTTTCTCAATTTTCGTCTTGCACCGAAGGAAGACATTTAGGCAAAAGAATTTCTTGGTCAGAACTGCCGGAACTTATTCAAGATCACATTATAATAAGAATGAAGCAATAAAGTTCTTTTATAAATTGCTTCGATAATTACCAGCTATCCGATTTCTCTTATATATAGAGAAAGTTAAAAATTAAGGGCTAAAAAATGAAAACAAAAAATTCTATGTTCAGAGTTACCTATTCTATTGATATTGAAGCCAAGAATGAATTAGCGGCTGCCAAACAAGTTTACCAGATAATGATAGATAAAAACTCGTTTCACCCTGTATTAGATGTTAGAAATTTTAAGGGGGAGACTACAAGGATAGATTTAGCAAAATAAAAACTTAATTTTCCGGGCATAGGATTTTAAGGAACTAAAATGATTATCCGAAAAGTTACACTGGGACATGTTGTTCAACAGTTCGATACAGATAAGAAACAGTTCATACATCAAGAATTCGTAGCAGGTGATATTGTTTTTTATGAACTTGAGAATGGAGCTTCTTGCCTACCCATAACAAGTAAGAAAGTTGAGAAATTCTATCTGTCCTATGAAATGAAACAACCAGACGAATTATCAACACAGAAATTCACCAGCCAGAGAAAAAAGAAGAAATAGATAGTATGAAAAAAGTCTTTTTAACATATCGGAATGAGTTCCAAACGACAATTGAAGTTCCTGACAGAGCAACAGATGAGCAGATTATCATAGAAGCAGAGAAATCTGACTGGGTTCCTATCAACGGACTATGGAGAGAATTCATTACTTTAGAGGTAATTAAATGAAATTCACAAAAACTCAATTAGAGAAGCTGTCTAATCAGCAGATTGTTGAGAAAATTATAAAACTCGAAAATGAACTGCTTAAAAGAGTTCAAAAAATGAACAATTCTGATGAATGTAATTGCAGATCTCCAGAGAAATATGATTTTACCAGCATTTTATCAACAGAATCTCAAACAGTTTTATGTTTGAATTGTGGCGGTTCTATTGAAGTTAAGCAGAATTGATTTTGCCAGCTAATCATTTTCTCAATTCTATAGATTAAAGATATTCATAAAAAGGGCAAAAAAATGGCAAAACTATTAGCATTTATTTTGATTTGTATATTAGCCGGTTGTTGTTGGTATTGGTTTAGTCATGCAGATGAAGTTGATCCAAATGAATTACCGACAAGCACATATTTATCTGATAAACCTGAAGATATAGCGGCAGTGAAGAAAAGAGTAAGCGAACAGCCAGAATGGCCTGTATGGATATTTATTATATTTATGGGATCAACCTGTCTTGGGATAGTAGTTCCATTTGGAAATGTTTTCTCCCTGATTACAGCTATAATATGTTGTTTAATTTTAATAGTCACAGGAAATTACATGTTCATTTGTTTAGGTGTTCTTCTTCAAGTAGTGTTGATTCCTATGGGCTTATTGGCACTTGGAAAATCATTATTATAACCATCCTCCACCAGCTAATCATTTTTTGCGGAATTTAAAAATATATGGAAAACAAAAAACAGAAAATAGAAGAAATAAAGACCCTCACATTTATCTGCCCTGATTGTAATGGCACTCGTTTAGAAGTCATTGAAACTAATGCAATTGTCAGTAGTGTAATATCTAATCTCGATAAAGATGGAGATTTTGATTACGAAAATCTATGTGTCGATGATTCTGTAGTTGATAGATTTCAATGTATAGAATGCGGATATGTTCTTCAAGATGAAAATGAGGAAAAAATAACAGATAACATGGAAGTAATAGAATGGCTAAAAAAACATAAAAAATGAAACTGAAAAGGATTTACCTGCGAACCTCTTACAAACTCTGCCCAATGAAAATTGGAATATGATTAGGTAATGTTAGTGCCGTAGATCCTTTTCTTTGTTTAAATGGAAACAAAAACATGAAAAAGTTTAACTGCAAAATTAAAGAACAAAATTCAGATGTTGTATCTACAAATCTAAAAGTAAAAATTTTATCTGAAAATGGAAAACTATGGATACAGCCAGAGGGCTACGGAGATAAAACCTCTGCCGATGGACACGGGTATCCTGTAAGCCTTGAAATATGGCAAGGAAAATTACGATTAGTCATTTTTGATGACATTGAAAGTGAAATTCCTCAAATTATTGAGCTTGAAACAGCTAAAGAATCGAACCGAGTTATAAGGGAAAACTAATATGGCAAAGAAAAATAAAGAATTCAACAAAGTTACTGCTGGTTTTGTTACTCAACGGTTTAAGCTCGTCAAAGGAAAATATGTCTGTATTGGTCAAATGTTTACCGCAAGTGATTCAGTTTCCTTTGAAGAAATTAAGTATGGTGAGAGTATTAAGCCTACACCGGCAATGCAGAGAGCATATCAAACTTATGATATGCGACAACCCCTCTAAAAATAATATATATATTTTCCAGGCATATAATTTTTTATTTTAACAATAAAAACATTTAAGGAACATAAATAATGAAAACAAATAAGTTTTATAAGTTAGATTTCACAGAACACAATGGGGAACAGTCGTATAGCTATGCTTACCTTATTTCTGCAAAAAATTTAAAAGCAGCAACGAAGACAGCAAAAGATTTTATTAAGAATTGGTATGAAGATGGGGATGGGAAATGGGAAGATGAAGATACTTGTGACTATGGGGGGATTCTGCAAGTTGTATTTGATAGTTTATCTGAAATTGCTCCTGCACAATTTGCAGCAGAGTTACTAACCCATTACAGCATTGATATAGAATTTGAACATAAAACAGATAAAGGCAAAACTGATTTTTCCATAAAAATTAAAACATAATTTTTCCGGACATATAATTTTTATTTTTATCACCAGCTATGTAGAAATCTGATTCTAATAGATAGATGATTATTGAGACAAGGAAATAATAGATGAGTACCAGATGCCAAACCAGGATTTTAGCAGGAAATAAAGAAGATAACGGCCAGTTCAGTGAAGACCTAACTCTTTACCACCACTGCGATGGAGTTCCAAAGAATATGGTTCCGTTGTTCTGGCAAGCCTATCAGTTCGGCATCACTCCGTTTATCCCTGATTGGAAGAGAGATGAGCCGAATGCAAAGCCAATGGATGCCTACCAATGGCAGACATTTAGGGCAGGTTTTGCAGCAAGTTTTCTTTGTCATATCGACCCCAGAGGTTTTTGGCCAGAATCAGGTCATGAACTTCACGGCGACATAGCTTTTTATTACAAACTCTATGTAAAAGGCAAGAACGTCAAAGGGCAGAAATATCAGCAATGGGAACTTGAGATTTTCAAAACAAAGATAAGGCGTGAGGGTTCTCCATTGCTCAAAAAAGTCCTTAATAGAACTCCTCTCTGTGATGTTGTTGACAAGGCTGGAGAACTTAAAGCAAAAATTTTGGCAGAAATTAAACAAAAAGTAGAAACATCACCTGCTCTGCAAAAATCTGCATAGCAGTTCCAATTCTTTAATTCCACCAGCTAATCAAATTATCAGTTCTATGATGTAGAAAGATTTCAAACAAATCATTTTAAAAGGATAATTTTATGATGAATAAATTAGGTATAGATAAAAGAGTTGGAATTTATGGAACAAAAAAAGAAGTTGAAAGAACAGCAGAAATAATAACTGCTCTGCTGCCAGAACTGCCTAATATGACAGAGCCAAAAGCCAGGTTAGCTTTGCAAGACCTGATCGACCTTAAAAAGATAAAAACAAGTATTTTATTTGATGGTAATTCTGTTTGGAGTAAAGACAGAATAACCAGAGATATTAGAAAAGTTGTTAAAAATGGTATGCAGTCAATGACAGATTATCTGTATAAGTGGCTTTCATTGCAGGCTGGATCCATTGCACATTATAATAAGTTCGGCTGGATTGATGTTTATCCAACTGTTGGTCATTTACGGCAGTTCTTTTTGAAGAATGAATACGGCAAGAGAGTTAAAGACAATCTCAACGGCAGATTTACAGATTCATATTTAATTGCCTGTGAAGTTGAGGATATTCTGAAAATTTAAAATCTCACCAGCTAATCATTTTTGCGGATATATAAAATATGAAGAAAAATTATAAGGAGTAAAAATAATATGGGTATGGGAAATTATGCTAATTCTGCTTATGTCATAGATGAAAAATTTGTCAGAGAAATGGCAGGAAAAGAGTTAAATGCTCTGATTAAGACCTTGGAAGAAAACAATTCAAGCCTTCAAGATTTTATGGAATCAGAAGGGAAGGAAGAAATAGATGATCTAAGCATAGATAAATTTTCCCTTAATTTAATAAAAAAATTATGGGAAAATTTACAAACTGTTTTCCAAAAAACAACAGGATTAGAACTCTATATTATCTATCACGAAAGGGAGGACAGAGGAGATGAAATTGATCATGCAGTCTGGTGTGTAGATGGAGTTATGCAGCGTACTCCGGCAGGTGAAAAATATAAAAAAGAAATAGAGTATAAAACATGGACAGTTTTTGGTTAATAGTTTCAGTTTTGTAAGAATTAGTTTTGCAAATAAAATAACTTTCCAGCAAAAAAATATATGGAAGCAGATAATATGGGATATATGGGTTAATGATTTTTAAGTTAAAAAAATAAATGCAAAA
>Ga0209417_1004694_pt1 | contig 16035 bp, 9 predicted proteins | sample RifGroF2_FD_184002 | JGI IMG/M metagenome (GOLD analysis project Ga0209417, IMG submission 184002) | Groundwater microbial communities from Rifle, Colorado, USA - Groundwater F2 (SPAdes) (version 2) | ecosystem: Environmental > Aquatic > Deep subsurface > Groundwater | place: Rifle, Colorado... | reverse complement strand
GTTCAATTTAATCCTGACGTTGTAATGGAACTTCCGGATAAAATATTTCAATCTTTTCAAAGAAGGCGTGAAATTAATCCGGCTGATTCTTCAAATTATCATTTTACCGATTTTGATATCGCTTATATTTCTTCCCTTTACCCGGCTGAAAAAATAACTTCACCGGTCGCGATGTTTGAGAAGGATTCCCCTACCCTGCATGATTTTTTGTATTATTTGATTGTTGAAGATTTTTACATCAAACGTGCCGCAAAGCAAACCATCGTCGGGCTGCTTCAGAAGAAGTTGAACGATTTTGTTCAACATGAATTGATAACCCGCGAAGCAATAAAAAGAGGAGTGCAAAATTCTCCGCAAGTAAAAAATGATATTCAAATGTGGCGGGATAGTTACTTATCTCAATTTATGAAGAGGGTTTTTGTCGACTCTTCACGGGCTACAGACGATGAAGCCTACGAATTCTATTTGAGTAAAACGGGGAATCAAGTTGCCGGACTAAAAGTTAATCTTATCGAAATTTTATCCGATAACTTGGATTCCATTCAAACTATTCTCCAAAAAATAAATGATGGTGAAGATTTTAAAACTTTAGCGGAAAAATATAACCAGAGGAAATCTACGCAAGGACAAAAAGGCGAATTCGGCTGGCAGTACACTTTCCAACTCGGCGAAATGGGAAAAGTCGCCGAATCGATGAAAGAAGGAGATGTTTATGGACCGTTAAAAGTTGAAGGAGGTTTCTCGATCTTTAAATTGCTCGGGAAAAAAGAAGCGCATGATTCGGTAAAGCAGACTTTTGAAGCGAGTAAAAATCAAATTAAAGAAGAGCTTTTTAGCAAACGTCTTTACGAAAACGTAACCGAAGGAACCGCTCAGTTGGCAAAAAAATACGGCGTTTCTCTTTATGACCAATCATTAAAGCAGGTAACGGTTACAGAAGTAAATATGTTTGCTTACCGTGCCATGGGTTTTGGAGGAAGAATTCCCGGTGTTCCTACTATCACTCCAAATTATGAATGGATGGAGCGCTGGCAAAAACAGAAGAAATTACTCCCGTGAGAAATTTTTTGAAACGCGGTTACCATGTAATTTTTTTACTAAGTTTGTTGTTGAAGCAGTAAAAGCAAAAGTTGCTATAAAATGAAATTTGAAAAAACTTTTTACGTAATTCTTAGCGGAATATTGATCACTTCATTTCTGCTGATAACGTATGTTTTCCCTACGGGTTCGGGGCTGAGGGCGGCAGAATCACAAGTTAAAAAACTTTACTTTGTTGATAACATCTCTAACGCTCATAAAAAAGTGATTGAGGTATTTAATAAAAAATATGAAGGACGGATTCAGGTTGTCGCCATCAATCTTTCGTTTGATAAGTTTAGCACAAATGAAAGAAAAGAATTACTTGCACGATATTTACGGAATAAAAGCGACCGTATTGATGTTTTGAGCGTTGATCAAATTTGGGTTCCCCGGTTCGCTAAATGGGCTGTGCCGCTTACTCCTTATTACACAACAAAAGAGAGGCAAAAACTTCTTTCCCCTGCGCTTGAGACTTGTTTTTATGAGGGGAGACTAATGGCTTTGCCTCTTTACATTGATATATCCCATTTATATTACCGTGATGATCTCTTGCGGAAACTTCCGAACTACCGGGAACTTCAAACAAAAATTAAAGCATCAATTACCTGGGAAGATTTGATAAATTTATCAAAACAATTTCCTGTCCCTCAAAACGCTTATTATATTTTTCAAGCGGATAATTATGAAGGACTGATTTGCACCTTCTTTGAAATGTTTAATAACGGGAAAAATTCTTTTTACCGAAACGATACGCTTTTTCTCAGCGAATCAAGATTTAAAAAGGTGCTGAACCAACTTGTAAAAAATATTTATCAAGAGAAAGTTTCACCGGGCAAAGTTGTTGACTTAAAAGAAAATGAAAGTCTCGATTTTTTACTAAGTAAAGAAGGTTTTTCCGTTCGCGGCTGGTCGAGTTTAAAAATCAGAGGAACAACGCCTGAATATTCCGAGGTATTAAAGAATTTAGAAAGAGCTCCTACGCCGCACTTCACCGGTGAAAAACCGATTTCCATTTATGGCGGTTGGAATTTGATGATCTCAAAGTACTCAACCAATTTTAGTGAAGCGGTTAAGTTTATTAATTTCTTTACCAGTGAGGAAGCCCAAAAAATAATGTATAAAGAGGGGGGATATATTCCCGTAATAAATTCTTTATACGAAGATAAAGAGTTTTATGAGAAAAATCCCGACCTTGGTTTTTACAAGGATCTAATGAAACATGGAGCTCATCGCCCATTTTTTAAAAAGTATACCATCTTTTCCGATATACTGGCAAGAATTATTCACTCTGCATTAAAACAAGAAATTTCAGTAGATGAAGCGGTAAGCACAGCTTATGAAAATATTCATAAAGCGGGGATTATCGTGCAAACAGCATATTAACAGACTATGGCAAAGAAAAAAATATTAGACAGATTTCGCGAATATCATTTTGAGTTTAAACATCTCACGGTGCTTTTTATTGTCATTTTCGCTTTTCAGTTGATCATTTCGATAGTAAATAAAGTTTCCATCACTAATTTTTTAAGTTCAACACAAGAGTGGTATCAGAAAGATTCAGCCGAACGGCTTGCGAATTTAACTACCACATCAATTGAGCTTTTGCTTGAAACGATAAATCCGCAAAAAGCTTTAAATGAAGAAGATTCCAGAAGAATAACCCAGTCATTCGATATTATTTTTAGTCAACAAACATTGCAGCACAATATTGAAGAGCTTTGTATCCTTATAAATAAAGGGGACAGTGTTATCGCAATCGATGAAGGGAAAGTTCTTTACGCTTATTTAGTGAAGGAAGATTTTTCCAAACAAGAAATTAAAAAATCTTACTCCAAAGCTATTTCTCTTTATATGCCGATAAAAAACCAGGTGGAATTACATGAACAAATTGAAACAATTCTAACGAATAAAAAATCCTATAATATTTTTGTTCCGTTTGTTCTGCGCGGAGAAGTGATCGGCGCGCTCTACATGAAAAATTCCCCCGATTTTTCTTTCATCACGGATCAAATTATTTCGGGATACGACGAAACTTCGGTTATTTATCTTTCTCTTATTTTACTTGGTTTACTGGCGATGTACTTCATTTCCTCATACACGGTAAAAGAGCGCGATGAAGCTCAGAAACTTTTATTTGATGAGCATGAAGAAAATTTGAAGAAGCAAATTAATTATCAGAAAGAACTTGTCTTTACAAAACGAATTTATCACACGCACCACAAAGCCGAAAAAATAATGGGATTTATAAAAGAAGACCTCCGGCAGCTTGCATCGGGAAATATTGACGAAGTAAAATACCGCGTCGCCAAATATTCCAATTTTATTTCGCGTGTAATTTATGATATGAAGTGGTACGATCCGCCGATCCAAACCATCCGTAACCAGTTATTCCAAACAAATTTGAATGAAGTAATTAATTTTCTTGTGCAGCATATCTTTTTAAGAATTGCTAAAAAAACGAACGCCTTTACGATCAATCTTTTACTCGATGAAAATCTTCCTACAGTTCCGGTTAACGAATTTGTGGCATGGGAGATACTGGAACCACTCATTCAAAACAGTATTGATCATGGCGGCGAGCAGAATCTTCAAATAACCATTTCATCATCGTATGATGAAATAAAGAGAAAATCGACCATAACAATTTCGGATAACGGAAAGGGAATTTCACCCGAACTTCTGAAAATGGAAGAGGATGGAAGAAAATATCTCTTCCACGAAAACATCTCTACTAAAAATTCGGATATCCCGACCATCGGTTATGGATGTTATATTGCTTATGAAATTTCCAAACGCTGTGGTTGGAGTCTTGACGTAGAAAATCTTCCGCAAGCCGGATGCAAGTTTATGATATCGATTAGAAATTAGAAATTAGAAATGAAAAATTATATCACTAACAACCGACGACAAACAACCCGCACCAAGGAGCTATAATGTTTTTAGAAGGAATTATAAACGTTCTTTTAATTGAAGATGAAGAATTTGATGTAAGGCGAGTACAAAACACGATCAAGCCATTTTCCGATCAGATCAAGATCGGGAAAATTGTATCCGACGGCAAAGGAGCTCTTGAATTACTTAAAGAAAAAAGCGAACGCTTTGATCTGGTGATTATGGATTTTCAAATTGCCGGCGGGTTAATGGGAGAAGAATTAATTCATAAAATAAAAGAAGTTGATTCCGCGCTACAAATTATTGTGGTTACAAAGATGACCATAAATATCTCCGACTATGCTTTCGCAAATAAACTGATGAAAGCCGGGGCGTTTTGGTACTGCACTAAATATCCGGGTGACATTGAAGAATTTATTTATCAACCTACCGATTTTATCATAAGTATTTTCAACGCTTTTGAAAAAAGGAAATTAGAACTCGAGCGGTTGCGCGTAAATCAAAAGTTGGTGCGCAACGTTGAAGAAACGTTAGAACAAAAACGGATGGTGGGGCAATCCCCGGAAATTGTTAAACTGAAAGAACAAATTACAAAGTGCGCGCAAAGCACTATTAACGTCCTTATTCGCGGCGCTTCCGGAACGGGAAAAGAACTTGTTGCTTACAACATCCATTATAACAGCGCGCGAAATCTTGAAAATTTTGTCATCATAAATTGCGGAAGTCTGCCGCACGATTTAGTTGAAAGTGAATTGTTCGGTTATGAAAAAGGAGCTTTCACTGGCGCTGATAAAAAGAAACTTGGACTTTTTGAAGTAGCTAACAACGGTACAATTTTTCTTGATGAAGTAACCGAACTGCCGCTTGCTGCGCAAGTAAAATTACTCCGCGTTATTCAAGACGGTGAGATAGAAAAGATCGGCAGAACGGAAAAAATAAAAGTTGATGTCCGCATCCTTGCCGCCACAAACAGAAATATCGAAGAAGAAGTAAAAGCAAGACGTTTCAGAGAAGATTTGTATTATCGCCTAAATGTTTTACCAATTCACGTTCCCGATCTGAAATATAGAAAAACCGATATTCCAATTTTGCTCGATCATTTTATGATGATCATGAGTATTGATATGATCCGTGAGAAACCAAAGTTCGAAGAGGATGCAATGAAATTGCTGGTCGATTATGATTGGCCCGGAAACGTGCGTGAATTAAAAAATGTTGTGCAGCGGTTACTCTTCAATGATGAAAAAATCATTACATTAAAAGACGCAAAACTTGCGATCGGGAAATATGGTTTTATGGATGAGCCGATTCAACAAGCCGGAGTTAATTTCGATAAAGAAAATATTTTATCTTTGCGCGATCTCGAAATTCTAGTTAGGCAAAAATATTTTACCTTTGTAAGAGACAATTCAACCTCCGATACCGACGCCGCAAAAAAATTAGGACTCGCCCCGCCGAACTTTTTCCGCATGGCAAAAGAATTGGGGATGAAATAAATTATACAATGGGATGCAGATGAAGAATGAAACTCCAAAGAACAAAACCCAAAACCCAAAACCCAATCATTCTTTGTTTTTTTATAAATTGCTTTTTGGAATTTCTCCTTATAACAAATCCGCATACCATCGTCTTTAGGTTGAAGTATTTTCTTTATCACTGTAATAAAGTCCGTTTTATTAGAATGATAACCAACCACCAAAAGCATTAACATCTTCGTGGTTTTTTCAGCAAAAGAAGCTAAATTTAGTGGTACTATTCTTGTTCTCAACAGTTAGATCATAACAAAAATTAAGATGTGTAATTATGAAAAACAGACTCAATAAAATCATTTTCCCGGCAATTATTTTGGTCGGGATGCTATCGTTTAACAGCAGCCCCCAAACGGGAGCTTCGCTTGACGCGACACTAAGTTTTAAATCAATCAACGGTGTCCAAGTTCCCTTTCAAAATGGAATGCCGGTTCCTTCGTATGAGAAGCAGAATAGAACTACTGTTAATTTAGCTGGGACTTGGAAAAAATTAAGATTCAACGCGAGCGATAGTCTCTCTTTACTTAAAAGAGATGAAGCCGGGTTAACGAGTCTTTTAGCCGAAGCTGGCGGAAAAGAACTTCCCGGTTTTGATGACAGCGGCTGGTTGACAAAACAAATCCCCTCGGTTGAAAATTTCTTGTATCTCGATACGATCAGAACGCCGGAGTTTTATGAAAACGGAGTATGGTACAGATATAATTTTAATGTTGCTGATTCTCTTCAAGGAAAATTTACTAAACTGATTTTTTATTCGGTTAATTATGTTGCTGATGTTTGGATCAACGGACAATATTGCGGATACCACGAAGGAGGTTACACTCCCTTTGCTTTTGATGTAAGTTCAAAGTTAAATTTTGGCGTCGTAAGTAATTCTATTGTTGTTAGAGTAGATAACCCGGTTTGGGGAGCGCGTAAGGATATTGTTCCCTATAAACAGTGCGATTGGTTCAACTACACCGGAATTATTCATGATGTTTATTTGGAAGCATCGGAAAACATTTCCGTATCACGCGCTGATTTTAAGGCTGACGGAACAAATAAAAAAGTTGCGTTTAATGGAGTCATCTTCAACAAAACCGGAAGTTCAAAAGCGGTAACTGCAACCGTGCAAGTTTATTCCGCAAACATAAACTCCGGAAATATTTCAAATGAAAAAACGTATGAACTCCTCGGCACGCCCGGTTCAAGTCTTGCTTATAATTTAACGCTTCAAGATTCTGTTACAGCATTTACCGGTGAGTTTTCGATGAGTGAATTTCAACTCTGGTCAATGAAGTCTCCAAATCTTTACATTGCTAAAATTACTTTAGAAGAAGGTGGAAAAGTAGTAGATGAGTTCTCAACGCAATTTGGTGTAAGAATAATTGAAACAAGCGGCGACAAACTATTGCTTAACGGCAATCCGGTTTTTCTTCCGGGAGTTGCACGGCATGAAGATCATCCTCTTTATGGCAGAAGTGTTCCAAAGGACACGATCTTTACTGATCTTCAAAAAGTTAAAGATATGAAAGCGCTCTATCTCCGGACGGCGCACTATCCAAATCATCCCTACACCTATTTAATTTCCGATCGTTTGGGAATTGCCGTGTGGGAAGAAATTCCGGTTTTTTGGTTTGATGAAGTTGAATCGTGGAATATTCAGAACAACGTCCGCCACATTCACCAACAGATGTTCAGAGAAATGGTGTTAAAAGATTTCAACCGTCCTTCCATCCTTTTTTGGAGTCTGCAAAACGAAAGTTTAGTTGAGCTGGAAAGAAAAACTTACATCCAATCTATTCGAGACGATCGTGATCTTAATTTAGATGATGGAAGATTACTTACACAATCTGCCGCTGCCGATAGACCCGGCGTTACGGATGTTTCTCAACAACCGTGTGATGTTGCAAGCTGGACAATGTACTTCGGAATCTTCTACGGTTCAAATAATTATTATGCGGGTACCAGTAGTTTTCTTGCACAGGCAAAAGTTAATAATCCCGGAAAACCGATCATGGATTCGGAGTTCGGTTATTGGTCCTCTGAAAATGGTTCTTCTATTGCAAAACAGGTTACCGTTTTCAACGATACCTACAAAGCGTTTAAACTTTTTCCTACAGTGAGCGAATACGGGAAATATAACCCGAACGGGATGCTGAACGGCATCACATGGTGGTGTATTTTCGATTGGTACACAGCCGGGCAAAGAATGGGGTATCAAAGTATGGGACTTATCTCGATGGATAGATCAACGTTAAAACCTGTTGGCGAAACATTAAAAAACACCTACAAACTTTATTATGATTTCGGCGGCACAGTAACGGATGTTAAAGAAGATAAAAATGTAATGCCGGAAAGTTTTGAGTTAAACCAAAATTATCCGAATCCTTTCAATCCGAGTACAGTAATTAGTTATCAATTACCGGAAAACAGTTTTGTTTCTCTTAAAGTTTTCAATATTCTTGGTAAAGAAGTGGCTGCACCTGTAAATGAAGTTCAGCAAGCAGGGAAGTATTCAATTAAATTTGAGTCAACATACTCCGCCTCAGGCGGACAACAACAATCAATCAACAGTTTAGCCAGCGGCGTTTACTTTTATCGACTTAAAGCCGGTGAATTTATTCAGACAAAAAAGATGATACTCGTCAAGTGAAAAATCACAAAACAATATTTTTCTTTGTTGCAATTCTTGCATTAAAAATCTGCATGGCACAGAACGTTCAAATAACAAACGGCTGGTATTACATAGATGGTCAGAAGTTTTTTGTTAAAGGTATTGGGTATGAGACACACACCCGACCGGGACAGGTGCCGTGGGTTTACAAGTTCGATGCAGATTTGATAAGATTCGATTTAGAAAGAATTAAAAACGCCGGCTTTAATACAATACGCACCTGGGGCGCTATAACAGAAGAAGAATTAAAACTTGTCGAAGAATCCGGCTTAAAGATTTTATTCGGTATTTGGATTGACCCGGCTGGAGATTTTAGTTCACAGTTATTTAAAACTAATGCACTGAATCAAGTAAACGCAGTACTTAACTATTCTAATAAGTATAAATGCATTATTGGTTATCTAATAATGAACGAACCGCAAGTTGCTCATATATATAATGCGGGCGCGCAAAATCTTCTTAGCATTTGGCAAGCAGTTGGAGATTTAATTCATCAAAGACATAGCGGCGTGCCGGTTTCATTTTCAAATACAATTGTCGGCGATTATATCAGCACCGACATTTTTGATTTTGCCGCTTATAACGCATACATCTACAATCCGGTAACAATAAGTGGTTCGCATGGCTATGCCGGATTTTTAAGTTATCTAAAGAACAACCGCGCTTCTCAAAAACCATTTGTTGTTACCGAATATGGGTTGTCGGTATCGCCAGGTTCTCTAAGCACAAAATATTCTTACGGTGGAAACACTTTAGCACAACAAACCAGTGGCGATTTGTTGATGTACAGAAGTTTGATTGACGCCGGCGCTCAAGGCAGTGCTGTTTTTCAATATCACGATGGTTGGTGGAAAAGTGGAAATGAATTTACTCACGATTCTACGCCAGAAGAATGGTTTGGATTAATTGAGTTTGCAAATCAAAATGATAAGTATGGCTCACCACGTCCGGTATGGACTGCTTACGCAACATACAACAAAGCAATTATTACTGAACCCAAGAATGAAAAGATTTATGGCGAGCAAGTACCGATAGAAATATTCACCACTAGCGATGTCCATTCATTTTCAATTGTAATGAACGATAGCACTATTCTGAATCAAAACATTAGCTCAAATTATTTTAGCAGCACCATATCACTGAACTTCAACGAACTTGTAAAAGACATCCAGCTAACTTTTCATTTCTTTGATTCAAACGGAACTGAACTTAAATCGGAAACTATTTCTATTCTGTATTCTAAAAGCCAACGACAACTTCCCGAAATTAAATTGCAGCTTATTCCGGCTAGCTTAAATCCCGGCGGCAAAAATTATTTACTGATAGACATAGCAACGGATTCTTTGTTTACTATTGATAATAATAAAATTGATTATGTAGTTCATCCACATATTGGGTTTGATGAAGGCACGGCAAAATATAGAGTGATTACGCTGCTCGATAACAAATATACATTTACAGATTTTTTTGATATTCCTAAAGAAACGAAAGCGGCAACATTTGGCGCGGGTTTTACAATTAGGCGTGGTAAATTTACTAAGAGAATCTTCTCGCAATTAATTTTAACACATGGCACTTGGGCAAATCCTATAAAAGCAACTGATGTAATAACACACGTTGACAATTTTCAAAGTAGGACAAGCGAATCAATTCCGGGAATAGAATTATTCCAGAATAACCCTAATCCATTTAATCCGGAAACAAAATTGAGTTACCAACTGTCGTCAAAAAGCAAGGTGACCTTAAAAGTTTTCAACATGCTTGGGAAAGAAGTAGCAACTTTAGTAAATGAAGAACAACAAGTTGGTCACCACTCCATCAATTTCAATACAACATACAACAATCAACAAACTACTAACAATCTCCCAACCGGCGTATATTTTTATCAACTTCGTACTGAGAATTCAATGCAAACAAAAAAGATGCTGCTGTTGCGCTAAAGATGTCCACATCATATTTCAAAATAGTAACAGCGCTCTTTATCTTTACTTTTTGTAAAGTAACTACGGCGCAATTCAGCTCTTTTGCTTTTGAACGATTTACTATTCAAGATGGTCTCTCCAACAATTCCATAAACGCAGTTCTGCAAACGAGCGATGGATTTTTGTGGGTCGCAACAAAAGACGGCTTAAATCGATTTGACGGACAAAACTTTGTGATCTTCAAGCACGATCCAACATCAGCAAATTCACTTCCGGAAAATTATGTAATGAGTTTGTATGAGAGCCGGGACGGAACTTTCTGGATTGGTACTTGGGGCGGGGGCTTGTGTAAATATGATCCCGTACATGAATCTTTTATTTACATAGATACACATCTTGAAAATGATGCGTATGTCCAGTGCTTCGAAGAAGATGCTCTTGGGTGGCTTTGGTTTGGGACTTATACCGGCGGACTTTTCAAATATAATCCGAAAACAAAACATACTTTAAGTTTTAATATTAACACCAACGGTTCGCTGCGACTTACAAATAATAATGTCACTTCACTCGCAATAAATGAAGATAACAGTTTATGGATCGGAACATGGGGCGGAGGTTTCTCTTACTTTGATGAAAAGAAAAATTTCGTAAAACATTTTACTCACTCTGCCGATAAAAATTCTCTTTCACATAACAACGTCTGGTTTGTACAAAAGGATGAGCATAATAAAGTGATAATCAGTTCCGATCTTGGAGTTGATCTTTATGATCCGGCGACTGATAGATTTACACACAATCTTAATATTGAAAAAGCATTTCAAGTATTTCTTAATTCTCCGGTAAGGCAAACTTTCCGGGATAGTTATAACAGGCTTTGGATCGGAACTTATGAGTATCAAGGACTTTTGATGATCGAAAAAGACCGCAAAGGAGAAACGTTGATCCAGCGGATTGTGAGAGAACAGGACGATCCTCAATCGTTAACGATGAACAGGATCAGATGGATTTATCAAGATCGTAAAAAAAATATGTGGGTCGGCACGGAAGATGGATTGAATAAACTTCCGGCGACAAAACCCTTTGTACAATTTAGATTTTTTACTTCGCGTAAAATTTCCCTCGGGGGAAGGGTTGTTAGCGGAATTGTTGAAGGGAAGGACAGTGTACTTTGGATCGGTTTTGCCGGTTCCGGTTTTGATAAAATTGATTTGAGGGATAACAATATCCGGCATTTCAAAAACATTCCGGGGAATATCAACTCCTTAAATGAGGATGATGTTACCGCAATTTATGAAGATAAATTTGAAAAAGTCTGGGTCGGGACAACTCACTCCGGGTTGAATCAGTTCGATCCTAAAACCAATTCCTTTAAACATTTTACTGCCGACACAAAAAAGCCGGAGAACGTAAACTTAAATTGGATTCAGGCAATATTAGAAACAAAGGATGGAACTTTACTTGTGGGAACAAACGCGGGATTAAGTGTTTTTAATCGTTTAACACAAAAGTTGTCTCCTTTTAAACCGGTTATTAAAGACAAAACTCCCTTCCCGACGGTTTTTTCTACAAACGCTCTTTATGAAGATTCAGAAGAAAATCTTTGGGTAGGAACCTGGCTTGACGGACTTTTTCGTTATGACAAAAGAGCGCAAAAATTTTACCGGTATATTCCCGATGCGAATAATCCCTACAGTATCAGCGCAAATAAAGTAACGTGCGTAACTGAAGATTCACACGGCTTTATTTGGATCGGCACGCATAGCGGCGGAATAAATAAATTTCAAAAATCAACAGGCAAGTTTTATCGCTTCTCAACAAAGCATGGTTTGCCGAATGATGTTGTGTTTGGAATACTTGAAGACGGAGAAGGAAATATTTGGATAAGCACTTTGAATGGATTATCTAAGTTTGATCCGCGAACAGGAAAATTTAGGAACTATGATGTTTCCGACGGGATAACGCATAATCAGTTTAACTGGCACGCGAGTTTTAAGAACCATCACGGGCAAATGTATTTTGGTACGATAAACGGATTCATCTCGTTCTTTCCGGAGTTAGTGAAAATAGATCCAGTTCCTCCTTCGGTTGCGTTAACATCTTTTAAAGTATTTGGTAAAGAAGCCGCGTTACCGCAGTCACTTCCGGCTACAAAAGAAATTTCACTTAATTATGATCAAAACTTTTTTTCAATCGCTTTTACAGCGTTAGATATTGCCCCGAGTCATAAACATCAGTTTAAATATTTTTTAGAGGGAATTGATCCGGCTTGGGTTTCATCGGAACAACGGTCAATTGCTTATTACACCGATATTAATCCGGGTAAGTACAATTTTTATGTAGAAGCAAGTAATGCCGATGGAGTGTGGAGCCAACCGGTTAAACTTTCGATTATTATTTCTCCCGCCTGGTGGATGACCTGGTGGTTCAAAGTTCTCATCGCCATTTGTATCGTTGGACTGGGGTATCTTGCTTATTTATACAGATTAAAACAATTGCTGGCAATCCAAAATATTCGTTTAAATATTGCTAACGATCTGCATGATGAAATAGGAAGTAACCTTAGCAGCATCAGCGTTGACAGCCAAATGCTTTTGAGGAGTTCATCTTTGGATGAGACCGAAAAAGAACTTGCCTCCTTTATAGGCAATACCGCAAAAGAAACCGTTGAAACAATGCGTGATATTATTTGGTTTATCAATCCGCGGAATGATTTTGATACAAACATGGTTATTAAAATAAAAGAGACCGCGGCAAAACTTTTAGCGGGAATCATCTGGACGTTTAATGTAGCGTCTGAAGTAAAATTGGAAAAATTTAATCTTGATGTAAGACGTAATATTTTTCTAATTTACAAAGAAGCGCTTCATAATATTGTCCGGCACTCAAATACAAAAACATGTTTAATCGAGTTGAATGGAAACAATAATTTTATTTCACTGCTAATTAAAGATGACGGGATTGGATTTGATTTGAAAACAGTGCAAGAGAATAACGGACTTCGCAGCATCAAAAGAAGAGCTGAAAAAATAAACGCTGCAATTAACATAACAAGCGAAATAGGGAAAGGAACTTCCGTTAGCCTGATTGTCTCTTTCGGCAAGTAAAGAAGTGAATTCTAACGAAAACATCACCGTAAGTTATACTAACAAGAAAATACCTTCATTGCGGTATGGGAATATTCATGATTCATTCGGAAATTAGATAAGATGAATACGCAGAAAACAAAAAATATCAATACGGACTCGCACAACATCTGGTTGATTGAAGATAACGCCCATTTCCGCAGAACGATGCAATGGCTTGTTAATAGAGCTCCGGGAATGCAGTGTACGCACGCATTCGAATCGTGTGAGGATGCGTTATTAAAATTGGGGAACGAAGAACTGCCGGAAGTAATTCTACTTGATATCAATCTTCCCGGCATGAACGGGATACAAGGAATCGAAAAAATAAAATTGATCTCGCCGGAAACGTACATCGTTATTCTTACCGTGTACGACGACAATGATAAAGTGTTCGACGCTCTTTGCGCAGGCGCTTCAGGGTATCTATTAAAAGATTCAGCGCCTGAAAAAATAATCGACAGTATCGAAGAAGCATTGGCGGGCGGCGCGCCGATGAGCATTCAGATTGCCCATAAAGTATTGGAAATATTCAGTCAGCTAAAACCGAAAAAATCAGATTACGGTTTAACCACAAGAGAAAAAGAACTTCTTCAGTTAATGACCATCGGACTTTCGCGGCAGCAGATTGCCGATAAATTGTTTATCAGTTTCCACACCGTAACTACTCATTTAAAAAACATTTACAGCAAACTACACGTAAATAGTAAATCGGGGGCAATTTCAAAAGTGTACAAAGAGAATATTCTCTAAAACTTTTCTAATTATCTTCTTAATCATAATCTTAATCCTAATCATAATCTTGCTCCAGGAAGTAGTCATTGGTCATCGGTCATTAGAGAAACTTTTTAAGCAATGACAAATGACTGCTGACAAATGACCACTGACCATCTTCTCTCAAAATACCTCGAACGAGGGATTGTCCCCCTAAAGCTGCTAACCTAATTTTCTTTTGTATTATTAATAGAAAATCTCGAAATCATTTTCGTAAGACATTTTTATAGTCTTTACGTTTAATAAACAATAAATAAAACAAAAAGGAAAAGGTGCTGTTATGAAAAATCTTTTACAAAGATTTGTGCTTTTGATCGCTTTGGTTATGCTATCGTCATTATCCTACTCACAAAAAGGCTGGTGGAAATTTGACAACCCGGCTGATTTAACCGCTGCTGTTCCAGGTTTCGGAAACGCTTTAGAACTTACCGGAACACAGACGGCAGTTGCCGGTCCTACGGTAAATAATGGCGCTGTAACTGTTCCTAAGGGAAGTTATTATAAAATGACACATGGAATTGCTGCAAACGGAGGCGGAGCAAAAGTTAATCAATTTACACTGATGTTTGATTTTAAGATAAACGCAACCGCATGGCATAATTTTTTTCAAACCGATTCAACTGCTGGCGGCAGCGATGGTGACCTTTTTATAAACACATCTAATTTTATTGGTACCTGGGCATTAGGATATGCAGCTGCTCCTGTTGTTAATGAAACATGGTATCGTTTAGTTGTCTCTTGTGATAACACACATTCTTTTAAGACATATCTTGGTGGTCAGTTGCTAAAAGATGGCGCTGTTTCCGGTATGGACATGATTGACGGCCGCTATTCACTTCTCTCATATTTACTTCTTTTTGCTGATGATGACGGTGATGATGGCGATATTGATATTGCAGAAGTTGCTATCTGGGATTATGCACTTTCAGCAGACGAAGTTTTAGCGCTTGGAACCATTGGCGGAACTTTACCCGTTGAACTCTCTTCTTTTAACGCAGTTCAATCAAAGGGAAGTGTAATTCTTAATTGGGAAACCGCTACAGAAAAAAATAACAGCGGATTTTCCGTTGAAAGAAAAAGCGAAAACCAAAACTGGCAACAAGTTGGATTTGTTTCCGGTTACGGAACTTCAACTGAAAAACACAGCTATTCTTTTACCGATCAATTAGCCGGTTCAGGGAAATATTCCTATAGATTAAAACAAATGGATTTTAACGGAACGTTCGAATACTCACAAGTTGTAGAAGTATTATTAACTCCTTCAGAGTTCAAAATGTACAACAACTATCCAAACCCGTTTAACCCTTCAACCATTATTGCTTATGAACTTCCAACAGACGCTTTTGTTACGTTGAAAGTTTATAACACTACCGGCGAACAAGTTGCCGAATTAGTTAATGAATATCAGGTTTCTGGAAAATATAACAAGAGTTTTAATACATCATCGGTAAGCAGTTCATTGCCAAGCGGGATTTACTTTGCCGAATTACGTGCGAATGAAAAAGTTCAAAGAATTAAAATGATGTTGTTAAAGTAAAGAGTTTGTTGTTGGAACGGTTGTCTTGAGTTTTCTCTCTATGAAGATTAAGGCAACCGTTTCGTTTTAAAATACCTCGAACGAGGGATTGAGTGAGCCGCTCACCGGTTATATGTTTACACAAAGGAGTAATATCTTCTTTCAATCACTTTCGATTATCAATAATTTTTTTAGGTGCAGAATGAAACGGATTTCAATTTTTTCTTTGTTTTTTATACTCGTATGCAATACGGTTTTTTACACACAAGTGCCGGAGCGTAAAGCCTGGTGGAAATTCGACAATGCCGATACTCCGCTTAAAGCTGAAGTTGGTTATGGAAATGATTTAGTACTGGTAGGTAAACATGAATTTGTTGATGGACCCGATGTAACCAACAACGCTGTGGCTATCGGCGTCGGAAGTTATTATAAAGTATTCCATGGTTTAACCCCTAACGGCGGCGGAACAAAAGTAAATGAATATACACTTGAATTTGATTTCCGGATGCCGGTATTAAGCGGATGGCACTGTTTCTTCCAGATC
>Ga0209417_1004692_pt1 | contig 16044 bp, 18 predicted proteins | sample RifGroF2_FD_184002 | JGI IMG/M metagenome (GOLD analysis project Ga0209417, IMG submission 184002) | Groundwater microbial communities from Rifle, Colorado, USA - Groundwater F2 (SPAdes) (version 2) | ecosystem: Environmental > Aquatic > Deep subsurface > Groundwater | place: Rifle, Colorado... | reverse complement strand
GTAAGACGGCATCGGTGGACCAACTTAAACTGTTTCCACCATCTCAATTACAGCATGCAGAACGTTCTTTTGCCGTTGTTCTGCTTCTCGGCACACTATGAAATCGTTGGGGATTGCGGAGCGAATACTTATCAGTTTACACCAAATATAATGGCGAGTGACAACCTTCGCACCCGAAAAGCCCCGACATGCCTTATACCGCTTGTTGGGCACTGGCATTTTTTGGTTCTATTTTTAAATCTTTCTGTATTAATTGTCCGCTTTTAATTGTCTCCATTAATTGATTCATGAATCGAGAAGCTGGTGCTCCATCAACTATATCATGGTCAAATGATACTGTTAAACATAAATGTTCTCTCGATACAAATTGATTGTCCAATTCAACGACTTTTTTTTCTATGCTCCCAACTGTTATTAAAACTGTCGCTGTCCCATGTGGAATAAACCAAATTGGTTCCTTACTATACATTCCAACAGCAGTAACAGCAATCTTTCCATACTTTTTAGCCATGTAGATATTCTTGTCTGCAATCCGAATAAATAGTCTTAGAAGGAAACTCGGTATTAAACTAATCCATGTTTGACCTGAAAGACTACCAAGTGTGTCAGTATGTTGTTTTTTTGCTTCTCTTATTTCCTGGTGTATTTGAAGATAAGTCTTATCCTGAGCTTTTTTAATTCCGATTGGTTCAGGCACATTCTCTCCGGCTATATCACGTTCAATTAATACGCTTATTGTAATGTCATCAAGTAATATAAGTTTTCTGCCTTTAGTAAATGAGTTAAATCGAGGATAATCTTTAATAACATTTGAAAGACATGTCACAATATAGGCTGTCAAAGAAAGTTTTTCACCAGTTTTTTCGAAATGTTTTTTAATCAAGTCCCTTGGCACTGTAATATCAACTTCGGTAAAACAATGTATCGCATTTTTATCTTTTGTCACAGTCGCAGAAGCAATAACTGCTCGTCGATTAAAACTTAGTGGTACACTTTTATATCTTTTTTTCTTTGTCATTTTTTAAATAAATGATTATATCGTGGTGTCCTTCTTATGCTTGTGCCCAACGGTTTAGCGGCTTTGTGCTGGTGGGGTGTTGGAGTTCCGAATATTCAATTTATTTTTTGTCAGTCCAACATGCACAAAGCCGATGTTAGCGGTTCGGTGGTAATTTTTGTACTCTTTTTAGGTGCATTTGTGCTTTTTCGCGAAAAGTAATTTCAGATTCATATAATGTTTCACCTCCAATATCCTCACCTGCACTCATCCATTTGCCATTTTCATTGTAGAAATACCACAAACCATAGTAGTCTTTTTGTCTTTTATTAATAATTCCAGCAATTGAATCTTTAAAAATCAAAACTTTATTTATGACTGAATTTATTAAGGCATTTTCTTTATTTTCATCGACCTTAACATCAGAAACATTGTCACTATAACTACTTTTAATATAATAACTGGCGACGTGTTTTAATTTCGAATGTTGTCCATTTTTTAATATGTTAATAATAGAAATATATGCATTCAAGGGCGAGCTTTGATCGAATAATTCGGGATAATTCTTAATTGTCTTGTCTACATCAATTGTAGCATATGCTGTTTCTGGTAAAGCGTCTTTATTAATTAATATTTTAGACTTAATTTCTTGCTCATTAATTGTTCCGTTTTTCAATGAAACATAATACGAATTGTTGACTTCATTTATACTTACTGCTTCTACAAGTTTCCCGTTTTTGAAAATAACGCCGGAAAGTTCATCACATGCATATCCTGGTTTTATTTTTTTACTTTTTAATAAATTTTGATATAGTTCCTTCCTTAAGCTATCCGAATAATGAGGGCAATTACTGTATGGCAGAAAACCCAATCCATTTACAATACTCAGTTTTACCGGACGAGAATCACTTATTCCGTTTTTAAACCAGCAAATTGAACCGGCACTGCCACCAGACAATATAATACCCTTTTTCAATGCTTTTCTTAAGATGTCATCAATACCTTGTGCTTTCCATATACCCATCATATTTAAAGTATTTCCACCACCAACGACAATTGCATCCATACCTATCAATGTTTCCTCAAAAGTTTTTGGTGTATCAGCAGAACTTACCCAAACTTTTAGAACATAAGGTTCAATTGATAGTTTTTTACAGATAAAATTCCAATATTTAATGTTCTCTTGATTGTCTGCACTAGCTGTTGGGACATAACAAACTTTTGGGTTTTGTTTTTTAGTTAGATCAACGACATATTGAATGAATTTTTGATTAATGTCTCCCCCAAAGATAAAAATCGTTTGCTCTGGTTTTATTAAACTTGTTTGTGCTTGTACAGTAATCTGGGATAGTACTAATAATGATAATATTACATAAAGTCTTTTCATTTTATATATCTTTATTTCTGGCGTTTACTTCAGTGACCGCTAACGGATTCGGGTTGCATTTCGTGCGCCAGCATGAAGGCAAGCTACTGTTATGTGGGGTTATTTTTCTGTTATTCTATTTTTTAAATCCATTTGTTCATGTAGTATTCTTGTGATTTCCACTTCATTTTCTTCAAGTTTTCTATAAAAAATGATATGTCTACCTGCTTTAACCCCCAACAAATTTTCTGTTACTCCTGAATAATTTTTACCTAACTCCGGGTTACATGCAACTTCATTACAGTATTCTAAAAGCATATGATAATATTTATCTGCTTGATTTTCTGACCATTTATCAAAAGTAAAATCCCAAATCCTAGTTAAATCATCAACAGCTTTGTTTGTTAATTTAAACTTAGCCATTTAATTTCTTTTTAGCTTTTAACCCTCGTAGATGTGACTCAGGATTAAAATCATAAGCAATCCCGCTGTCTATCCCTTCTTTAATAGCTTCTCTTAATGCAATAACTCTGTTTTCATCTTCTTCCAAAAGTCTTAATCCTGCTCGGATAACTTCACTTGCATTTTTAAATCTGCCAGCAGATATTCTATTTTTAATAAAATTATCAAAATAGCTTCCTATTGATATTGAAGTGTTTCTACTCATAATTCATTAATTTTCCCCAAAGATACCAAATATTGGTACAATAATCAAGATGTATCTAGTTTTTTTATAATCCCACTTAACGGTCGAGTGTAGTAGTAGTAAGGGATTACGGGCCTTTTCACTATCTACCTACACAAAACATAATGTGAGTAGAGCGTTCGAATACCCTCTGAAACCCTTATTACTGTTACACTTTGTTGGCAACCGTAATTATTTGTTTTTCAGGTATTCCATATATTCATTTTCCATATTTTTAAAAGCGACACCTGTCACCTTAAAAAATTCTGCTTCAATTTTATCTCGTTTTAAACCATAGAGAAGATTAATTTTAGCTACACCGTATTTTTCAAACATCCAATTGATTAAACAACCAATCTGAGGATAATATAACGACTCTGAAATAGAGTCATTATAAAGTAATTCAGAGGGTTTTAATAATTTGCCATTTTTTATTATAGTTATAAGAGTCGAATCATTTCTTCTACGAGTCAAGATCCCATTTACATTTTCGCCTCCATAATTTCCATCGATAGCATTTGAATACCCCTCTCCAAAAAATCTTGTTCTCAGGTTAGAAATTTGATTAATTGTAATAATGTGAACCATCTCATGAACTCCTAAATAGTCATATTTATTAAGAACTGTGTTTAGATATGGTTTTGAATGAAAAGTAAAATAAATATGTCTCTTAGATTTGCTTAGACTTGCAAAACCGCCACCATTTGTACCAATTTTTTCTTTTGCTTCATCTTGATTAAAAAGAAAAATTTTCACGTTCGAATCAAAATTTGTATTTAATCTTTCATTGATATAATCAATCACTTGCTCTTGTTCTTGAATAATTGTCTGAATCGCTATCGAATCAGGTGATTCAGCTTTACTGTATCCTAAAGGTCTTGAATACAAAATTATTTTTTCCCCTTTAGTAATTATCCAAGGTCCGCTTGTATCAGCTTTCCAAGAGGTCAATGTGAGAAATAAAATCAATAATATAATAACCCGTCTCATTGTTTCTCTGGTTTTTATTATGGTTGCCAACGATCCCACGGTAAAATCCAGTTTTAATGGGATTTAATGCGTGTTATGTGCTGTTTTTCTTTAGAATATCTTCTGTTAATGCTCAACAATCTCTAATTTATGTTTATTATATCCAACTATAAGCAATATTGACATTGCAATACTACATAATATCAATAAGAGGCCGAACAGGTATCCTATTGTTGCTTCACCATCAATAACATCATCTAACCATGCCAATACCATATAAAGTGAGCCTAAAAGGAAAATAACCCCTAGAACTTTACTCAAAATTATATTCTGGAAAAACAAATTCACTACTAGTAACAAAACTATAATGCCTGCTATTATATTAACCAGAGTCATATTTGATGCTATTGCGTGAGTAGCGAAGAACCCGGTAAATACAACTGAAGGTAAATAGAGTCTAAAAATTTTCTTTAAGTCTAACGTTTTCATATAATATATTTTATAAAAAATTGTTCTGTAATATAGCACATAACGGTTGGGCGTTATAAATTCCAGCGGTATGAAACGTTGGGGAAACCGTGGCTACTAACCTAACAACCGATAAGAACCTTGCCAGCGAGCGATACCCTTAGCATAACACTAAATCCCCAATGTTTTATAACCGCGTGTTAGGGGCTGGGTATATTAAATAAGTAATATTCATAATCCATATCCATCATTTTCACATTTAATTTGTTTTATATTTTCAAATTTTTCAATTATACCTTTTTCAATATTAACATGCCATGCTTTAATAATGTTATCATAAAACTCTTTATCTTCATATATAAAGATTGCTATTATATCAGGCCTATTTTTATTTTCAATTTTGCAACCTGAACAAGCAATTCCAATATTGCAATTCATTTTATTTAAATTATTTATACTACTCAAATTTATATTAATTGTATCAAGAATTGAATAATATACATAACCTCTATTAGTTTTAATTATTTTACTCAAAATTATTACATTATCAGTTCCTTTACTGGCTACCTGAATTGAGCATTCTATATCCCCTTTTAAAATAACACCTCCACCACTCCATGCTCCAGTTTTATATTTATCAAAAAAAAGTATATCTAAATCCACATATCTATATACTATCCCAAAGAATGGATTTTCTTTATTACCTACTTTACTTTCTTTTGACTGCCTCAATTCTGTTAAAGTTTTATATTGTACAAGATTAACATTATACTTATTATCAGATTTTCTAATAAAAGGTTGAATTCGATTATCTTCAAACTTAATTATTTCAGAAGGCAATTTTAAATCTGTAATCTTCAATTTATAATATTTAACAAAATTATTGTTATTTAAACTAAAATAATAAAACATTGTATCTTGATTTAAATATCTTAAATCCAAATAAATGTCATATATTTTTTTTAAATCAATTAGTTTAACTTCTTGAAATTCTATACATACCAATTTATTCAAAAAAACTAATTGAATCACAAAAAATACAAATAAATTCTTCATGTAATTTATTATATTAGTATAAAATAGGCACTTGTTATTAAAAATTCTTAAAAACAAAAATTTAAGTATAAAACCTAACTAAATAGCTGTACTTACCTAGCCCCTGACGTTTTGCGCTAAGTTTAGTTGCCTATTACGGAGCTGCTTACCTGTCGAGTCGCACCTCTGTTGTTGCGTGCTATGAACTTCATTGTCCGAACGAAAACGGCAATTAAATTTAGCGTCATGTTGGGTTGCGTTTTTTATTTTCTTTCAATTTGTTCATTTATTGGATCGCTCAAAACTGTCGCACAATACCTTGCCCATAAAAGCATTGTCCATTCTCTTTGACCCCAATTAAGATCAAGTCGTTGAATATTTTCAATGAAGTTACTATATGTTATGATGTTAAAACTGTCAGGGTCAATCAACATTTTTTTTAACTCCTGCGCAGTCGTAATTGCATTATTGTCAAGCTGGTAGCAGAATAATCCCGTTCTTACAAAGTCATATTTGTTGTTTTGGATTAAAGCTTCAGCTAATAGTTGGTTACGAAAAAGTTGATTGTATTTACTGGCCTTTAAGTCATGATAACTTGCAGAAAAAGAGCATGATTTGTCAAAAATTTCTTTGTAAGCTGGCTTGTTATATTCTGTTGACGAGAATGTGTCAGTATATTTACATTCAAGTCCAATTAGTCCTGTTTGATTGCCACTTACAACTTCAAATGCAATATCAAAGGCCGAATTATCATTAGTATAACGCTCCTTTGGCGCATATTCAAAAAAAACTTTCTTTAATTCTGTTAAGTCAGGCCACCAATTTTGAAGAACCCGAAGACCAAAATCATTATCGACCAATAATTCACCAAAAAAGTTAAAGCACAGTGGTTGACTGGATAGAAGGTTGTTGTAAAGTCTATCCTGTTCTATCAGTCCTCCATCAGTTTCTTGGCGGTCTGACATTGTTTGGTTAACAGTTTTAATTATATTTTCAGTCAGAAAGTTTTTTTTATTTTTGATGCCGTAATAGATAGTATTACAAATATTTTTGTCTTTGTCTTTTGGATGCTTTCCAGCTTTCTCATTTAATACGTTCATTCTCCACCATCCTTGGTGAATTCTTATTCTCCTTTTTAGTCCTGCCTCGTCTGGGATTGTTCCAAAACTGTCAAGGAATTGTTGTCTTTCGTCTTTCTCCATTTCGTACGAATTTTTCTTTTTAAAATGACACACAACGATTTGGCGCTTGGCGCAGTGGAGGATTTCGGAGCACATAACTGTCAATACACCACAAAAGTTGACGCGAGGTAGAATGTTCAATTAACCACTTCACCCGCCATTGAGCCAAACGCCTGTTAGCGGTAGTTTTTCTTTTCGTCATTTAAAATATTCTTGTTAAACTTTCCGCTAGGTCTTCAGGAACATTTGAATTAGTTTTTAAAATTAGGTCTTTGTCAATGGAAGAAATTGTTGGCTGAACCAATCTCAGTTTTTTAATTATTTCTTGGTCAAACGATAGTAGTTGCTTTACTAATTCACTTGCGTCAGTATATTTCTGGCCATTTGAAGTCCAAACTCCATTGCCATTTGTTAATGTATATTCAACGGAGAACAAGTTTGCTAGTCCTTCTTCTAAAACATTTGCTGTCTTTGTCCCTGTGGGACATAAACAATGTATAGCTTCATGAGCAACTTGAAAAACGGCCCTGTTAATGTCATTTATGCAGTTCATTGAAATTTGAATTATTACATTTTTACAGTCGCCAGGATACCATATTCTCGGATGTCCGTCCTGATTAAATTCAACTCCTAAAATTGTATATGTATGGTCTCTCGGACCATATTTTTCTTCTGCTGTCCTAAGAATATGTCCGAGCTTTGAAGTAATTGTCCAACTGTGTCCATTAGGAATTGGGTGAGAAATAAAAATTGAACTCATAAATTGTTTGTTGTTATCTTAAAATTACCGCTAACGGTTTGGCGGTATGTTTTTGTTGCCGATTTCGAAGCACTGTCCTGTCAAGTTACACCAAAGTTTATTAGATGCAGAAACGCTGAAACCCGCACTGTCTCGGCAATAAAATATACCGCCTGTTATCGGCTGTCCTTATTTCTTTCACCGATTCAATTTGTATAAAATCACCCAACTCTTGCTTCTCGATATTGCTTTTTTATGTTTGAATGCCAATATTTTCCTTGCGATTCAGCATATTGAAATTCATTCCACATGTGTTCTGGGAAATCATAATATTGCCAAACTGCGCCATCACTCTTAAACTCAATTTCCAAAGTGCCCGATGATGTATCATAACCAATACTAGTTATCATACTTGAATTAACTGATATTCTCTCCATAATTATTTAGTTTTAATTTTTCTTTCACGAATTGAGGTAACAACTTCTTTATAGTTTTCAACATTGGTTCTATGTTTTTTACTCCAACCCTCGACAAGTTTCGGGTCGTCACTTGTCGGTCGCGGATTATTTAATTGAATCCTAACTCTTGAAGGAATTTTAATTGCTTCGCCTACAATGATTGCTTCACCTGTCCGCAATGAAGGAAGCAAATCAATTAAACTTATGAGGTTGTCAGGAGCAGAAGATTTTACAATTGATTGGTCATTAGAATTTGTCAAACGTAATGCAATATAGGTTCCAACTTGAGCTAAAATAGTTTCTGAAATTTCTGATGGTCGTTGGGAAATTATCATTGCTCCCACTCCAAATTTTCTTCCTTCCTTAAATACTTTTTCAACTGCGAACTTTGAATAGCTGTCTGTTTGACTTTTATTCAAATAAGAGTGGGCTTCCTCAAATGCTAGTAAGATTGGTCTGCTCTTTCCAGTATATGTTTCTGCTCTGCCCCAAAACATACTGTCGTAAATGAACCGAGTTATTAGTCCAACAGAAATGTCCAAAATTTCTGGGGGCACACCGTTCAAATCTAAAATTGTAAGTTGTTTGTCGCCACCAATCCAAGAATTAAGTAAGTCATGTAAATCAAGTTTTGATTTTTCATCCTTGTATTCTCCTGGGTGAAACATGAAATCATAAGTCGTATCTCGTAAACAGGCAATCAATTTCTTTTCGTACGGATAAAGTTCTTGATAATGTTTTGATTTATATGGAGCTGCTGCTCCAATAGCGTAAGCTTTGAAACTCGCTGGAATAAGTTTTTCAGAATCTCCTTTATCTTCTTCACAAGCGGTGGTTACAGTTTGTTTATTTACATCGGTTTCATTAAAGGAAGCATTTAGCCACCAGTTTATGTGATGCCAAAGTTCACGAACATTAAAAGGAATTGGTGAGTCAGATGTAACAAGATTCAAATCAACTTTGCCTGCTTTTAATTTGTCGTGATTTTTTCTTTTTCTTTCAACGATTAATTCGCGAAATTTTTTAAATTGTGGTGTTTGTTCCTCTTTTGAAGTTGCTCCAACAAGAAAATAAGCCAACTCCTCAAAATTCATTAACCAAAATGGAATGTAAAGTGGATTTTTCTTGTCATTTATTTTCAACACATTTGCGTCAGTAAATGCAGAACTATATTCTCCATGTGGGTCAACTAAAACAACTCTTGAACCTTTGTAGTCATTAAGGATTGCTTTGAGAACACTTACAGTTGTATTTGATTTTCCACTGCCTGTTGAACCAAGTATAGCAGAGTGTCTTAGAATAAGTTTATGCAAGTCAACATAAACACTAAGATTTTCGGAAGAAGAATGTTTTCCGATTTCAATTGAACCTTCATCTCTTTTCCCATAAATTTGTTGCAAGTCTTTCTCTACTACTAAATGAACCTCGTCATTTATTGTCGGATAAGTGCCTATGCCCTTTTCAAATTCATCATCTCCTATTTTTTCACCAACAAGTTGAATTGTCAAAAACCGTGAACCAAAATTGTATTTAACTTGCTCGTCTTCAAATTTGCTTGGAGAATTGCTAACCGAAGAAACAATTCCAAAAATTGTAATGTTGCCGATAGGCAACTTCACAAATGTTCCTATTTGTCCAATTTTGTAAAGTCGTCCGTTAATGATAGGAGCTGCAGAAGGAATTTGATCTGAAACTTCAACTTCAACTGAACCCGAATCAACACGGATTACTTTGCCTAAATATGTAACTTCGTTTGTCATTTTTTCAAAGCATCTATAAGTTCGGCCTTACCAGAATAAGTAATTAGGAAATTTACGAGTTGATTGAAATCGCCTAATTTAAGTTCTGATTTTGTTTCATCCCAATAAGTATCAAATTTTTCAGTGTCTTTGAGAGTAGTTTTATCAAAAGTCCAATCTTCTAATGTCCCGTTTACAATTGCCTTCTTCGGTCCAAACACATTTAGATTCATGTATGAAGATTTAGTAAGTGTGTGAAGATTCTCTACTTCCTTGTCTGTGAAGCAAAGTACAATGCAAAACAATCTGTTGTTTTGTCTAAGGCAATTGAAGATTATTTCATTAATGTGCTGGTCAGAAAAAGAAAAACCAGTGAAGATGAAAAGCAATTCACCACTTGAAAGAAAATTTTTCAATCTGTCAAAGTAGGAAATGAAAGGTTGCTTTCTTGAAGAATCATACTTTTCCTTTGAAGGATAAATTACAAGTTCTTTATCCGTTGTTCCTGCCTTATCAAATTTACCAACACGAATTATTTTTTGTGAGTTATCCTTTTTATCTTCTTTCCAAAACCAGCTTAGTGAACCGTGAATTTTCCAAAGCCGAATCCAATTCCGTGTTATGTCGGTTTTTCCTGTTGGTTGTTCAATGCTCTCTTGCCAAAAGAAGGGTTCATACGAACCTACAAATCCGTCAAAGTATGGAATCTGACTTTGCTCCAATGACTTCTCAATTATCAAGTCATAGTTTGTGGTAAAAACTTCTTTTGAATACTCGTGGTTCAAAATGTTAAGCCATGCAAAAAACTTTCTTGGGTTTGTCAGGTCTGCTTTTCCTTCCACTTCTTCAATGATGTTGTAAATCTGATTACAAATTTCTTTGTCAAGGTTCTTTGCCGCTTCACCTGTTACCTTAATAAAATCTTGGTCGGGCTTCTCATTTGTGATTTCCCTGATTCTCCGTATGTGGTTTAATATTTCTTCAATGTTTACTTCTCGTCCCAAAGTAGTTTTAAGGTTGTCACGGATTATTTTAAAATTTTTTAGAAGGTCACCATTTAGATTTTTCTCAATCCCCGCTGTAAGCATTGCAATATTTGGAATGTTCAATGCGCATGATGTCCCTGCACCAAAAAAGAAACCGATGTTCTTTGAATATGCTAATTGGTTTTTGAGTTCCTTTATTTCTTTTACTACATCCATAAACTTTAGATTTTGAATTTAATGTGACCAATAATAGTCTATAAACAAATTAAAACTCTGTTTTTATATCTAGTTTGTTTTGCCATAGCCCAAACGAATGAGTAGCCATTCCATATTGACATATTATTTTTTTATCGTTTTTAATAATTTCCCAAGGAGCAGTCTTACAAGTGTAATCATCATCAATTTGAGGTCTTATATGACAATTCTCATATAGAGGACATGAACATCTTTCATTAAGTTGATCCAAAGTTTCCGAGCAGAGTAGTTCATATAAGACCCTATGTGACCAAATTGTTGTAGCCGCTTCAAAATTCTTAATAAATTCTTTGTCTTGTTCTTCTGAAATTATTGAAACTGTTCTCATTAATACTCCTTCTTTTATGTATGTAGGTGAAGGAAAACATTGAAAAAACAAAGCAAAGTTTTGCCAGTCCATACAAAAAGCCATAGAAAAAAAAGTTGGTGATGTGAGCTTCTTTAAATTATATACCAATTCTATTTGATTTACGTACCAAGATAATGCTTCTGTTAAATATTTCCTTCCTTCACCATTTGCCCACATTTTAAGGTCCGGAAGAATGTTTTCCATAGCGGTTTCTTTAGAATAAGAACATTTCTGGCTTGCCTGCTGAACTATTTTCGCAAAGTCTGTCCTATCCTGCCCGAAGTATGTTATTTTTCTCCCTTTTAGTATATTTAAAACTTCAAGGAAAACTGAAGTTGCTTGGACAGTATCAAGACACAAATCAATAAGAATAAACTTTGATTGTATGTCGATATCAATTTCAAACTCCTGAAATAAAAAATCGCCAAACTTATAAGGAAAAGAAGGAAGATTATCTGCATATACTGAGAATTCTACTTTTGGAAGTTTTGTTTCAGCCATTTGTTGAGCATAAAAAGCTTGGATTTCCTGTAACACAATCAGACCGAAAAACAATTTGGTAGAATGATTCTCAAGCACTATTTCATTAACTGCTATTTTTTGTATCCTGCCATCAAGGTTTATATCTTTTACTGTTAAAATTCTGTCTTTGAATTTTAATTTTTTATAATCAAGATCGAAAACAGAATTTGGGTCGCCACAATACAAATTATAAAATTTTCTAAATTTGTTTATTGTCTCGCCATATTTATCTCTAGCTAATGGAATAGTATATGTTTCCGCTTCTCCATTAGAAAATATTTGTGTCATTGCAACTACATCTCTCATCCAAAGTGAGAATCCGAAAATAGAGGATATTGTTGTAATATCTTGAATATAGTGGCTGTATTCATGGATGAATGATGGTATATCTTTTTCATTAAAAAACCTATCTGCAACCTCTAAGTTTGAAATATCTGTAGAGAATGTACCTGATTTATAAGCTGCAAAATTATGTTTTTCCATTTTTCCTTTTTTTAATTAGTCCTTAATTCTTTTGTTGCTGCTTTATAGGGTTGCCGATAACGGCGGCCGCTTGGCGCAGTGGCGGATTACGGGGTGCTTTCCTGTCCACAAGTACCCATGCTGGTGCGAGGCATGAGGTGTCAATGAGCTTCAAAACCCGCCATTGAGCTAAGCGGCTGTTATGGTGCGTAATTCATTCATAATTAGACTTCTATAGAAATTTTTACTTTCCCACCTAGTCCTTTCTCCACAATGTCAAAAAGAGTGCTAAGCGTAATGTTACTACCGTTATTCTCGACACGGGAAATATAAGTTCGTTTCTTGTCAACTTTCTGTCCTAATTCTTCCTGGGTCATATTCTGTGATTCACGGGCTTTTTTAAGTAAGAGTCCAATTCTAAAAGATTCTGATTCTCTTTCAAGATTCTCGCGTCTTTCGGTGCCTTTTTTGCCGTAAACTTTGTCTTTGATTTCAGTCCAAGTTGAAATGTCTTTATCTACTGTTTTCATAATACTCTTTCATTAAATGTTTTGCTTTCTCGATTTCTTTAGGTGGTGTTCTCTGTGTTTTCTTCTGAAATCCGTTAAGTAGTATTACCAGCTTTCCACGGTCGAAGAAGCAGAAAACACGCCATATGTCAGATCCTAATTGAATTCTTGTTTCATAAAGCCCGTTAGTCCCAACAATTAGTTTGAGATAAGTTGTCGGAATTCTCTCTAATGTCTCAATTGCCTCTAAAATTTTGAAAATTTTGTCCTGAACCTTAATAGGTTGTTGAACTAAGAAGTCTTCAAAATAGTTTTTGTAAGCAATGATTTCCCGGATTTTCTCCATAAGTCATTCAATTATACGCAAAGGTAACTTTAAAGTTACAATTCTCCAAATTTTCGATATTTTTTTTCTTATTATGCACCATAACTTGTTTCTATGTGGAACAAAGGGGCTATAAGGTTACTTAAATGGGGGACTTGAAGCACCTTTGTGTTGGTTTATTTATGTGAAAGAAATTCTTTTACAAGTCAAAGTCATCTGCGGGGTTTTTTATGTTTTTGAGGCCGGTCATACTTACGTGTGTATAAACTTCGGTGGTTTTGCTGCTTTTGTGTCCTAACAACTCCTGAATGTACCTTAAACTAACTCCCGCCTCTAAAAGATGTGTGGCATAACTGTGTCGCAGACAATGTAGTGTAAAGCTATGATTTTTATATATTTTACCCAAATATTTGTGAAATATTTTTTCGAGGCTCGTTTCGCTGTATTTTTCACCTTTAAATTGGCCCTCAATTAGATAATTTGTCGGTTTGTACATCCTGTAATATTTGATAATCATATTCATTAATTTCTCACTCACTGGTAGTACACGGTCCTTTTGCCCTTTACCGTTTTTTATAGTTATTGTAAGTCGCTTTGAGTCCAAATCTTTGATATGCAGGTTTATCAACTCACTTCTCCTTAGTCCGCATGCGTAGATTATGGTAAGTGCCGTCTTGTGTTTAACGTTTGGAATTGAGGTCAGCATCTTCTCAACAATTGTCTTGGGAATTACTTTGGGCAAAGGCTTGTACTTTTTGGGTCTTTCAATATTATCTATCGAAATTTGTCTGTTCTCTACTTTTAAGTAAAACAGTTTGACTGCATTTATGACCTGATTCTGGTATGAAGCAGAATAATTTTTTCTTAAAATATAGTTATAATTAAATCCGGCAAAATCTTTGTCGGTAATATGTTCCGGTGATTTTTCTCCAAAATAGTTTAGAAATACCTTTATTGCCTCTGTATAGGTTTTGATTGTCCTGTCGCTGTATCTGCGATTTTTAAGCCAGATCTCGAATTGGCTGATTGCCTGTAAGTTTTCTTCTCTCATATCTCTCTCCTCTAAAATATTATGAACAAATCTAACAAATAATCGTAACATATCTTATTGTCAGATTCTCACTTTCCGGCATCTTAATATTCTATTCAATCAATTTGATACTGTCAATACATTAGACACAGATTATAAGACATTAGACACTACTTAGCCAACAAACTCTTAATCTCTGCAACCAACGCATCGTCTTGAGGCACCGGAGCATCGGCATTGGCAATTTTTCCAAGTTTGTCTATCAGTACATATCTTGGGATGCCCACGAAAGAAAATCGGCTTTTAAGATAGCCGTACTGAGTGGCATTCAGATATATATGACTACCCTCAATTTGGTGTTTTTTTATAGCCGTTTCCCATGATTTTGCACAGGATCCCTGGCATAAGAAGATAAATGTGACGGCTTCTCCTTTGAACAGCTCGTGTACTTTTTGTGAATATTGCATCTGGGAAATACATGGTGTGCACCATGTTGCCCAGATATCCATATAAATTACCTTTCCCGAATTGTCTGCAACTATCTTATTGAACAGTTGCTCCCCCGATAGAGAGTCGTAAATGTTGAGGAACGCACCCACAGGTAGTTTTAATTTCTTAGTCTCCTCTGCTTTCTCACCTATCTTACTGTATAAGGCAAGTAAATACTGACGAATATATTTATCATTGAACAAACGGCCAATCAAATCGGACAATGAGTCGACCTGAGCTTGCGGAATCTCTTCATCTTGAGTAGCAAATCCTAATAGATTAGAGGCAGCCAGGTATTCGCCCCAAATTCCCTCTCTTTTTGCATGCGCCCTCTCAACAAGTTCATATCTTGATTTTGCACTTATTTGCGGCCCCCTTATCCGATCTACAAGTAAATTGAAGGATGACAGGAATGTGCAGTAATCCGATGAGAGCATTGCATTTTCATTGAACGCGATAGTATCATTCAGGAAAGAATAAAATCTCACCCTCTCTCCCATGTCCGGGATCCTGCTTCCTAATCGGATTATATTATCATAAATAGTATACTTAGCGCTAAATGTCAGATAATTACTTATTGTGCTGTCTAACGAATCCTTTTTTACACGCAGGTCTATCTCGGCAAGTAACTCTTTTTGGAAGTTCAGATATCTCTCCTTCAATTCATTCACAGGTTCATTTTTTGGCAGCTTATCTCTGAATTCATCAATCATATAATAATGGAGCCACCTGTAATTCTCGTTAAACTGATTCTGTAATTTGTCGTGCCTTTTATCAAATACTGCCGATACTATTCCAATCTGATGGCCTTTCTTGCCAATTTTGCAGTTCATCCTCAAAGTGTCATTCACAAACAGGAATGGGGTGATTCTTGCGTCGTCATAATTGAGATATGTGTTTATCGAGTGATAAAGCGGGATATCAAACATAAACCGGCCATCTTCGCCAATAACTGTCTCGTAGGAATTCTGGGTGCCTGTAGTAATATCATCTACCGATAGTTTAATTGTCATGGGAGCACCCGGAAACTCCTTAATATTATCTATCGCTCCAATTAAAACTGTCCTCTGCTCAACCTCCGGAAAGAAGAGACCATCGGGAGAAGGATTTACCGGTTTATTTGATGCTTGACCACAAGAGAAAAGCAAGACAGCTACCCATAAGGAGATGATAATTACACGATTCATAATGTTGTTTTTCCAAATTTAGAATTAATTTTTCACTTTGAGTACTGCTTTGTGTAAAAATATTTGGTTGATCTGCCAGTTGTTTTCATATCTTGCTTATTTTATGATGCTTACAAAATTATTTGCCCTAAAATTAGTAACCGTTCATTGAGCCCCGCCTTTATAGATCGAGTAGACTGCCCCGACAGTTGACCTGACGGGGAGAGCCTCTCACACCACTGTACGTACGGGTCTCGTATACAGCGGTTCATTAAGATGTGGGGCAATTTTCTCGTAATAAGGAAGCATAGCCT
>Ga0209417_1004690_pt1 | contig 16057 bp, 16 predicted proteins | sample RifGroF2_FD_184002 | JGI IMG/M metagenome (GOLD analysis project Ga0209417, IMG submission 184002) | Groundwater microbial communities from Rifle, Colorado, USA - Groundwater F2 (SPAdes) (version 2) | ecosystem: Environmental > Aquatic > Deep subsurface > Groundwater | place: Rifle, Colorado... | reverse complement strand
TATATCGCATAGATCATTATCTTCACCTTGTAAGAACCTCGTTTTCATTATCGTTTTCATTATCGTTTTCATTATCGTTTTCTTATTCTCGTTTTCTTATTCTGTATCTTTTTATCAAAATTGAATTTCAACTATGGTTTTACCAATTTAATACAATAAACCAAAAATTTACCATATTTTATTTCTAAAAATGGACGGAAAATTATGTAGAGAATGTCACGTTATAAAACCTTTATCAGAATTTCACAAGCAAAAAACCACGATTTCAGGTTATAGAAACCCTTGTAAAGATTGCAGGAGAGATCGACGAAAATATATGATCGGAAAAAAGAAGTGTAAACAATGCAAAAATATTTATATCATTGATAATTTTGAATTGACATATGGCGATATACGTTCAACAATTTGTAATAATTGTGTCGAAATGAACGATAAAAAGATTAATGAAAGTGAAAATATTACGCCTGACACATATGGTGAAATAATCAATAAAACTGAAAATATTGCGCTTAATGAAGATATTAATAAAGCTGAAAATATTACGCCTGAAATAAAAGAAGAATCGCCAGAATCTACTAATTAATACAATAGCCTTTTTTTTGTTGGTTAAATTTCAACTACGATTATATTTTTTATAATTAACCAAGACTAATTTTTATTTTTCTATTTTTACCAAAATCATGGATCGCAAAGTTTATTTGCAAAAAATTATTACATTGATGAGAAAATTAAATTACTCATCAAAACCTGGAGTTGAAGGAAGCTCGTTTATTTTCTATGATATTAATTCAGAGAAAGCGGAGAGATATGAAAATTTCAGTTATTTATTACAAAATGTACGCGCAGAGCCGTACGATATTGCGCAAAGTATGAAAACAAATCATTATTATCGCGGAAAAGACTACATTGTTTTTAAGGTGTTGTTTAACTCAGATTCAACAAATAAAGCAAAATTTGAAGTTGAAAATCCGTTTTCTTATTTAACAGCAATGGATTTAGCGATTTCTAATATGCCGGATATATTGATTAATTTACAAAAGAATATTTCGAACGCGAAATTTATTGTTACATATGAAGACAAAAAATATCACGTAATCGATTTTAGCGATGTTGTTAAAATGTTTAATTTAACGAAAGAAAAAGCTTTAGCGTTAATTGAAAGACTCAATGAAAATAAATCATTAATTTCGAAATATAACGGAAAATATTTACTTATGCGTCCGTTTTTAGCGACTTCTGATAGAAATAGGGAATATTATCGCACAACTTTAAAAGAAATTCAGGGTAGACAATATGGAGTTATAGTGCCCGATTATAACTATAAAATTAATGTTATCGAAGTACCATCAACAAAATCGATTATTGTGCGATTTACGTTAAATAGAATTCGTCCAATTCCGTTAACGAAAGATACGGTAGGTGAATATTTAAAATATATAAACGAAAACAAAATAGAAACGTTAAAATTATTAGCTAATCGCGGAATTAATGTTACAAATACTTATTTAACGACAAAGATTCGTTTAAATTCATCAAATTGGGAACACCCTAATGAAAGTATTATAGATCGTTCGTTAACGTGGGCTGATAAAAAGAAAACTGAAATTTTATATAATAAATTGAATTTACATAACGCGTACGACGAAGGGTATATTTTCTATCTAGATTCGATAGACACGTTAATACAACCTCTAACCATTAAAGGTGGTTGTGATGAACGTGAACATTCAAAAATTATCGATTTTACGAATTCAAAATTTTATATAAAATCCGTTTACACGTCCTGTGATAACTGTGGGTTGATTATTCTTGCCCGATATATTTCTTTCGGACAGACTTCTATACAGCCAACAAATAACAAGAAAGCAAAACTATTACGTAAGATATATAAAGTTCCGAAAGGACCAATCGAATACACTAAATTAATTGAGATTTCTACCGCATCAGGATTATTTATAGTGATATATAATCAATTTGGCGTAATCATCGGGCAAAATAACCCCAATCCATTAGTTAAAATAATGTTAATAGACGATCATTATTGGGAAATCACTGATATAAAAGAAAAATTAAAGTGCAAAAAATGTGGAAAAGAATACCTCGAAACACATAATTGTAATATTAATCGAGCGTCTTATTATCAAGGAAAAATTATCGATCAATCTCAAAAATATGTTAAGGTACGTAAAATCACTAAAACAACTAGTGAAGAGTTTAATAACGTCGTTGTTTTTGATATCGAGACATACGTTAACGAAAACTCAGTACTTATACCGTATGCTGTTGGATATTCTAGATTGGATGAATATGGCAATTGCCCAGAGCCGTCGATAATATACGGTGCTGATTGCTTTGAAAAATTTGTTGAATATGTTATACAACAAAAAAATACAGTTTTTGCGAGTTATAATGGCAGCAGATTTGATACAATCTTTTTAGTAAATAAATTACAAAAAATAGGCGTAAAAGTTAATAATTTATTGTTAACGAATGGACGAGTATTAGTTTTTGATTTCGGAGAAAATAATAGCGTTTTTGATCCATACCAGTTCGTTATGTCTTCGCTGGATAATGCTTGTAAAGATTTTGATATTAAAAACGCTAAAAGCAGCTTTGATCACACTAAAATTAAAAATATTGAAGACGCGTTTCAATATCAAAGCGAAGTAACACCATATTTACGTTTAGACGTTTTAGCACTGGCTGAATTAATTGTAAAGTTTTCAGACCAGATATATGACACGTTCAAAGTTCATTTAATGGATTATTTAACACTTAGTCATTTAGCGTATGAAATTTGGAGCAGTGGATTAAAAGAACTCATCGAAATTCCTGAACAAGAAAAATCAGACTTTATACGACAGGCTATTTACGGCGGGAGATGTTATCCGACAAATAAAACTTTTAAAACGAAATTTTACGATGAATTTAAAAAGTGTGTTAGCGATGAAGAAAGAGCGAAAATTTATGAAAAAATTATTACTTCGAAAAATTACTTATATAATGCTGACGTTTCCAGTTTATATCCAACCGCTATGAGCGGATATGAATGTATGAAAGTTAAATATCCTATTGGTGTTTCGCGTTGGAGCGAAACTCCGAAAAATGATTTTGAAGCCGGGAAAATAGGTTTTTATCAAATTCGCTATAAACCGCGTCAAGATCTCTCAGTACCAATTTTACCTTATAAATGTGACGGCGGTTTACGATGGGATTTAACACAACAAGAAGGCGTTTATACTTCAATTGATATCGAAAATGCTATTAATAATGGATATATCATAGAATTTATCGGTAAGGCGCTCGTTTATGATGAATTCAGCGAAAATATATTTTCGTCTTATATCGAAAAATGCTATAAAATCAAACAGGACGCCGATAAAAGTGGAAATTCCGCCCTACGTTCAATCGGAAAATTATTGATGAATGGATTATACGGTAAAATGCTTCAGCGTCCTATTTTAGAAAATACGGCATATTGTCAGACTCCATCAGACGTAAATAAATTTTTAGCATCTAATCAACTCGAAAATTTCACATATAACGACACAATTTCCGGTATTTATCTAACTGGGAAGCGAAAAAAACAGGTTGAACGTTGTTATAATAAACCTACACAATTTGGCGGATTTATTTTAGCTTATAGCCGGAGGATAATGTTAAATTATTTTCGCGCGATTGATACCACCTTAACTCGTCCGATTTTTACTTATACTGATACTGATAGCTTACACATTACTGGTGAAGATTATGAAAAATTATTATCTAGCGGATATATTAAATCTAGCTTAGGATTTCTAGACAATGATATTAAATCAAAAAAAGCTTTAAACGCTGTTATTATTCACGAAGAATGTTTAGGACCTAAAATGTATTCTTATGAATATTTAGGCTCTGAGGGAAGGACGGGAACAACATTTAAGGCAAAAGGAATTATGAATAAATATTTAGATGAAAGTTTATTTAACGAAAGAATAAGCAAGGAAATTAATTTTAAAACATTAAAACGGATTAATATTAAGCGAAATTCAGAACAAACACAATTTGAACAATTTACAATTATCGAAGAAGATAATACAAGAACGTTTTATAAAACAAAATTTGCGAATGCTGTGGAAACACCTGAAGGATGGACTCCGAAATTAGACGCGAAATAGTGCGCCAAATGACGAAAAGACCGGCTAAAATATCTAATTTTAATCATTATCACGCAAACTACCGCAACGAAAAACATCAAGCTGATTTATTACAACTTCCAGGAGCGAGAGGTTATAAATATATGTTGACGAACATTGATATTTTTAGTCGAAAAGCCTGGTGTGTTGCGTTAATAACTAAAACGGTGAAAGATGTTTTAGAAGCGTTTAAATTAATACATGAAACAGCACTACCAGAGCAATTGCGGACAGATTCTGGCACAGAATTTCGCAATAAAGATTTTATTGCATATTGTGCCGAGAAAAAGATAAAATTAACTTTCGGTAGTCCGTTAAATCACCGTGATAACGCAATTATAGAGCGTTTTAATCAAACATTCGAGCGCGATTTATTTCAAGAAATGATTGCGAGGGAAAATAAAGATTGGACTGAAATTGCTTCAGATGTATTAATTAAATATAACGATCGTTTGCACTCTACAACAGGTATGGCGCCGAATCGCTCTTATTTTGAAAATAAGACGGAAGAAATAAAGAAAAAATCGAAAATAGATCCTTACGACAAAAATTACGATGTTGGTGATAACGTTCGATTTAAAATCGAAACTGGAAGTAAATCGGATAGGATCTATAATCCAAAATGGTCCGCAATATCTTTTACGATTGCTGAAAAAATTACGCCGAAAGATGGTGGACCATTGTTATACAGAATAATTGACGATGAAAATAATATTTTTGATCGCACTTTTTACGCGAGAGAATTGCAAAAAGTTGACAGAAAATATAGCGGAATTGTTATCGATAATGATACGCGGAAAGTTTCTATGAATAAAGAAAAAATAGTAAATGAGCGCGCGATAAATACTGATGCGATATATAAACGTCAATCTGGTAAGCGTGTGGTACGTCGAAATCCTAAATTTGCTGAATAAATTTTAACTATGGTTAATTTATTTGGTTAATATAAAGAGATAAATAAATATTTATTTATTTTTCTGGAAAAAAATATACTATAATTATATTTTCAGAAAAAAATGGAAGATTTAATTCAACGTTATAATGGTATTTTTATCGGTGAAAAACTTACGTTTACTGATAAAAAAACAAAAAAACAATACAATTCAGCTGTTTGGCGCAGAAAAAATAAAGATAAAACGCGAACTTATGAAAATAATAGACGAAAAAATAACGAAAAATACAGATTGTCTTTAAATTTTCGCTTAAAAATTCGCTCAATTTATTTAAGTAAGAGAAAGAATAACGTTTACGAGTCGTTAATTTCTTGCACACGCGGAGAATTTAAAAATTATATTAACTGGTGTTTACTTCAAATTGGTTATAAATCTGAAGATTACGGAAAAATTTGGAGTTTTGATCATATAATTCCATTAATATATTTCGACTTCTCTATTCCCGGCGCTATTGAATACGCAAATCATTGGAGCAACATACAACCAATTCACAAAAAAATAAATTCAATAAAAGGCGGAAAAATATGGCTGAATATCCAATAGAACAAATAAACGAAATTGACGACGACGCAACGGAAATCGAAGAAATTGAAAATATTATTTCAATTTTGTCCGTCCCCATAGAGGATATTATTTACGCTGATTTTATCGATTTCGTCGACCGTTAAAAATAGTTCTAATTCATGTAACGCAATCCTGGCGAATAAATTACCGCGATATTTTTTATATGCTACGTCGAAATAATTTTTTGTTATAAAAATCGATTTTTCACAGTCTTCTTCATATTGTTGACGTTCATTAAATAAAATAACAACATAATTTACAACTATTTCGCGTAAAATTTCTATTAATTCTGCGCTATCTTTATCATTCGCGCGTAAAACATTAGCTATTTTCGCTGACGCTTCTTTATTAATTTTTTCAATTAAATTTTCCATTTTTATAAAAGTATTTTTTAATTCAATCTTCTATTTTTATAAAGATATTTTTTAAATTTAAGATGTTGACCCGAGCGAATCGGATTGGTATTTTAGCTGAATATTTATTATTGCGATCGGATTTGTGCAAGTGTCTAGTACATCAGCTCCCATTCTACGTACTTGTCCAATAATCGTAGCCCCTTTCGTGAACGTTGTTCCCGTAATTGTACCTATCGCTAAAATATGATTTGTGTATTGCGTTAGCGCTGCTAACGAATTAGTTGAAACAGCGCTACTTATAGTAGTGCAGGCTGAAGAAAACGTTCCGTCAATATTTCCCGCGTTATGATCCAGTTTAAAATATATGGCTTGATCCGCCGTTAACGCTGCGTCATAATTTGTAAAATTAATTATCAATGTAATGTCAGTACCATTTTTATAATCACTTGGTAACGTCTGCTGGAATGAAGCACGATTAGTCGCGCTTGCGCTGAATACATTCGCGTAAAAGCTATCAGTATTAATTAAAGTTATCGTGGGGTCTTCAACTCCGCATAAAACTAATGGAGCGTTAATTTTTTTATAAACAACTGTGTTCAAAGTAATCGCACCATCTTTTAATAACACATTTTCGATCGTAACACCGCTGGAACTTGTTTTTTCTGTGACCGTGTCGACTAAAAATGTTCCCGTTGTCGAAACAAATGCAGTCGGTGTTAATAGAATATTTCCGCTATTGTCAAGCGTAATTTTAGCATCCGTCGAATAATTTACGTTTCCATTGTCCGCGGTAATATTATTGCAAATATATAAGCTTCCTGTTTCGTTGGAGCCTCCGTTAACGAAAATTAATCCTGCTTTCTCGCGAACGCCGTCAACAGTTGCCGACGCTTTAAAATGTAAACCCGAGGTTTTTCCGCTGGTAGAACTCGCAGTTTGTAGTAAAACACGCGTTGAATCGCTATTAACATAAATTAAACCAGCTGATGTAGTTAATTCTCTAATTTTATCAATTCTTAATTTTTTATCTTTATCTAATAGCATAGATAATGACGGTTCCGTTTGTGAACCTGTTGAAGTTTCCGAAGTATAAAATTCTATTTGGGAATCAACCCAATTCCCGGCTTCCCGGCCGACGATTCTCGCGAGAATTGAACTATGCACGCAATCTGCTGTACCGTCGTTACCTCCAAAATTAATATCTGTAAAATTATTTGTCGTTGTATTACCGTTAAATAACGTAAGACCGGATGAGCCAGACCCATAATCAGTTTCAGCCGAACTATATTCAATTAAAAAACGTGGCTTATTTTGCGTTCCATTTTGCGTGTATATTAAACGCGAAGTTGCAGCACCGAACGCAGCGTTATTAACGTTAAATCCTGCTTCGCTTCCATAACAGGATAAGCTAAAAATACCGCTTGAACTGATTTTTAAATTCGCGACGTTTGTCACGTCATATAAAAGTTTTAATTGTTCGTCGCCAGTCGCTAAAGTGGAATTTATCCCTGCGAAACCTGGTCGAGCACTCGTTTTTAAATCCTGATTAACGTAACCGGAAAGTGTGTTTAAAGCTGTATTTGTTATTGCGGAGTTTTCGAAATCACCATTTGTAGAGTTATAAACGGCCATATAACCGTTAGATAAACTTGATGATTGTAACGCAACATTTTTTAATACTCCACTTCTTCCGGCTATAATTCTGTCGGTATCTTCATCGAAAACTACGTAATAAGGATCCAATCCACTTGCGCGATTTAATCTTATACCTGTTTGCAAACCTGTCAAATCTTGGAGATTACTGTTAGTTTCTAAAACTAAATCCTGAAATTGCACCGTTGATCCGACTTTATATGTTGTTGCCGAAAGTTCGTTAACATTTGTGATATTTTTATTCGCAAAATTATAATTTGTTCCATCATATGCTATCGCGCTTCCATAAAAATTGTTGATTTCGTGCGAAAACCCATGCACGACATTAACACCACAAGAAATATACGCCATTTTTTACTATTTTAAGCAAAAAATATAATAATTTTACATTTGAAAAATTTAAATCAAAACGGATTAATTAAATCCGGCAGAAATGCATGAAATCCGCGACGAATTCTGAAAACGGGGTTTAAATATCCTTCTGAATTTGCCCACAAGAAATTTGCGCATTCGCCATATGTTTGTTCTTCCGTCATTGTTTCTCGCGATGCTGACGAACATATTTGTTTATATAATTCTTTCATCCGTTCATATGGTATTATGTCATCAACCGGTAAGCGTTGCAAAATTAGCGAAGATTTTTGTGCAACAGGGAACATTAAATAATCTGTGGCATTCGTCCGCATTTCGTCGGGAATATTAAAGTAATTTTGGCAGATTGTGATAACAGTAGCGTTTAAATGTCTTCCAGCTGAAAATAAACTATTAAAATTCGCTAATTCTTTTTTACTGTTAAAATCGTCGACGACAATAATATTATGTTTATTTGATTTTAAATATTCAGACCGTTTCCGCTCGATTTCGGGATTTTTTGTTATCCATGTTGGTGTTGTAGTTATTCTAAAAACAACACCTTTTTTTTCACACTCATCTTTTAGAAATTCGTAAACCGGTTGCGTTGGATTACACGTAAAAACATGAAGTAATTGATAATCTAACAACATACTAATTAATTTCGGAAGAATACTAGTTTTTCCGCTCCTAGAGCTTCCGAATATAATAATTGCGCGATATCCGTCCGGTATCAATTCATCGCGGTGTTTAATTTGTGTGAACTCAGGTTTATATATATTTTCTTCCTCAGTCTTCTCCTCCGTCTTCACCTCCTCAATTTTTTGCGATATTTCTTCCGTCATTTTTATAAAATTTCAATTTTGCAAACTTTTAATAATAATTATTTTATCACCCTAAAAGAATAGCGCGAGCTTTCTTTTTCGAAATTGGGTTATTACGTCGCGGAACTTCTCTTTTCTGAATACCATAACCAGTTTTTTGCCGTAATTGAGATCGGCCAAGATTACTTAATTCGTGCGTTAAATCTTTGGAAATATCTGACGCCGTTTTAACGATTGTTTTAAATGTAGGATTTTTTATATTTTTAATTTTTCTATCGAGTTTTTCGAAGGTAGCGTTAATGGATGGTCGAATAATATCCCGTTGAATATCGTCAATTGCGCTCGATACTAGTGGTTTAAAAATTCCCTTCGCGAGGTCGCCGTATACGCTACCGCCCATAACATTTTTCGTTACAATATGTCCCGGTGCTTTGTGATCATGATCCATGGTACCGAATGATTATAAAAATCAACGCAAACTAAATATTTTACGTTAATAAATTTCTTTTACTTTGAATTAAAAGAAAAATTTGAGAATATTATTATCTCTTAACTTTTAAGTTAAAAATTTCTTCAGTGAAAACGATAACAACAATGACGGAGAGGAGAATAACAGTATTCAACGAAATGCATCGACTTCAGTTCGATGGAAAAATTAATTCACTAAATCGATTCGAAAAAATAAGTCGAATTACGACAACTCAACTTACACCAACGACTACGACAACAAATTTTTCGCTCGAACAATTGGCCGATAAATTTGCAGGTTTTGAATATCTCGACGTTAAAGAAAGTTTTTTACACATCGAATTTGACGTAGGAGCGCAAGCAACACGAGGCGTCGTAACGCTCTCGCCGTGCGCTGGAATTGGTTGGTGTAAAGATTATTCAATTAATCTCAATGATGTTAATATAGACAATCAGCGCGATCCGGTCGCATTCTGGAGAGTTATTGCGCAATTTGCATCAAAAGAATGGTTGGACACCGTTGGAAGACGCGCGGGATTGTTTTTAAATAAATACGCTAACGATAAAGATATTTCTATTCCGAGCGTTACAGGTTCTCTAGCAACTTTTACAGTTGCTAATACCGCTACATCGCAAACAATTGTTGCAAATGCCGACGGAGTTTTGACGGTGAATAATGGATATTTTCAAGCTATGATTGATGGCGATTACGAGCTTCAAAAATGGTCCGACGATTGTATTTACGCTGCTTCCGGAACAATGATCGTGGGATTTGATGTGCCTCTTTCTCTGTTGTCAAAAGCTTTTGATCATACTATTACGGGACATCAATATATTCCGTGCCGAAAACTTGTTATTTCTGGAAATCGCGAGACTACGAACAGTAATTTAGTTATTACTCGCTCGACTGGTGCGGCTCTCGACGAAACTGCATCATCGTTTAAAATTAATCTGAATTTGTGTTACGTAAAACCGAGTGACGTAGATTTATCAATTCTCAAAATGGATACGGTTAATTATATTTTCCCGCGATACACGTCGGATAAACTTTCATATACATCAGCAACAACGCAAACACCAAGTTTTACGTTACAAAAAGTAAATCCCGTCGCTTGTTTCCTCGGTGTTAATCGTAAACAAGCATCATCGGTAGACGGTAAAACAGATGATTTTATATTTTCATCGGACATGCGACTTCAACTAATTACGTCAATAACAGTAGAATTAGACGGTGCGCCGAAACCGTACGAACAACATATTCTAAATAATTCAGCTACTTTCAATCCAGCAACAAAACGTTACGAAAAAGCTTATATCGAATATCTCCGCTTCATTGGCGGTAATGAAATTGCACACGCTCCGATTACTTATCGTGAATTTTATAACGCCGCATTGATTCCTATTTTACTTCAAAACAAACAACCTGGTGATGGTATTAATTTCGATTTCGGAAAATCATCTTCGCTAAAGGTTGATATGGCTATTACATCTGATACGGCCACCTCCGTTTATGTTATTACTGAAATTGTTTCATTCATCTCAATCAATTATGAAACCGGAGAGATTACGGTACAAAATGTGAGTTAAATATTATCCTTTTAAAAACTACAAAAAATAATAATAAGTTTAATTTTTTCTCACTAATTTTGCGAAAAAATGAAAGAAACATTTATTATCGTGAGTGATTCTAATAATATTGTGTCGTCAGATTTCGGACACATTAAAATAAACTTTGCATCGAATCCGATAAATTTAAAGGGAAAATCGGAAAATTTTCGACTGATTTTAGAATATATGAAAATTCCATATTCCGTCAATAATATCACATCCACCAAAGCAAATAATGTTTTCGCTTATGAATACAACAGTACAACGTACACGATTACGTTTCCTGATGGAATTTATACGGCAGAATTTTTAGGTGATTATGTTCGCGGATATCTCGAAAATGAAGGTCATTACGCAACAGATGCTTACGGAAATCGCGATTATTATTTTACGCTTGGATTTAATTACGCACTCTCAAAAAGTTATTTTTCGTTTTATGATACGACAACATATCCGGTGACTATTACGTTTCCCTCGTCAACGTTTTACGAGGTTATCGGATTTGATGGCGCATCCGGCGGAACTCAAGAAACAATAACAGCTAACACTTTATCGGCTAATCAAGTCGATATTGCTCAAAATACAGATGAATTTTTCGTATGGGTGAATATTGCAAAAACAAATTACAACGAACATCAAAAAAATAGCAATATTATTTATAATAATGTTTGGGGCGTTACAGGTTATTCTTACAACACTTTTCCGTTATCAAATGAAACCGGAAATCCGATTATGGCTCCATTAAATACAACAGAGATCCGAGAAATTGAAATAAAATTTTTAGATAAAAATAGTAATCCTTTAGTTTTCTCTAGTGATATTACGGCAGATAATATTACATTTCGTCTTTCGATAACAGATCAATTTTAAAAAAATAAAAACGTACTAGAATTTTAACAATATTTTTTTATTAGTTGTTTTACAAACTAAATTTTAAATATGGCGTTTAAAAATATGTCTAAAAATGAGGTTGAAAAGTTGCTTAATAAACAGGAAGACATTAAAGAAGCAATTCGCAAGGTTGATGAAAAAAAACCGGAATATGACCCGCCAAAACCAGCAAAAAGTAGAAAATACAATTATCGCAAAAAAATCGGCGTAGTTGTATCAAATGAAGATATGTCAAATATTTTGCAAAAACAGCAAGACATGATTGAAGTATTAAAACATGAAAGTAAATTAAAATCGCACGATCTTGACATTTCTAAGGTGATGTTAATGAGTATGTTAGGTGAAGAACCTGGCGCGATTGAAGCGCTAAATGCGCAAAAAATGGACGAATTAATAAAATCTGTTAAATCGATTGGCGGTGAAAAAAAAAGCGCGGAAAAAGTCGAAAAAATCGATGAAAATTTAAAAGGTGAACTAGACGCTGATTACGGGGATGACTTTGCCGAAGTTCAAAAGGGAACTATCGACGCAGATTACGATGATGAGTACACTTTAAAGGGAAATATTGACGCAGATTACGAAGATGAGTACGCTTTAAGAGGAAATATCGACGCTGACTACGAAAATGAATACGCGGAGAAACTTGACACAGATTATCAAGAAGAACTGAAAACAGAACCTTACGACGATGAATCAAGTTCGCTAACAACAGAACCTTACGAATATACCTCAAATATTTACGATTTAGAAGAAATTGGTAGAGTATCTGTGAAGAGATTTATAAATTCTGCGGCTAACGTTGTTGAAGATCCAAAAGTAAAAGAAAAAATCTATGATGTTTTAATACATAAAAATACAAAAGACGGAAACAGAGATTTAGTTATAAAAACTTATAACGTTTTCGTTAAAAATGGTATCCGCAATCCACTAAAAAATTACTCTAAATACTCAACAAATCGAATCGCAAGCTATGTTGTACATGGACGTGTTTATAGCGATGAAGATGCACCAATGAAAATTAAAATGAGAACAAAAACAGCGAAGGGAATTAACGCTTACGAGAGCGAAGAAGAAGAATTACGCGATGAAATTAATAGTTATTCTTATATGAACGGAAACGACACAAGCGATGAAAAAACGCTAAAACTCGTTTCAAAAATGCTGAAGAAAAAAAATAAAACACGATATGATAAGCAATTAATTAAAAATAAATTGCGTGATTTGCGAGAACGTGAAATTATCGACGAAGATCTATATGAAGAGTGTTTAGAAATGTTATAATTTTATTCTATGGAATATCAAGTTTAAAATATATTTTTTCTTTCTATTTAAAAAAAAATAATGGAAATTCCGACCTCTGAAATTACCGTAAAGCTTGCTTGCGGACATATCGTTTCATACGATAAATTTAAACAACCTTGCGCTGAATGTGCAAAACAAGGCGATGTTTATGCTCATATCATCGGCGAATTGGTTGATTCTGCTCATAAAAATAAACTCGAACTTTACAACTTGATTAATCGAAAAAGTTTCGGATGTTTGGCGGAACTCGTTGAAGAATCCGGAAAATTAGTTTTAACGATCCATGACAAAATTAAAAAGGATAATTACAAACTTACAAATGATCAAGTGAGCGATATCCACAAAAAATTAAGCGAAAAAATCGATGTCTTCGAAACTCTCGTAAAAAATGGAAAATCAGCTATTCGCGCGATTATCGATAAAGAATACTACGCGAAATATTTCGATTCGCTCGGTCGATTGCGTTCTAAAACCGCACTATTCTTCGCAAAAAAGTGGGTGAAGACATCTATCATCGTTCTTACTGTGATTCTTTCTGGCGCATTGCTACCGCTAATTTAAAAGATTTAGCGAAAAAGATTATATCGAAATTTGCTATGAAGTATATTATCATTCCTTATACAATTCCGATACAAATTATTTCGATGAATTTTATTTAAACAGAAAATGTAATAAAATATCTATTTTTTGAAATTTCACTTAATTTCGCGAAAAATGGCAGCAGCAGCAGTTACCAAAGCTTTACCATATGTTATGCCAGTGTTGGCTCCTCTTATTGTGGATGGTTTGCGCGCGCTCTTTTCAAAGGTTACCGGCAAAGGTGGGGAAATTATCGCTGGAGGATTTATCGGACCAACTGAAATAAAAGATTACAAGCGAAGTGAATTAAATCCATTTGTCAATAAAATTATTGAATCTGCGATTACTAATATGATTGGAAATGGTGTTAAAATTAATCGCGCAATGATTCCAGGAATTAAGCGCATCATCCGTAATATGATTTGGAATCATATTCCTCTTCCTGTTGGTGGGGGTGGTATTCTAAATCTCCCAATGGGCGGAAAAGTAATGAAAAAAAAAACGAAGTAATTGAGAGACTTGAAAAAAATATTCCGCTCGATTCCGGTGTAATCGCGGAATATTATAGCGATAATAATCACTTCAAAGGAACTTTTTACATAAATGATATAAAAAACATTTCCCCCTTTTCAAATGGAGATTTTGCGATAATTGCTGTTGATTTAAATACAAATGATGATATAATTGCGCACTTTGTCGCCATATATATCGGAGAAGATATCGCAAGCTATTTTAATAGTTATGGAACGCCGATGCCATTACAATTGGATGAATTTATAAAGAGATGCAATATAAACGAGTATGAAGAATCAGATAGCGTTTATCAACCCGCTAACGGTGATAATAGATGTGGATATTACTGCCTTTACGTTTTAGATAAGCTTAATCACGGAAATGATTTAAAATCGTCTATCAAAGACTTAATTTTATTTCCCCATAATGAGCTAAACACAAAAATTTTAGTAGATCACTTCGAAACAATCGCCGGTGGAAGTTTTAACAGTGTTTTAAATAAACTTCCGATTGAACTCCACTATCGTGATTCAAAACATGGAAAATATAGTTTCTTAGGACCCGGAACGCAACTTTATCGCCGGTTAAATGTTGACGGAACATGGAAAGAATGGAGTACTCCTAAAAACCGCGTAGATGAAGCGGCATATCGTCACGATTTATTTTACGATAAATACGACGACGCACCACACAGGCGTATTGCGGATGTAATAATGATTGACGAATTAAAAAAAATTACAGATCCAACACCGGACGAAATTTTAGCCAGAAAAGTTGCTAAAACATTACTTCAAAGTAAACTTTTATTAGGAATGGGTGTAAATCCAGATCCTCGACCAGCTTACAAATTTTTAGATGAAAGTGTAATTCTATTACATGGTGGAAAAACAGACCATTACACATCATTTGAACAATTTGTTGAACATAACAAAGAACAAGCGCAATCACCTTTTACAAGACTTATAAAATGGCTATTTCGCACTATATCCGAAAAATATCCAATTAATTTCAATCTTTTGTTTAAAAAAATTCAGCTTGCAAAATTGAAAAAATATGTTGAAGAAGGAACAGCGACAGAATATGATAAAATATTAATTGAAAGATATGAGGACGAAATTAACAAAATAAAAGGTGGAAAAATTCCGCAAGATTTTATTATTCCAGATGGTTTAGCATGGTTATATACTAGAGAAGATCGGGAAGAATCAGACGCAAATAAAGAACGTTTTAAAAGTGAATGGAAAAATTTAATGTTAAAACATCTAGAAGAACAGCAAAAAACAGGCGGATATATTGGAGATAATTTCATTATTCCGAAAGGGTTAGAATTTTTATACAATCAAGGAGATCGCGAAAGATCACGCTTAAATAAATATCGCCGTTATATTGAAACACATGGAGGAGAATAAAAAAATTTAAAAAAATAAAAAAAATATTTTTTTGATAAAAAGATACAGAATAAGAAAACGAGAATAAGAAAACGATAATGAAAACGATAATGAAAACGATAATGAAAACGAGGTTCTTACAAGGTGAAGATAATGATCTATGCGATATATTCAAAAGCGGTATTTTTTCGTTAACATGCAAAACTAAAGACCAAACTTTTAACAGGGAGAAGATTCAGAATAAAGGGACGCGTTTTGAAGGAGTCGAAAAAAATTAACCTAAAGAGAAAATTCAGAATATAAGGACACTATGTGTTTAACGTTTGGTCAGAAGTAGACGATTTTAAAAATAATGCATAGATTTCAATATTACCGGATAAGGATGCGTTAAAACCCCTGGTTTTTATAAACAACTAAACCAGGGGTTATATA
>Ga0209417_1004689_pt1 | contig 16058 bp, 11 predicted proteins | sample RifGroF2_FD_184002 | JGI IMG/M metagenome (GOLD analysis project Ga0209417, IMG submission 184002) | Groundwater microbial communities from Rifle, Colorado, USA - Groundwater F2 (SPAdes) (version 2) | ecosystem: Environmental > Aquatic > Deep subsurface > Groundwater | place: Rifle, Colorado... | reverse complement strand
TAGGGTACACTCTATCCAATATTCATCAATAAATTGACTAAATTTTGACAAATCATTAACAAAATCTAAAAAAATAGTGAGATTTAATAACAAAATTATTGAATCGTGATTATTACAACGGTCTCATATTATAAAAAATTTTAGCTCTTTGCAAAAAAAATAGACCGTTGCAAGGCAAAATAGTTTAATTTAGTTTTTTAAACTTACATTGAAATGTTTAAAGTATCCTAACAAAAAGAAGATTTTAAACAAAATCCTAAATAATATATTGTTTTAATAAGGTCTTTTAATTATATATTAACACTACTGCATAAGCTGAGATTCCTTCTTCCTTACCTACAAACCCAAGCTTTTCTGTTGTGGTTGCCTTAATTGAGATATCGTCCTCAGATATGCTTAATATTTCAGCTAAACATTTTTGCATTAGTGGTATATAAGTTGATATTTTAGGTTTTTGCAAACATATAGTTGAATCAATGTTACCAATTAAGTATCCTTTTTCAGATATAAATCCCAATGTTTTTTTTAATAATATTTTACTATCTATGTTTTTATATTCTTGAGCTGAATCGGGAAAATGCTTGCCTATATCTCCAATGTTTGCAGCACCAAGAAGCGCATCGCAAATTGCATGAATAAGAACATCTGCATCTGAATGACCTAAAGCTCCTTTTGAGTGTTCTATTTTTATTCCTCCAAGCCAAAAGTCTCTGTTCACAATTAATTGGTGAACGTCATATCCAAAACCAATCCTATATTTATTCACTAATAGAGGATTTTACTTCTTCCTTAAATGCTGCAAAATCTAAAATAAGAGTAAAACGTAATGTATTTTCTAAAGGATTATGTGATTCAAAAGGTATTAAATAAGAAAAATCTATTCCAAAAACATTGTATTTTAATCCTGCTCCAACTGTAAAGTATTTTCGATTTCCTTTTGTTGCATGTTCAAAGAAATATCCTGTTCTAACCGCAAATTGTTTATCATACCAATATTCAATTCCTGTAGCATAGTTTATTTCTCTTAGCTCTTCCTTAAATCCACCTGGGGCATCACTAAAAGAACTAAAAACACCTGTTGCCAATGAAACATTAGGATCTTTACCTTTTACTATTTCGTTTGTAAGTGGGTCATATTGAGGAGGTGTTGGGACTAATAATTTATTTAAGTCAACACTAACCGAAATGGTATTGTACTTATCTATTTCTATAAAAAATGTAGGACCTAATCGTAAATTTACAGGGATAAAATCTCTCTCTGTTGATTCTGTATAAGACATTTTAGCTCCAATATTTGAAATATTAGCACCAAAAGCATAATATGCCACTTGTTTCTTTATTTTAATTTTTTTTTGATAATACATTGAAAGGTCAGCTGAAACAGATTGACCTGGGTGAGATTTAGAACCACCTACATTGGTTCGCCCTGTTAAATTTGAATTAATATACCTAAGAGCAACACCTCCTGAAAGATTTTTAGATAATTTTAGAGAATATGAACCTGCTAAAGAAAATTCATTAGGCCTAAATTGCCCTATATCAGTTCCAACTATATCTGTAAAAATAATGTCCCCTAAAGAAAAATATCGAAGTTCTGCAGCAATAACTTGTCCTTTTTTTAACTTTTTATATCCGGTTAAATAGGCAAGGTTAATGTCTGGCACTAATGCTCTAAGCCAAGGACTATATGACAAAGCTACTCCAAGATCATTTTCAACAAAAGCATATTTTGATGGATTCCAATGAAAAGAATTTGCATCTGGTTTTGAAGACACCCCTGCATCACCCATCGAACCACCCCTTGCATCAGGAGCAATCATAAGAAAAGGAACTGCCGTTGTAATAGTATTTACTCGACCATCAAGCTCATTTGTTGTTATCTGCGCAAATAATCCTTTATTTGATAATAAAGCTATTAAGCATATAAAACTAATCTTATTTAAACTCATGAGAAAAAAATTATTGTGTTTTAATTTATTAATTCTTTTGTTCTTTAACCAAAGAATCTTATTCGAAAAATATTTAATGTTTATTAATTCCATATTATCAAATTTGTTTGCAAATATATGTTAAAAAAAATAAATGTAATCATTTTAAAATAACTAATTTTTCAATTTTATTAGCTGAAGTGTTGTCTGAGGCTTTTACATTAAGTCTATAAATATAAACACCTCTTCCTATATTATTTCCATATTCATCTAAACCATTCCATTCTATTGAGTCTTCTCGGGTTCCTGTTGTATTAATAATAGAGCTAATAGTTTTTATTAATCGACCTGTAATAGTAAATATTTGTATTTGAACTGTTAGCACATCACTTGGCTTATTGTGATCAAACATAAATTTTGTATTCGTTGTAAAAGGGTTTGGATAATTAAACACATGTTGTAATGCTATTTTAGCGGAAGAAGCTACAATAAAATCAATTTCTTCAATTTTCGAATTGTTATTTATATCCCAAGCTTTCACTTTAATGTTATGTTTTCCTTCTTCAAGTTCACTAAGTCTATATCTTAAAGAACCACTTGCATAACTGTTTAAATCTGCTTCAAAATAGTCATTTAAAATAATTGATTTACTTGTTTCATTATCTAAAATAGCAGTAATATCATGACCTATTCCATTTCCCACCATGTTAATGCCAGACGAATCACAAAAAAGCGCTATTAATTGTGGATTTTGATTAGTCATTCCTCCTGAAACAAATTTCAAGTTGTCCATGTATAGCTTGATTACAGGACCTATTTTGTCATTTAATTCAGAATCACTAATTCCTCCAATAATAATGTTCTCAAAATATCCTGTTGCATCATTTATGTTGTTTTCTGCATAATAACTAATTTTACCATTTCCAAAAGAATAGTTTATATCTTTTGGAACTATAAATTCAAACTCAAAATATCCATTGCTAACAGAAGCTTTACCTTTAAAAAGAATGCTTTTTGTTACTTCAAATTCTTTATTATAACTATCTTTATCATTTGCTAAAGTTTTAGCGTTTGTTGGCTTGTCATATATAGTTGGATATATAGTCCCATTAAAATCTGTTAAAATATTACTGTTTGCATCTGTTAAATGTCCTTTAATTTTTATCTTTTCTAATGCAGAGATCGTATCTAAATCATCTATATAATTAGCGTTTATTGAATCTGTGGCAACATTGTATTTAGGATAAGCAAGTTTCATCGCAGGGTCACCAATGAGAGTGAAGTTTTTATAACTAAAAGAACTTCCTGATGCTTGTTTGGTAAGTTTAATTATATCACCAAGTCTAAGATATTCATTATTATTTTTATTAAAAACATATTTATAGAAGTTTTTGTTAATATATTCATTTGTAGTAGAAAATGCAAGCCTTGTGGTTGTGAGTAGAGCTATTCCACCTCCATTGTTATTAAGAAAAACATATTCACCTGCAGATGTCCTAGATGGGTCATCAAATCTTGTAAACTCACATGTCGCAGTAATAAGTAAAGGCATATTGTAATAATTTTTCCAACTATTAATATCACTTACTTCGACAACTCTTTCATGTGACAACCCTTTTTCACCTCCATGACCAGTATAGTTAATAATTAAAGCTCCTCTGTTAAATCTATTAGTAATATCTATTTTTGCATCAGGATAAAACTCTCCTCCTGGGGCAGACTCTTGCTTGTATGAATCTAGAAATATTTTATCTATATTTATGTTTTTATTATCATGCTTTACTGTTTCTGCAATATTGTCAGATTGATCAACGTGGAGATTATAATCTTGGTCATCAGCAATAAAACAAACTATATTTCGCCAGTCACCCAATCCTTTTATTTTATCTCCATTAATTTCATCTGGATTTGTGTATCTAATGACTTTATTTACCATATTTTTTGCTTCTTGTATAGTTTGTACTGGAAAACGGCCTATTCCTATATCCACAATGCCAGATAATTCATTTCCTTCATTATAATCAAGAAGTCCATAAAAATCATCACTAACAATAGAATTTGTTGGACTATATGAGTTTAATGTTTGAAATGAAGGAACAAAGTTTGTATTATTTGGAGTATAATTTTTATAATCATAAGAAGCATCTCCCAATAGTAATAAATAACGAGGCGTCTTATTTGTGTCTGGTTCTTTATCATAAAGAAATTTCACAAAATCTCTAATAGCTGAAATGTCTTGAGAACCAGATGAAAACTCATTGTATATTTCTTGTGGTGTAACAACAACGTAATTTAAATTGTCTTTATTTTTATGAAATTCACCCAATCGTATTGCTTCGCTTTCAAAATCTTTGTATGTAACAATTATATAATCAACATTTGTTATCGCATGCAGATTTTGATTAGATGTTATTTCAACAAACTCTGGAATGGAGAAAACCCCATTTTTATCAAATACTATATAATCTTTTAACATGTCAGAATTATTAATAAAGGATAAAACACTACCAGAAAAACTTGTTTTCATTTCTGTAGCATTATATGCTAGAGTAACATCCCAAACACTAAGATTAGATGTCGCGTTTGATATATTAAATTTTGCAAACTTATTATTACCTAAAGAATTTTTATCTCTAAATAAAATAGAAGTTCCTCTGTAAATAAGATTTCGTCTAACGTTCAATTCGATATAATTAAGCCAACCTATTGATGCTGGATTTGGCTTAGTATATGATATGTTTATGTTAACATTTGAGCTGTTTGGCTTAAAATAGATTTCACCTTCTGCTTCCGAAGCATAATCACTTGCATAGTAAATTAAGACAGAATTAACATTAATATTAAATTGATTTGAACCTGTATTTACTGTAAATGATGACAAGGTTGTTGATCTTGCTGCAACTTTAGTCTTTATTGAAGCATTTTCATTGCTATTAATATCAGGAAAATTAAAATTAAGATTATAATTTGTAGTCACATCAAATATTTCACCATACCATTCTCTACCTGATTTAATAAAGTTTATGTTTTCTTTTTCTTGAAATTGAAAATCATCAAAACTATTCACTTCACTGTCATAATTTATATAATTTGAGCTTTGTAAAGCAACTCTTTTTCCAAAATCATTAGCTATATTTATAAAATAGTATGTGTAGTCTGAATAATTATGTTTTTGATGATTAAAGACCGAAGACAAGCTGTCATATGTCCATACATCAGGAGATTGCCCATAAAAAAGAATATAATCTCCCAAATCAAATTTACCATCAGACTCACCATAAATCATCTAAACGATCTATATTATTTGCCTGAGGAAGCATACCTCCTCCATTTCCAAAAATCTTAATATTTCTAGGATTAATACTTTGTGGATTAACTCCAATTGATTGCAAAAAAGAATAATCAATTTTGTGAATACCATTATTTTTAACCCTTATTTTATACCAAATACCTGACGATAAAACAGAACTATTTGCATAATTCTTTTTTAATTGCTTCAATGAATTATTTTCTTTAAAAGAAATACTAACTTCATATTTTGTTACTAAAAAAACAGTGTTACCTTCTATAATAAATGGATTAAATATTACTTGTATAACTGGTCGTTTACGCTCTGCAAAACTATTTATTATTGGATTATTATAATTAATAAGATTGCATTTATTTTTAAAAAAAAGATTTCGCTCGGTTAAGGTTAGCTCTCTTTTATCTATAATCTTTATATTTGAAATAATATCAGAAGGACTAAAACCTACATGAAAAGATGTGTTTACTAATGGTAAACATGAAATTGACAAATCATAAACAGCATTATTAAAACTAAAAAAATACAAATCATGATTCCCCCTATTTTCTTCTATAATTTTAAAATCAACTATAGAATCTCTAATAGATAAAGGATTTGCCTGCAAAGTAACTGTAATACAAGTTATTAGAATGAATATTATTTGTTTTATCATTAAATTTGTTTTCTGTTTAGAAACAAAATTACTCAATTAATTAAAAAATAAAATAAAATAATAAAAAGCTATCTTATTTTTGTAAACTAATTAACGCCATTTTAGTTATTTTTATTTTATAAAAGATGAATGTTATTGGAATAATTCCTGCAAGATATGAATCAACTAGGTTTCCTGGAAAACCTTTGATAGACATTAACGGCAAAAGTATGATTTGCAGAGTATACGAGCAAGTAAAAAGATCAATGCTAATAAACAAAGTTATTATTGCTACTGATGACGAACGAATTGAAGCTCATGCTGGATCTTTTAATGCAGAGGTAATAATGACATCCACTAAACACAAAACAGGAACTGACAGATGCTATGAAGCAGCAAGAGTATTATGGGCTAGGCAAATTATATCTTCTGATGATATTGTTATTAATATTCAAGGCGATGAACCTTTTATTAACCCAGAGCAAATTAATAGCTTAGCAAAATGTTTTTTTGATGATAATGTAAATATTGCAACATTAGTAAAAGAAATTGATAACCAAGAAGAACTACAAAATCACAATGTAGTAAAAGTTGTTTTAAATAAAAACAATGAAGCTATATATTTTAGTCGTTATGCTATTCCTTTTAATAGAAATATTGAAAAAAATGACTGGATTGCTCATAGTAAATATTATAAACACATAGGAATGTATGGATACAGGTATAAAACTCTATGCGAATTAGCTCTATTAGAACCTACTATGCTCGAAAAATCGGAATCTCTCGAACAACTTCGATGGATTGAAAATGCGTATAAAATATATACAGAAAAAACCAATCATGAAAGCATATCAATTGATACTCCTGAAGATTTAAAAAAAATTAACGGATTATTATTTTAGAACTAATAAATCCCAAATAACAGCTAATATCATACTAATAGATGCTATTGCTTTGTATTTATCCTGTGTGTTATTTGTATAAAAATATCAACAATTCATATCGTATAAAAAGAAAGTGGAGCAAACAATATTACCAAATTTAATATGTTTACTCCACTTATTTACAATCTAAAAAAGGAAAAGAGACTATTTATTATTTGAAAGCTTATAAAACACCTTCATCATAAGCTTTTTCTCCATGTATTGATTCATCAAGACCTTTTATTTCATCTTGTTCGGAAACTTTAACTGGAGTAACCATATTAATAAGTATAAGCATAATGTATGTAAAAATAAACGCATATATTGAAGCACCAACAACAGAAGCTAGTTGTTTGAAAAACAAAGTTGTTCCACCAAAAAATAAACCATCAGGTATTGCTGGATTTACTGTAGCTGAAGCAAAGACTCCAAGAAGAATGGTTCCAGTAACACCACCCATTCCGTGAACACCCCACACGTCAAGAGCATCATCCCAACCTATTTTATTTTTAAAGTTTACTGCAAGATAACAAACGGCACCAGCAGCAATTCCTATTATCGGAGCAGCCCAAAGAGGGACAAACCCAGCACATGGGGTTATTGTTGCTAAACCGGCAACAGAACCTGTCATAAGACCGACAAATTTAGGTTTTTTATCTCTTGACCACTCAATAACAAGCCATGTAACAGTAGCAAAAGAAGCTGCAATATCTGTATTTAAAAAAGCAAGACCTGTAATAGCGTCAACATCTAACTCACTTCCTGCATTAAAACCATACCATCCAAACCATAAAAGGCCAGTCCCAATTGCAATAAGAGGAATACTATTTGGAGGTGATTGTTTGTCTTTTCGAGCTCCTACATATAATACAGAAGCTAAAGCAGCAAAACCTGCTGTTGCATGAACAACTATACCTCCAGCAAAATCAAATACACCCCATTGAGAAAGAAGACCTCCACCCCAAATCATGTGAACAAAAGGATAGTAAACTAATATTTGCCAAACGGTAAGAAAAATAAGATAGGATTTAAAGGTTACTCTATTTACAAAAGCTCCAGTAATCAATGCAGGAGTTATAATTGCAAACATCATTTGATAAGCCATGAAAACAAATTCAGGGAGATTTGTTTGAACTCCATTGAGCATAAATGGGGAATGAAGATCAACTCCACTCATAAAAGACTTGTCAAAGTTTCCAAATATACCTCCTTCTCCTCCACTAAAACAAAGGGAATATCCAAACATCCACCAAAGAACAGTAGTCCAACCCATAGAAACAAAACTTTGCATCATAATGCCAAGAATATTTCGTTTTCCGGCAAGACCTCCATAGAAGAATGCAAGTCCTGGGGTCATAAGCATAACAAGACTTGTTGCAAGTAACATGAAACCGGTTCTTCCGGTATCAAATTCAGGTGTAGCAACCTGAAGTAAGATAGAAGCTAACATCATAAAAAATAGTTTTTTTTAAAATTATTAAAAAGTGATACCAAATACAAAATAGATATTTTCTGATTGAGGATTTACAGCAACAGTAGCTTTTACAGGAAGCTCAAAATCACTAGTAATTTTAATATTTCTATAACCTGTAATTCCTGTATTTACAACTCCAAATCCATTACCATAAGCACCTTCAAAAGGTGTTAATCCTAGAAATAAATCAAATTTTCTTTCATTACAATTGAAAGTGTATCCAAATTCTACATAAGTAGAATAGTAATTATCTCCTTTGGCATCTTTTGTTGAGTCGTAACCCCAGCCTTTATCTAATCCATAAAAGAATGTTCCTGCATAAATACTAATTGGGAACTTTTCTCCCCCTTTAAATTGTAATGCCCCTTCGAAAATATGAGGTGTGGTTTTATCATCAAAATGAAGAAAGTTAGATGATTTTAGTTGATTTATATTGTTAGAATATTGTTCGTTATGTATAAAATAATCAGTAAGAATTAAAGATAAACCTTTAAGTGTATATTTTATATATGGATCAGTCTCAGAATAACCGCCATTAGAAGCATAAGCACCCCAAACACCTGCTTCAAAGCCACCTTTTACAATAGAAATAGATGGTTGAAGGCTTGGACTTTGTCCATAATCTTGCCCCCTCCATACATATCGGCTAAAAATATCTGCCCCAACATTTAGTTTTGCCTTTTTATCATTGGTTTCTTGAGAGAATCCTTGAAATGCAATAACAAGTAACAAAGTTATCATCAAAGAGTTTTTCATTAAATTCATAATTATTTAATTTTTAGTTAATGTAATAATTGCAAAGATACGCAAAGCTCCTTCAAAGAAAAAATAGAGGTGTTTTTATACTTGTATAAGTGAAACACCTATTAAATTTATAATGGACAATTGAAGTATAAAAAAAATTGTAAAAAAAATTTAACCAGAATAGGGGTAATGCTTTTTTGATTTGTCTTTTATAAAAATGAACAATTGCAAATTATAAATTAAACATTAAGACGATGAAAATAAGTATTATAAAAAAAGTATTGGTATTGATGATGGTTTTATCAATAAATGTTGCTTTCACCCAAAACCAATTAAAACAGACTATCAGGGGTGTGGTTATGGACAATGAAACTCAGGTTACTTTGCCGGGTGCTGTTGTTATTGTAAATAGCAGTTTGCCACTGAATGCAGTTACTGATATTGATGGTAAGTTTAAAATAACAGGAGTTCCAATTGGTAGGTATGATATAAGAATTTCGTTTTTGGGTTATGAGCCTTTTATGATGAAGGAGATTATGGTTGGTTCGGGCAAGGAAGTTGTGTTGAATATTGGGATGAAAGAATCGGTGTCAATGTTAAAGGGTGTTGAAATTAAGGCTACTTCAAACAAGGAGGAAGCATTGAACCCTATGGCTTTCATTAGTGCGAGACAATTATCAGTAGAGGAAGCGAAACGTTATGCTGGTGGATTTGACGACCCAGCACGACTTGCAGCTTCGTTTGCAGGTGTGGCAAGTTCAGTTGGGAGTAATGCTATTGTTATAAGAGGTAATGCTCCAAAGGGCTTATTATGGACAATAGAGGGTCGACTCCGAGCCATTTTGCTAATGTTACTTCTTTTGGCGGTGGAGGTATTTCAGCATTGAGCAGCAATCTGCTTTCCAATTCGGACTTTTATACGAGTGCTTTTCCAGCTGAGTATGGCAACGCAACGTCAGGAGTTTTTGATATTAAGATGAAGGTTGGAAACAATGAAAAAAGGGAGCATACGTTTCAAGCAGGAGTAATTGGAATAGACTTTGCATCTGAAGGACCTTTTGTGAAAGGAAAGAAAGCATCATATATTTTCAACTATCGTTATTCGACATTTGCACTAATAGCACCAGTATTACCTGAGTTTGCAGGCGCTATAAAGTATCAAGACTTGTCATTCAAACTAAACTTTCCTCTTAAGAATAATGTTTTTAGTATCTGGGGAATTGCTGCATCAGATTATTCAGGAGGCGATGCAAAAAAAGATTCAACAGAATGGATTCATACTTGGGATAATGTTTCAACAAGTTGTGTACAGGGAATGGGCGGGACAGGAATAAATCTTAAATCGAATTTATCAAAGAAGGCATTCCTTGTTACATCCCTCTCGACAAGCGGGACTTGGCTTGATTCAAGAGATAAGAAGTATGACGCAAGCCTAAACTTTCATGACAAAGACAAAATAATATATAACTCATGGAGGTACGCGCTTTCATCAATTATGAATTACAAATTCAGTGCTAAGCATACTAACAAGTCAGGGATGAATATCCAAAACCTAAACTACAATATCAAAATACAGAATAACATTGATGGTAGCGGATTACATACGTTTGCCAATGAACAGGGAACTAGTTATCTGCAATTTGGCTTTAGTCAATCGAAATATAATTTGTCAAACAATTTAACTGCGAATCTGGGTGTGCATACTCAGTATTTCACGCTAAACAACAATTACTCCATTGAGCCACGTGCAGGATTAAGCATGAACATTGGCGGAGGGAATATGCTAACAGCTGGTTATGGATTACATAGCCAAATTGAGATGCTTTTGATATACTTTACGGAACAGATTGTTAATGGCAATAAGACTTATCCAAACAAGGACCTTGATTTTTCTAAATCGCATCATTTCGTGCTTGGCTATAACAAGAGACTGTCGGAAAATCTACGTGTGAAGATTGAACCTTACTATCAGGCGTTGTTTAATATACCTACCGCAAAGAATAGTTCATTTTCATTGATAAATCTGGATGAAGAATGGTTCATCTCAGACAAACTTACGAACTCTGGCACAGGCAGGAATATAGGTGTTGATTTTACTTTTGAACGCTTTCTGAAAGATGGATATTACTATCTATTTACAGCTTCGATATTTGATTCAAAGTACAAGGGCGGTGATGGAATAACAAGAAACACAAGGTATAATAAAAATTATGTGGTTAATATCCTGTATGGTAAGGAGTGGGCATTCAGCAGACGGAACAGAGAGGATGTGATTAGTATGAATGGCAAGGTTTGTTTTATGGGTGGAGACATGATGACTCCTTATGACAAACAAGCTTCATTAGATGCAATGACTGTTATTTACGATGACACAAAAGCATTCACGGAACAAAAACCAGCGGTTTGTAATATAGATTTCTCGCTGAGCTACAGACGTAACAAGGAAAAACATTCGTCAGTATGGTCGTTCCAGATTATGAACCTTTTGGGGAATAAGGAAGTTTATGGATATTGTTATAACATGAAAGAAAATAAAATTGAAGTGGATAAAGATAGAATAATTGTTCCTAATCTTAGTTACAGGATAGAGTTCTAAATAAATTGTTTCACTTTTTATAATATTAATGATGTTGTCTGGCAAGAGTATTTTTTGTCAGACAATGTCATTTAGTAAAATTAAAGGAAAATACAAATATGTTTTTCCTAAAATTTAATTTATTATTATATTTTTAATTTTGTTCTTATGATAGTTTTGCAAGAAGATAAATAATTAAAACCTTTCAGTACAAATCCGATATAATTAAGATTATGAGTGTTAAATAAAAAATATTATGTAATTTTGTGATTTAAAACAAACCCTACTTGGATAGTATGAAAAATCTGTTTTCAGTTAGTTCCATTTTTCTAAACATAATATCCATTGGCTATTGCCAGTCCCCATATATTAGCTTCAAGAAAGAACAAATTTGGAGGATGCGGTGGCAAAGGGAAAGGTTAAATCGAATATTACTAAATAAAAAATGCGGGCTGATAGCGAAGTAACAGAATTAATAAGAAGTGGAGATAAGAATACCTTTGAGCTGGTGTTCAAATCGAACTATGGTTCTTTATGTTCGTATGCAATGAAGTTTGTTAAGGATAATGATATAGCAGAGGAAATAGTGCAGGAGTTTTTTTGTCAATACTGGTTGAAACGAGAGGAGATGTTAATTACAGGTTCGTTGAAACAATATTTGTTCCGTGCTGTGCATAATAGTTGTCTGAATCATATAAAACATTTAAGCATAAGGGATAAATACAGCGAGCATACTTTGTGGGAAAACAAACAGAATATTGCTGACGAAACTGATAAAATGGAGCTTTCGGAATTGCATGATAAAATAAGGGATAGCATAGGACAGTTACCAACGGAGAGGCAGAAGATATTTATTATGAACCGTTACGAGGGCTTGAAATACAAAGAAATTGCAGAAAAGTTGGATATTTCTATCAAAACAGTAGAAAACCAGATGGGTAAAGCCCTTAAGTTTCTACGGGATGCTTTAAAGGATTATATACCAATAATGTTATTGGTGGTTGGAAAAATTATTTACAATATTTTTAAAAACTGAATAGGGGGAAAATGAATATGAATTGTCTTATATTTGTAAAATGAACAACAATAGTGAACATATTAGCCCTGATTTGATTACAGCATATCTTAATGGAGAGATAAGTCGAGATGATGCTTTGCGTGTGGAAACATGGATAAATCATTCAGATGAAAATAGGGCTATTTTTTATAGCTACCAAAAAACATGGAAGGAATTAGGAGACGTAAATCCAGTTCCTGATTTTTTTAATGCTGAGATGGCATGGGATAAGATTTCTGCAAGAATTAACGAAGCTGAAATAAAAGGTAAAGTAAAGGAAGTAAGCATAAGTAGTAAGAAGCAAAAATACAACTATACTGCACTGTTGCGTATTGCCGCGGTGTTGATACCTGCTGTGCTGATTATTTATTATTTCATAAATACGAATCATGGTGTTGAAACTGCAAAGAATGTAATCAAAGTTGAGAAAACAGAAAGACTTGTTGTAGCTGCTACTAATAAAATTGTAAGGGAAAAACTACCAGATGGAACGAAGATAACTATTAACCGTAAGTCGAAATTGACCTATCCTGAGAAGTTCAATGATGTTGTTCGTGAGGTCACATTAGAAGGTGAAGCTTTCTTTGATGTGAAACATGATGAGTCAAAACCTTTTATTATTCATACTGACGATGTGAATGTACGTGTACTTGGCACATCGTTTAATGTCAGTTCATATTCAGAGGAAAATGAAGTGGTGGTTTATGTCAAGACTGGCAAGGTATTGGTTTATTTTATTGACTTTAATACTAATGATTCAAACTCAGTAGTGTTGCTACCAGGAAATAAAGGTATTTTTAATAAGAAGTTACGCAAGTTTAAAAAGACAAAGTCGTCGGAGGATGAATCAATGCTATGGATGAGTAAGCAATTAGTGTTCAGCAAAACTGATTTGTCGGAAGTGTTTGATGTGCTTGAGAAATATTATAGGGTTAAGATTAAAGCCACAAACAAAGAAATAAAGAAATGTCGTCTGTCAGCCACTTTCAAGGAACAAACTGTTGAAACAGTATTGGACGTTATAGCCAAATCGTTTGACCTGACAGTTAGTAAGGATAAAACAACTTATACATTTGACGGAAAGGGCTGTGAATAGATTGGTTAGATTTTTTTTATTATTAGTTTTCGGTACAATTGTTAGTTTTGGTTACTCTCAGACTAATTCATTACGTAAGAAAATATCAATATCAGTAAAGAATGAACGAATTGAAACAGTACTATACAGGATAAGCAAAGCAGCTGATTTCAACTTCTCTTATAATTCCGATATTGTACCTTTAGACTCGGTTGTATCACTAAATATTGTAAATACGGAAGTAGTAAAGATACTCAACACAATGTTGGGAGAAGAATATTCATACAAAATAGCAGGCAGACACGTCATAATTGTTAGGAAAAATAACAGCCGACAGAATAAAGGAGAAAAAACAACATATACCATTACAGGATTTGTTTATGACAGGGAAACGGGCGAACGAATAACAAGAGCAACTGTTTATGACCTGAACAAATTAGAGTCGGCATTGTCAGATTCGATGGGGCAGTTCAGAATAAAAGTAACACCACGTGCAGATTATATAGGTCTTGGCATCAGCCGAAAGGAATATCTTGACACAATTATTTATATACGTCCTACAGAAAAGAACAATATTAACATAAATCTGAAACGAAAAGAAGAACATCTTGAACGAATGATGCCTAAAGGGATAAACCCACTTGCTTATAATAATGTGGACAACCTTTCGATTGTAAAGGATATTGTATCGGAGGAAATGATGATTCACGCAAATAATATTGACATTTCGGAGAATAGCATCGGACAAATATCCATTCTGCCAAACATTGGAACAAATATGAAAATTAGTGGTGCTATGGTAAACAGAGTTTCGGTGAATCTGTTTGCAGGTTATTCTGGAGGAGTGAGAGGTGTTGAAATGGGAGGGTTTATAAATATTATAAAGAATAATGTGGAAGGTGTACAGATGGCTGGTTTTGGGAATATAACAGGGAAGAATACTAATGGTGTTCAGATGGCTGGATTTTTCAATAATAATAGAGGAAAGGTTAAAGGTTTGCAGATGGCTGGGTTCAGCAATACAGGGTTTGATACAATTCAGGGTGTACAACTTGCCGGATTCTGCAATATACTTAATGGAAACATGAATGGATTGCAACTTTCGGGTTTTACTAATATTGTAACGAAAGATGTTGAGGCTATACAGATAACTGGGTTTACCAACCTTGCTCTTGGTAACTGTAAAGGAATGCAAATGGCTGGATTTGCAAATTATGTAGAGAGAAATAACTCAGGCTTACAAGTTTCAGGATTTTCAAATGTTGTGATGCAAAATAATAAAGGCTCACAAATAGCTGGATTTGCTAACTATACACGTGGAGACCAAGATGGTGCACAAATTAGTGGGTTCCTTAATTATGCAAAAAGAGTAAACGGATTTCGTTTTGCAGCTATCAATGTTGCAGATACTGTTTCTGGATTATCTATAGGCTTAATTAACTTTGTGCGAAAAGGTTATTTTGCTTTTGGTTCGTCTTACGACGAGATATCAGCTGGAAACCTAACTTTTATGATGGGGTCATATAAGTTTTATAATATATTCGGCATAATGAAACGTCTTGCTCCAAACTCCGAAACATGGGGAATAACATACGGAGTTGGCGGAATATTTCGAGCAAGAAAGAAAGTATTTTATAATATAGACTTCATCGACACTCAATTCTTCCAATATAAAAAGATTGAACGCAAGGACTGTTCGAAGATGCAGCTTGCTACAAATATAAATATACGCCTTTACAAAAAACTATCTATTAACGCAGGTCCAACACTCAACACATTCATGACTGATAACCTTGACACAGCATTACAGGACTATGTTACAGACATTGCACCACATATATTTTACGATGATAGATTTTTGTCGGTACGTTTTCAGATGTGGTTTGGCTGGACTGCTGGGTTGAAGTTGGATATATAATTATATATATAAACGCAAAAATGCAATCTCATATAGTAATCCCTTGCACTTGCCCTAATTTGTATAGGTGTATTTTTATATAATAATTTTAATTTTTGTGTAAACCTAATTTCCTGACTTCGTCGCTTGATTTTTTCTTCTTTTGCAAATTTCAGTAAATCAATAATTTATAATTTTTGCGACACCTTTTTGGGTGTCGCAATCAAAAAAATAAATTAACTTTGCATATGTTTATACGCAAAAAGAAAAATCGCTCAGGTAGTACAAGTGTCGTAGTAGTTCAGAAGATTTCAGGAAAGATTATTTATCTTAAAACTATTGGTATTAGCTCTGATGAGTTAGAAATAGAAGAGTATTATAGGCAAGGTAAAGATTTTATAAACAATTATTGTGGACAAAAAGACATATTTGTAAATTATGAAGATC
>Ga0209417_1004686_pt1 | contig 16063 bp, 14 predicted proteins | sample RifGroF2_FD_184002 | JGI IMG/M metagenome (GOLD analysis project Ga0209417, IMG submission 184002) | Groundwater microbial communities from Rifle, Colorado, USA - Groundwater F2 (SPAdes) (version 2) | ecosystem: Environmental > Aquatic > Deep subsurface > Groundwater | place: Rifle, Colorado... | reverse complement strand
TATACGAAAAAAACGCTGGCGATTGCGTGAGATGGGAATCGATTTATCAGTTATACGTTGCTGCATTTTGAAAACCTAAATGGCGTTGTAGTATTAAAGCGATTCAAAAATATGTAAACTTACGGCTTATGTTGGGTCGTTTTCTACTGTCACTTTTTGACAATAGAAAATACCTGTCGTCCAAGTAGCCTCAAGTCTCCAGCTTGGAGCATCAAAAACCAGTTGACCTTTTCTTGGAGTTTTTTTAAGTGCGGCAATAGTCTCTGGCCATAACGGTAGATCTCTGAGAATGCCTGTCTTTTTCCGTGGCAATTTAACCCTGCTATTGACCATAGCTCATACGAACAAGACGCTTGCTGAGCTCCAAAGGCTAAAAATAAATGTCGAACAGTTGAGGTCATGTGTACCCATTAATTCATAATTATTTGCGCTGTAGTATTAAGAATTAAAAATTAAAAACCCAAAACTACCTTTGCCGCCACTTTGGCATTTGGTCGGGCGTTACGTTTTTCCACAGGCCTTTCTTCTCTTTTTTTGCGGTGGATTCGAGTTCGATATATTTCTCATAATCGGGGTGCTTAAATCTTGTATCAGCGTAAGCGAATCCGTTTGAAATCAATTCCTCATTTAAAATTCTGCCATCAGCGAGTTTAATATAAGCAAGCAGTCTGCCGTATTTATCGCGAGGTTTTGCGTTCTCATTCATAAGAACAGTAATGTGCTTTCCCAAAACTGTGTCTTTGGTAAATTGGCTTGCCTGTGGCCCATAATACATTTCGCCTTTTGGACTTTTGGCTGTTTCGGGTGTATCGACCCCCCATAGTCGGATTTGAGTGGTTTTGTAATTGGCATCGGGAATATCAATGTCGAGCGTGTCGCCGTCAACGACTTTTACGACTGTAAATTCCTTTTGATTGTATTTATCAAAGTCGTCCCCTGCGGTGATTGTGGTATTCTGCGGAAATATTCGCGGATGAATAAAATTTCTATCCGTCCATATAATCGCGCCGGCTAACAAAAAAGCCGCCAGCAGAAGAGCATTCTTCCGCCGTCGGCTCATTGCGTATTTTATTTTGCTATTCTTCAAATTACATACAACCGCCGGTAGAACCGGCGGCTAAATACCGCTCCATAACTGTCGCGGCTCTGTGTTCTCTATTTAACGTAACTACGTTTTGCAACCGGTTTATCGAGTTCAAACGCCTTGCAGAGGCTTATCAGAGCTTTGTCGCCCTGTTCTTTGTCAACCAGACAGCTTATTCTGATTTCGCTTGTGGTGATGGAATCGATATTGATTTTTTCCTTGGCTAATGTGCTGAACATCATATTAGCCACGCCGCAGTGCGTTCTCATTCCAACGCCGATAATGGAAATCTCCGCGATATCCTGACGATAAAACGCTTCGCAGTTGACTTTCTTTTTGATTTCCTCAACAGCTTTTTGAGCATCTGCGAAATCACCCTTGCCGACCGTGAAAGAGATGTTCGCTTTTTCCGCGCTGACTTCGGTCTGGATAATGTCATTGACGCTGACTTTCGCTTGTGCCAGATGAGCGAAGATTTTCGCCGCGTTGCCGGGCTTGTTGTCCACGCCGACAAGACTGATTTTCGCGAGATTTTTTTCGATAGTTGCGCCTGATACAAGAATACCTTCCATTTGTGGTACCTCATGAGTAATTAAAGTTCCGGTTTTGTCAGACATACTGCTTCTGACGTGTATTACAACGTTATATTTTTTGCCGAATTCGATGGAGCGGCCGTGCATCACACCTGCGCCGAGACTTGCCATTTCGAGGATTTCGTCGTAGCTTATCATATCCATCTTCACCGCATCGGCGAAGATTCGCGGGTCTGTGGTATAAACGCCGTCAACGTCGGTGTATATTTCGCAGGTGTCCGCTTTCAGTGCCGCCGCCAAGGCGACCGCGCTTGTGTCCGAGCCGCCTCTGCCGAGCGTCGTGATATTTTCGTTCTCGTCAATGCCCTGAAAACCAGCGACGATAACAATGCAGCCTTTATCCAAATGTTTTTTTATTCTGCTCGCGTCGATGCTCTTGATTCTGGCTTTGGTATGAACGCTGTCGGTAATCATTCTAATTTGACCGCCGGTCATACTGATAGCCTTATGTCCCATACCCTCAATCGCCATCGCCAAAAGCGAAACAGTCTGCTGCTCGCCCGTGCTCAAAAGCTGGTCCATTTCGCGTTTCGGTGGATTTGGATTGACTTCAAGCGCATCAGCGATTAAGTGGTCGGTCTGCTTGCCGCGAGCCGAGGCAACGACGACAACCTGATTGCCGCCTTTCGCCGCGGCGATAGCTTTCATCGCTGCGTTTTTAATCTTCTCGGCGTTGGCGACCGATGTTCCGCCAAACTTTTGTACTGTAATTTTCTTCTTTGCCATATTTTCCTTTTATTCAACCTCTAAGGAAGTATTCCATTAGCTCAAAACCTTTTTCTATTTTCAGGCCGGACTGCGCAGCGTTCGCCTCGCTGAAAGGCTGTTGCAGTACACTTTCGATGCCCTCGCCTGCCATCGCGAACGGCACTGGCTCATTCGAATGCGATTGTCTGCTAACCGGCGTGGGATGGTCAGGCATAACCAAAATTCGCCAGCCGGGATATTTTTTCAGAGCCTCATAAACCGGCCCGACTATATATTTATCAATACGCTCGACGGCCTTTTTCTTTACCTCGGCGTTGCCCGCGTGGCCGGCTTCGTCCGGGCCCTCGATATGTATAAACACAATGTCATATTTGTCAAGAGCTTCTATTGCCGCTGCCGCTTTTCCTTTATAGTTAGTATCAAAAAAACCCGTTGCGCCTTCGACTTTTATTAAATCAAAGCCGATTAGCTTCGCCAGCCCTCTAACCAAATCGACCGCCGTTATCGCGACTCCCTTAAGGCCGAACCTGCTTTCAAAACTTTCCATCGAGGCTTTTTTGCCCTGCCCCCACAGCCATATTGAGCTAACCTGATTCTCGCCCAAATCGCGTCTTACCTTATTTATTTCATGGTCTGCCATAAGCTGGCGTGATTTCGCCATAAGTTCAAACAATATTTCCGCGTTTTTGCCGCGAGGCAGATTTTTTTCGACCTCCTGGCCGATTATGTCGTGCGGCGGCTCGGTATAAACGTCAAAATCCATTCCCTTGAACACGCAAATATGACGATAGCTCACGCCGGGGTAGAATTTAATGTTCGCATTGCCGAGGTTTTTATTCAAATCGTCAATTAATCTTGCGCCTTCTTTTGTTGAGATATGTCCTGCGCTGTGGTCGGCCATTTTTTCATCGGCAATCGTAACTAAATTACAGCGAAAGACCCAATCGGTCGGTTCGAGTTTGATATTCATCGCGACTGCTTCGATTGGAGCTCTGCCGGTATAAAATCTGGTCGGGTCGTATCCGAGCAGAGTCATTTGCGCTACATCGCTGCCTGGTGTCATACCCTTTGCGACTGTTCGGACAAGTCCCTGCCTGCCCGTCCTGCTTATAATGTCGATATTGGGTATTTCAGCCGCTTCCAGAACGGTCTTGCCGCCGAATGCTTCGATAGGCTCATCAGCCGCGCCGTCGGGTACTATAATTACATATTTGCTCAATCTTTATCCTCCGGGATATCAACGATTCTTATGCAAACGGGCTTTTCCTTAACGGCCGCCAGTTTGCTCATCGCGGTCAGTGCCTTTGTGATTTTTTTCTGTTCTGTTATATGCGTAATCACAATCGCAGGAACAATTCCCTTTGCGTTAATATCTTCGTGCTGAAGAATGCCGGAGATGCTTATTTGATTTTTAGCCAGAATGTTGCCTATCTGCGCGAACACGCCGGGCTTGTCGATAACTTTGAGTTTAATATAAAACCTGCTTGCGAGCTGGTCAATTTTTCCGATATATTTTGCGATTTTTTTTCTGGGTTCAAGTTTAAGATGTTTAAACAGTCTGCCGGAATTGCCTATCGCTGTTTCTATAATATCCGCAACGACCGCAGATGCCGTCGGCATCATTCCCGCGCCTCTGCCGTAGAAGAGCGTTCCGCCGACCGCGTGTCCGAAAACATTTACCGCGTTGAAAGGCCCATCGACTCTCGCCAGTGCGCTTTCGCTGGAGATAAACGACGGGTGAACCCGCAAAAATATCCGCCCGCCGTTGACTCGCTGCCCGATTGCGAGCAATTTGAGCGTATAGCCCATTTCTTTGCCGTATTGAATATCAGCGATGTCGATGTTCTCGATGCCTTCAACGCTGATGTCCGCGGCGGTGATTTCATATCCGAACGCCATAGATGCAAGAATCGCCAGTTTATGCGCGGTGTCCGCGCCGTTTATATCAAGTGTCGGGTCTGCCTCGGCGTATCCTTTTTCCTGTGCCTGTTTCAGTGCTTCGGAAAATGGCATATTCTTTTTGCTCATATTCGACAGAATATAATTGCAGGTACCGTTGACGATGCCGTAAATGCCCTGAATTTTATTAGCGGCAAGTCCGGTTCTCATCGCCGAGATAATCGGTATTCCGCCCGCGCAGCTCGCCTCAAACGCGATGCACCTGTCCGCCTTGTGCGCCGCGGCGAAAAGTTCGCTGCCATACTTGGCTAATAATGCCTTATTTGCGGTTACGACATTTTTGCCTGCCGCGAGCATTTTGAGCTGGATTTCCTTTGCCGCTTTTGTCCCGCCGATAAGCTCGATGCCGATATCGATACTTTTATCGTTTAGAACGCTGTCGAGATTGTCCGTCAGAACGCCTTTTGGCAGGGTGACTTTGCGTTTGGTCTTGGTATCAACGTCAACTACTTTGGCAAGCTGAAGTCTTACGCCGGTTTTAGCTGCGATATAGTCAGCGTCTTCGAGAATGATTTTGGCAACGCCGCTGCCGACGGTTCCAAAACCAACGATTGCGATTCTTACAGTTTTTTCAGCCATAGAAAGTTCCCAAGCCATTTAAAACAGGGAGTTTATCGAAAGCAGACCTTTTTCGCAAGAAAAATGTAGAGCATAAATGCAGGGCATAAAATGCAAGGCGACACTTCCATTGGCTATTGACTATTGGTTATTGTTTGGATACACTGTCGGCATATCAAACTTATTCTATATGCGGGTTTTCTGCGCTAAGTTATTATCTGGGTTATGCTTATGGATAAAAAAGAAGAATGCGGTCTGTTCGGGATTTTCGGCGACCCTGATGCCGCTGAAAAAACATTTTTCGCCCTTCATTCACTTCAGCATCGAGGCCAGGAATCCGCCGGCATTTGCACCAGCAATGGCCAGACTATAAACTGCCACGTTGGTATGGGCCAGGTCAGCCGGGTTTTTCGCAGCAGCAAAAGTACTCTCGAGCAGCTTAGAAATCCAATCGCAATCGGCCATGTCCGCTATTCGACCAGCGGCTCGCGCAATATCGCCAACGCCCAGCCGATTTTGAGCGAATACTCAAGAGGGCAGGTTGCCGTCGCTCACAACGGCAACTTAATCAACGCCTCACTGCTCCGCGACGAGTACGAAGCTTATGGCCACATATTCAAATCCACAAACGATACCGAAATCATCATTCATCTTATGGCCAAGCCTTCTCACATCGCAAAACCCGACCCGCTCGGCCATGTACTTAATCATTTGCAGGGAGCGTATTCTCTGCTGTTTTTATTTGACGACCGCATCGAAGCCGCCCGCGACCCTTATGGCGTAAGGCCGCTTGCGCTGGGCAAAACAAAAGCCGGACATTACTGCGTCGCCAGCGAAACCTGCGCGTTCGACACCGTCGATGCCGAATATATTCGCGAAGTCGAGCCGGGCGAGATTATCACTCTTAATAAAAACGGAATGTCGAGCCGATTTTTCGCAAAGCCCGGCAGCGTTACGCCGGCTCACTGTATTTTTGAACACGTTTATTTCGCCAAGCAGAACAGCATTGTTTTCGGCGAGAACGTCCACGATGTCCGCAAGCGTATGGGCTGCCAGCTTGCCAAAGAACACCCCGTCGATGCCGATGTCGTTATTCCCGTTCCGGACTCCGGCACATCAGCGGCAATCGGCTACTCGCGGCAGAGCGGCATTCCATTCGATATGGGTTTTGTAAGAAGCCACTATGTCGGCAGAACGTTTATTTCGCCAAGTCAGGATATGCGTGATTTAGCCGTGAAGCTCAAACTCGCCGTCGTCGCCGAGGCGGTCAGAGGCAAAAGGGTAATCGTTGTTGACGATTCAATCGTTCGCGGCACAACCACAAAAGGCAAAGTCAAAGCCCTTCGTGAAGCCGGCGCAAAAGAAATACATATGCGTGTAAGCTGTCCGCCCGTGCGGTGCCCCTGTTTCTACGGCGTTGACTTCCCGACGAAGGAAGAACTCCTCGCAAACGGCAGAGATATGAAGCAGATTAAGGATTTCCTTGAGGTTGACAGCGTCGGCTATATCTCGCTAAAGGGAATGCTAAGCTGCGTCTCTCTTCCCAAAGAATATTATTGTACCGCCTGCTGGAGCGGAAATTATCCGATTCCGGTGGACACGGTAGTGAACAAATTTTCGATGGAACGTTTCCAAATGCAGTTATTTGATGATGAGCCGGTGCAGCTATAATGACAGAATACATTACCTACGCAAAGTCGGGCGTTGACATTGATGCCAACGATGAAATGGTTGACAGAATTCAGACCTCAATCAAAAGTACGCTCGGCCCTCGCGTAATAAACATCCCAGGCGGTTTCGCGGGACTGTTTCGCCTCGACTATGATGAGAAAATTTTCAAGAAAAACTACAAGAACCCGATACTCGCCGCCTGCACGGACGGCGTAGGCTCAAAGGTTCTGGTCGCAAGACAAATGAAAAAATTCGACACGCTCGGCTTCGACTTAGTCGCGATGAACGTTAATGATATGCTCGTACTCGGCGCAGAGCCGCTGTTTTTCCTTGATTATCTGGCAATCAATAAACTCGAACCAAAATGGGTCGCCGCTGTCGTTGAAGGCATTGCCAATGCTTGCAAAACAGCCGATTGCGCGCTTATCGGCGGAGAAACAGCCGAAATGCCCGATGTTTATAGAAAAGACGACTTCGATATGGCGGGCTTCGCCGTCGGTGTTGTCGAAAAAAACAGAATCATCAACGGCTCAAAAGTAGAAGTCGGCGACACCGTACTCGGTCTGGCATCAAGCGGCCTGCACAGCAATGGTTATTCACTCGCTCGGCACATTTGCTTTAAACAGTTAAAACTAAAATGCGATGAAAAAATCGCCGCCCTCGATAATAAAACAATCGGCGAAGTTCTGCTGACACCCACAAGAATCTACGTCCGCTCAATTATAAAATTGTTAGGCCATTATAAAGTCAAACAGGTTGTCCACGGTATGGCTCACATAACCGGCGGCGGCATCGTCGGCAACGTCCCGCGAGTTGTGCCGGCCGATTGCGATGTAGTAATCGACAAATCCGCCTGGCCGAGACTGCCGATTTTCGACTTCCTCCAAAAATCAGGACCCGTCGAAGAAGAAGAAATGTTCCGCGTCTTTAATATGGGCATCGGCTTTGTTTTGATTGTCGCAAAGGATTTCGCCGACTCCGTTGCCGAAAAGCTCACCCGCACCGGCGAAACAGTCTATAACCTCGGCACAATTAAAAAAGGCTCCGGTAAAGTAGTTATCAAATAATTAAATAGACAATGAATAAAAGGATTTTATCATTCGCTTCCGCTTTTCTGCTTTACAGCATTTTTGCCGTATGGCTGCTCCTGCCGCATAAAAACAAGCTAACAGGCTGCGAAAACATATTCTACGTCTTTCCCGTAATCGCTTCGCTCGGCGTTTTTATGCTCACTCGCAGATATGCTGCGTCATTTTTCGCGGGTCTTGCCGGCGGTGCGGTTTATGGCTTCGGGTCGTTCGCCTGTTCGTTTATGTGTTTTCATCCGTTCGCCTCGCTGGTGTACGCCTTTTTGCCGTGGTCTTTTTTGCCCGCTGCCTTCATATATAAATATCTGAATACCGGCGAAAAAACTACGGGCTTTATTTCCGCCTGTCTTTCGCTGCTGCCGTTTTTGTTTTTTATCGGCTGCTTTGCCGGAGCGGCTCATTTTTATTTATTCCCTATTCCGACAGGCTCTGCCATTTCCGCGAAAAACTTTGTCGCCATTCTAAATCCAGCCCGCGTTTCAGCCGATTCTTTTTCGCTCGGTTTTTATCACGCTCCGCTGGGCGCAATTGCCATCGGCGCGGTACTGTTCTGCAAAACCCGCAGATACTGGATTGCTATACTTTCAGCAATCGCGATTTTTCTCTGTTTTTATAAGCCGATTCTGAATATCCCGCCGGTTTTATGGCTTAGTTTTCCCGTCCTGATTTGCTCGGTCGCGATTGCGTCAGGTCTTGAGGCTCTTGTTCTGTCCGGCAAAGCCGACAGCCTTTGGCTTTTACTCGCACCGGCTGTTTTGCTTTTACAGGCAGGTCTGACCATTCTGCTTGGAAAAGGCGAGGATTTATCGCTTTCAAACTCACTGTCGGGCGTTTCCGTAGCAGCAGTCATGTTAATCTTCTTTATTGCCCGCTCCGGCCTGTCCCTGCGTTTTTTGAGGGTTATAATCTTATACGCCGCAGTCTTTCTCGACATAATCGTAATCACACGAAATCTCATCTCCGCCATTTTTTAAAATTGATATTTCATACAATCGCCATTAGACTGTATTTATATTAAAATAGTTGTCATTGCGAGGAGTCCCGCTTCGGGACGACGAAGCAATCTCAGGTTTTTTATTTTTGATTTTCAGTTTCTATGGCCAGTCATAATTTACAAACCATTAAAATAGACGACCTCGATATAATCGGCTATTCCGTCGGTGGCGAGGAAACCGTCGTCGCAATACCGCAGTTCGATGTCTGCTTCGACATCGGCAAAGCTCCCGACCAGGTCATCAGCGTCAACAACGTCCTGCTCACCCACGGCCATATCGACCACTCGGCGGGCATCGCGTATTATCTTTCGCATCGTAAATTCTGCGGCATTAAGCCGGGGCGAGTCTTCGCTCCCGAAAATTTAGTTATCACTATGCGAGAACTTATAGATGTCTGGGGCAGACTTGACGGCACGAAAATCCCCGCTGAATTCGTTCCGCTCGCCGCTGGCGATGAAGTTCAAATCAAGCCGAATTTATTCGTCAGGACTTTTCCCACCAAACATTGCAGAGGTTCGCTTGGCTTTTCAATCATTGAAAAAAAGAAAAAACTGAAAGAAGAATACCTCGGCCTCGACAGCGCAGGAATTGTCGAATTAAAGCGAAAGCATATTGACATTGATTATCCGGTCGAAACTTCGTTGGTTACATATCTGGGCGACACTCGTTATCACAATTTTGCGAAATATGATTTTATCGTCAACAGTAAGATATTGATTGCCGAGTGTACGTTTGTCGTTGACGAGCATATTGACCGTGCGACCGCAGGCGACCATATGCACATTGACGAGTTTGCCGAGATGCTCGAAAAGTTGAACAACGAGCATATTATAGTTACGCATTTGAGTTCGCGGACGGGTATCGGTGCCGCGAAGAAGAGTTTAAAAAAGAAGCTCGGCGCAGAACTCTATGCCAAAACAACTTTGCTGATGGACAGAGAAAACAAAACAGAATCATAATACTTTAGCCGACTGTCCAATACGACTTGTCATTCCCGCGAAAGCGGGAATCCAGTTTTGTAGGGTGGGCTTTAGCCCACGCTTTTTTTTTGCAATCGGCTAAAATGTTACGAAAATTCTTTCAGCCGGGCAAGCCTGCCAATACCTCCTGCCGATTGGCATCCGCCGATTCTTCCGCAAACTCCGCCTGCGAGGCAAGTTGTTTTTGCAGCCACTGGCCGTCGCAATTTTCTGCGCTGCACTTAAACCATACAAAAAAGTGCCTTCCCTCTTTCATTCTATCCACTTCTTTCATAACTTCTCCGCAAACCGGGCAAAGCCCTTCTTTTTCCGCGGACTGAAACTTTGTGCCATCTACGGTAAAATAAGCCACTTGTATGCATTCCTTTCATACTTTTTATTTATTTGCACCGCAGTTCGACCGCCGAACATACGCAATCGCTATACTGTGCTATATGGCCAGGTCTTTAAAAAGCCGGTCAATCGCAATGCTCAATCGCCCATCGATATCGTAGCTGCCTTCGATAAGCTGCCGCCGAATCTCAAAAATTTTATTCTTCCCAGTCGTCCGCAGCGAACGGCTTTTGACATTATTACCATTGCCCCAATCCGAAGAGGCATCTGCGTTCCCGGCGGTTGCTGTCGCACAGCTATTTTGCTGACTTAAAACAGACATTCCGAACTCCTTTACAAAAAGCCTTTGGCAATCTCCAAAAACCATTACGAACAGGAGCACTCACAAAATTGCCCAGGGCTATAAGCCTCGCGGCCTTCCGTTGCCGCGTTTGTTTTCTGCCAAATCTGACAACATTTTTTTCTGTTGTTTTGCCAGACCTGGCTTTAATGCCTGCCTCCGCCTCCAAAGTTTTTGGCTCACGCCAATCAGCCATCAGCCCCATAATAACATAATTTAAATAGGTTTAAATCGGGGTTATGCCTGTTTTTTGTGTGGGTGAAAACGCCTACAATTCTATAATGAGGAAATAGTTTTGCGGGCGGTGAAACCTAAAAATTCAGTCTTAAAATCAGAGCCGCGACAGCCTGTCCGCCATAGCTTTAGCGACGACGGATAATGGAGCGGTCATCTTTTTATTTAGCCACCAGTTTTACTGGGGGTTCGTGTCTTTCCGAGCGCAGCCGAGGAATCTATTTAAATTTCATCGCTGGCGGCGATTCCTAAATTATTCATTGTTCATTCTTAATTGTTCACTTTTTTCTTTCCCACTCTTCAAACTTTCTCACCTTTCATACATTCCCACTTTTCGCACTTTTTTGTTATTTCTCTAAAAACTTCCTGATTTTATTGGCAATTCTTTCAGGCACCTTGATTTGGCATTCCCAGATTACCAAAATCCGCCAACCCTGTTTCTTTAGTTCTGCCTTATTCCCCTTATCTCGTTCAATCGTTCTCCTAAACTTTTCCTGCCAGAACTTTTCTCTCGTCTCCGACATTGATTGCCCCTTTTTGCAACTATGCCTATGCCAGAAACAACCGTTAATAAAAATTACTTTTTTGCGAGAAACAAAAACTATATCAGGCCGCCCAGGCAAATCTTTCTTGTGCAAACGATAACGATACCCCAATGAACAAATAATTTTCCTGACAACCAACTCCGGCCTTGTATCTTTCCCCTTGTTGTGAGACATACAGAAACGTCGTTTTTTTTGCGTTAGAGTATCCATCCTGATTTACTCAAACGATTGAAAGAACTCTGCAAGAGGGTATTTCGGTCTTTCATTAGACCAGAATAATTCCGGATCAGGACCATTAGAAATCATTAGATGATAGTGCTTAATAGTACCATCGGTATTTTTGCTTACTCCTGTGTTTGCCAAAAAATCTTTTACGATTGATACCGGAACTTTAACAAAACCAAATTCACCCATGACAAATACAACATGGGTGACTTTGCATTCATCTAAATATTCGAGGCTTTGAGGGCTTATCGCATACCAGTAATAATCATTTTTTTCATAAAGCTTTGATTTTTTGATACAAACTATTGTCTTGTCCTCAAGGCGGTAACACTTAAACCTGCCTGATGATGACTCTAATTTACCTCCGCCCAATAATTCTATTATGTCATATTCATCGGCTTGAGTTTTTTCTGTAGGTTCGGTTTCTAAAACCGGTTCGTTGCGGTCTGGAGAATAATACTCCGGCCTTTTATCTACTAAGAATTTTTTTACCCTGAATACTTTTGTTGGAACATCCAAGGCCTGTGTCATATCGGTCAGATCTCGGTTTGTATCATCAATAAATATTACAAGTGTAGGCGGCACGCTTTCGATGAACAATTCGATTTGTTGATGAATTCTCTCTTTTGAAGTATTTAACTGCTTTGTAATATCTTCGAGGTTATCTTCTTTGAGAATATTTTCAAACAATTTGTCTCTGATTGTTCGTAATGATTCCGGATTCTTCATTGCAACTACAAAACGAGTGATTTGCTCTGCAATATGAGGCCATACACCATGAGACAATAGCTCACATTCAATTATGTACCATTCTCGATTAGTAAAATCAAAGGCGAAACCATCTGGAACTCCGCCTTTGCCGGAACTCGTTTTAATTTGAAATCCATTGATTAGATGGCAACTCGGCAAAAAAGTGCTAATGTTAGAAAAAACCCATTTCTCGAGTTCTTTTTCGGAATCATATTTAGCTTCATTTATCATTTTTTACGCCTGTTTCAATTTTATGCATCGGAACTCCAGACTCCACGTTTTCGATCTTCAGCATATCGATGCGAAGAGTTCGTTTGAATAATTGTTCGTGTTCTGGCAACTTCAGATTTTTTAGTTTGGAATCCTTCAGCAGCAACATCACCATCTAATAAAGCTTTGTAATGCGAATAAAATGATTTTGCTCTGGCAAACATTTTACTCCACGTCAATACTTCAAAATCCTCTGATTTAAGCATATTCTGCCATTTTTCTTCAGGAATATTCTTTTGTCCTCCAAAAACAACAACTCTTTTGCACTTGGGTCTTGCACGCATTAATTCAACTTGATATTGTTCTAACCGTTGTGTTTCTTCAAATTCTAGTGCATGTCCAGACCGTTTCATCTCAATGATAATCAAAAAATCAGTATCTTTAACAAATGCAAGAAAATCCACTCGCTTACTTTTCATTTCGCTTGGACAGTCTCTCAAACCCCATTCTTGAAGTTGTTTGCTTAGGGACTTTTCTTCGACAAATACTTGCCACTCTGGGTTAAATATCCAAGGATATTCAGCTAGTAAATCATGCATGTTATCGTATGTTTTGCTGGAGGCCGTTTCAGGAGCATTGTTGATTATCATATACTCTAATTTGTTGATGATACTTAATCTGCCCTGAATAATTTCTAAAATAGCACGGCTTTCCAACACTTTCCAGTCCTGCAATCGACGAAGCATCTCTTCTAATTTATTTGGGTCTTGACTTGCCTGCTCAATATCATCAATTACATCATGAAAGGTACGAAATTCATAAGCACGAATCAGGGAATCTGCCAAGCTCCTAGTGCGTTCATCGTTTTCCTCAGATTTTTGTCCTAAAATTTTTAGAAACCGACTAATTTCTTTGCATGCGCTTGGATATAGAAGATTAAGTCTTCGTGCGAACTCTTGATCGTTTAATACCCAATTTTCTAACTGACTTCCCCTCATATCAGCGCAATCACGCATCGCCCTACGGGAAATTTCGTCACCCCATTGTTGGAGAGGTTGGAGCTCATCTTTTTCCCAATCCAATTCCTGCCTATCTGTAGATATACAGTCTGTTTCATCGTCTGTCCCGGAATCTATAACATCGGCTATGATTTCACCGGTAATATATCGCGTTGAGTGCTGAGATGACGCGGTTGATTCAACATTGAAAAAAAAAGGTGGGGCTTGCGCTGTACGTCCATTCGCATAAACAACGAAGCCCTGGAGCTCCTTAGATTTTAATGGTTTACGGGCAAAACTGTAACGATAACGAATATTTTGACCATTAGAAAGAGTTGCTTCTTCGTATTCTTTATTTTCAGGGAATTCATACATCATATCAATGTTGGGCTCTGGTAATAATTTTTTATTGATTAGTATTTTCATTTCCCCTCGGATAGTTCGAGAGAATCGCCTTGCTAATGTTTCCCTTAGTGCAGAAATATCAATTGAAGTTGTATGTCTAAGTTCTGAAAGTTCAATCAGTGTTCCTGATGGGGGCCAATCGGCCATTTTGCTCACCTCTGTCCAAGGAAATTTGACTGCGCTGGCAGTTCTGGTATCACCCTTAAGTTGTTGTAAAGACATAGAAAACTGGATTGCTGTATTTGCTTCCTTGGTCCATGTCGTCACAGTAACTTTTTCAGCAAGACCAAACCCCGCGAGTTTGCCTATGCCTTTTCGCCCCATTATCTTTCGATTATTTTTAACTCCTCCCTCTTGACTTCGTCGGTTTCGTCCAACCACCAAGTATTTATCTTGGACAGTTAATTCATCCATTCCCTCACCATTATCCAAAATACTTAAAATACTACTTTTTGCATTATAGCTTCCTAATTCTGGCATATCAATCTGAACACAATCTGCGCCTGCATCCCAACAATTGGCCACAAGCTCCGCAATCGAGGGGGCTCGATGTTTATACATCTGTGTACCAAGATGCTCAATAGTTCGACCGAGAATTGTCATATTAAATTCGCCTGCCATCGTTTATGTCTCCAAGTTCTTAATATTATTTAAGGCCTTTTTGCACCTTTTATCTTTTGTTAAAATAGAATATATAATTTCCAGAGTTTTAATTCCCAGCCTAATCGGCACGGCATTTCCTATTTGAGTTGCGGCAGACATAAGCCCGCCTGAAAAAACAAAATCATCCGGAAAAGTTTGAAATCTTGCGGCATGTCGAACCGTAATGCCGTGATTTTTTATCGGATGCAAAAATCTCCCCTTTGATGGATTTACACAACCGGTAGTCATTGTCGGCCCCGGCTTTTTAGGGTCAATTCGGCCGTAAACATCCTTGTGCCCGTTATGTCCTTTATGGCAAGGCAATTTTCTGCATGATTGATTTCTGCTGCCGCCATTCTTAGGCGTGCTTTCAAAAACCTTTACCAATGCCGCAGAATGTTCCATATGAATATTGTTAGAATCTTTTTCATCTAAGGGACTGGCAAATACAGTTGAAGCCGGCAACCAACAAGCTTTGCCGTTTTCTTTACTTGGTGCAAAATGTGTCTGTTTCGGCGGCCAATCAAAACTAAGTTTTAAATCCTTGCGATGCCCTAAAATAAAAACCCTCTTGCGTGTTTGCGGCACACCGAAATTTTTAGCATCTAAGACAACAGGTTTATGCACCGAATAGCCGGCCTCTTCTGCTAACTTATAAAATTTATCTAAATGTTTTTTATGCCTCGGCCAAAGCAAACCGGAAACATTTTCAACAATAAAAGTTTTAGGTTTTATTGCTTCAACGAAATCAAAGTATCTTTTAAGCAATTTATTGCGAGGGTCATTTACGCCGGCATCATTAATTCTGTGTGTCGAAAATCCCTGACATGGCGGCCCGCCCATAAAAACATCAAGTTCCCCCGGAGATATTTCAAGCTCGGATAATAATTTATCCGGCGAAAGTTCTAATACATTTTCCTCATACAATTTGGGAGCATTGCGTTTGCCTGTTATAAAATTTTTTCTGTATGTTTCGCAGGCGTGTTTGTCTATTTCAATGGCGGCAATAACGGCTATGTTTGATTGTTGTGCCGCAAGTGTAAATCCTCCTGCGCCACAAAAAATATCAATCGCTATTACTTTTTTATTTTTGTTCACCATGCCCTGTAAAAATCCCATTACCCTCATTCTCTATCAAACGTATCTTTTTGTCAAAACCTTTTTCTGATAACTGTTTTCAAAACTTGTCAAAAACCACTCAAAACTGATAAAAACTCGACGATTTTTTGCAAAAACCGTTCAAAAGTGAGCGAAAACTTATCAAAATTTTACAAAATTTTACAAAATTTGCAATTTACTTGCGCGTTTTTATCGATTTTCGGCCAAACGCGCAAGCGATTTTCGATTAAAAGAAGGATAAATCTTTACCATTTTTCGACTGACATCTGAAGCCTGATTTCTGACGGCTGTTTTTTACAATTTTTCTGGACAAACTGTTTTCGATATGTATAATCAACCGTTCTATATGATTCTGGAATTTGAAACCTGCTTTAATCTCTTTTTAGGAAAGTAGTTACATGGCACATAAAAAAGGACAAGGCTCGAGCCGAAATGGTCGGGACAGCAATCCAAAATATCGTGGCGTTAAGCTTTATGGCGGCGAAGTCGCGAAAACAGGCGCTATTATTGTTCGTCAAAAAGGCACAAAGTTTCATCCCGGCTTCAACGTCGGAATCGGCAGAGATTTCACGCTTTTTGCTCTAAAAGACGGTGTTGTACGCTTCAAAGGCACGAAAGTACACATC
>Ga0209417_1004685_pt1 | contig 16064 bp, 6 predicted proteins | sample RifGroF2_FD_184002 | JGI IMG/M metagenome (GOLD analysis project Ga0209417, IMG submission 184002) | Groundwater microbial communities from Rifle, Colorado, USA - Groundwater F2 (SPAdes) (version 2) | ecosystem: Environmental > Aquatic > Deep subsurface > Groundwater | place: Rifle, Colorado... | reverse complement strand
AATTGGATAGAAATTGTGAACCAGATTCAGCAGCAGAAGCTGAGCAAAATTAATATCAGATTGGAAACAGGAAATAGAAAATTTATCGGAACAACAAGTAATGTTGAAGCGCTTGAGATTGATGCTTCAATGCTATCAAACGATAAAACAGTTTCAATTCAACTTGATAAACAAGTTATTACGAACGTAGATATTTCAAAGAATAGCAAAATTTCTCTTCGAAAAGAAAATGATAAGTGGGTATTGTGTTCAAAAATTAGTAGAGAGAATAAATATCCTTCACGCTGCGGCAATTTTAGGGAAGCGCTAAATCATAATGTAGTATTTGTGTTTGGAACTCACGGCAGCAAAGAAGAAAATAATTGGGCTTTCGAAAAAGCAAGATACGATGCAGAGAAAATTTGGTATCAAGGCAATGGCTCAATAGAAATTATAAAAGATGACGACTTTGATACGATAAAATATAAAGACAGAAACGTAATTTTGTTTGGTAATTCAAAAACAAATTCCGCTTGGAATTTATTGCTGAAAGATTCTCCGGTGCAGATTGAAAATAAAAAAATTAAAGTCGGCGATAAAGAGTTTAAAGGAAATGACTTTGCGTGTTTGATGATACGTCCGAGAATGGACAGCGAAATTGCAAGTGTTGGTGTAATTGCCGGAACCGGTATTGAAGGGATGAAACTTTCCGACTTCGCACAGTATTCACACCCTTACCTGAGTTTACCGGATATCGTTATTTATAATTCCGGGATAATTAATTCGGATGAACAAGGAGTAAAGTTTACCGGTTATTTTGGAAATGATTGGAGTTTGGACAAAGGGGAGTTTGTAATTCAGTAAAGGATAATTTTATGAAAAATATTTCGGTAGCTACAAAAATATCTTTGTTGATTTTTTTTGTTGTGTCTGTTAGTGTTATCGCTCAAACAAAATTTGTAAAATATGTTGATCCGTTCATTGGAACTGATGGACACGGGCACACATATCCCGGCGCTACGCTTCCGTTTGGAATGGTGCAATTAAGTCCGGACACAGATATAACCGGTTGGGATTGGTGTTCAGGCTATCATTATTCCGATAATTCTATAATCGGATTCAGCCATACACATCTAAGCGGAACCGGCTGCGCGGATTATGGTGATATTTTATTCATGCCGACAGTTGGTGAATTGAAAACTATTCCGGGATCCAAGTCTGTTCCGGGTTCAGGCTACCGATCCCGCTTCGATCATAAAAACGAAATAGCTGAAGCCGGATACTATTCCGTGCTGCTGGATGATTACAAAATCAAAGTTGAGCTAACAGCAACAAAACGAACCGGAATTCACAAATATACATTTCCAAAATCCGATCAATCAAATATTATTATCGATCTTGTTCACGGAATAGAAGACCAGATAAATGGCGCTGAATTAAATATTATCGATAGCAAAACAATTAGCGGCTTTAGGCGTTCTTCCGGCTGGGCAAAAAATCATTGTGTTTATTTTTACGCTGAATTTTCAAAACCGTTCCAAACATTTGGCGTAGTTGAAAATGGGAATGTTCTAATTGAGAAAAAATATTCAACCCAAAAAAATCTTAAAGCGTTTGTAAAATATTCCACCACGAACAATGAAGCAATTCTGGTTAAGGTTGGAATTTCTCACACCAGTATTGAAGGAGCAAAACGGAATCTAAAAGCTGAAGCCGAGTCGCTAAACTTTGATGTTGCAAAAAGAAATGCGCAAAACGAATGGGAAAAAGAGTTATCGAAAATAAGTGTAGAAAGTAAAGATGAAAGACAGATGAATATTTTCTATACATCGCTCTATCATTCACTTCTTAATCCCAACACATTTTCCGATGTCAATGGTGCATACATCGGGATGGATAATAAAATTCACTCGCTAAAAAATCGAGATATGTTCTCCGTCTTTTCTTTGTGGGATACATTTAGAGCAGATCATCCGTTGTTTACTATTATAGATAAGAAAAAAGCTTCAGATATGGTGAACGCTTTAATAACCAAATTCGATGAGAGTGGTTTACTGCCGATTTGGGAACTTGCTTCGAACGAAACCGGAACCATGATCGGCTATCATTCAATACCGGTAATTGCGGATGCGTACTTCAAAGGCATCCGCGATTATGATGTTGAGAAAGCTTTCGCTGCGATGAAAATATCTGCGATGCAAAATCATCATGGTTTAGATTCATATAAAGAGATGGGATATATTTCTTCCGATCTAGAAAACGAAAGTGTTTCCAAAACATTAGAATATGCTTATGATGATTGGTGCATCGCAATGATGGCAAAAGATTTGGGTAAGATGGATGACTATAAAATATTCATCGAACGATCTAAATATTATTCCAATCTTTTTGATCCTTCAACAAGTTTGATGCGTCCTAAGAAAAACGGAAAGTGGTTTGAACCGTTCGATCCATATTCTGTTAGTGGTAATTATACGGAAGCAAATTCATGGCAGTATAGTTTTTTTGTTCCGCATGATGTAAATGGGTTGATCAATCTGATGGGTGGAAACGAAAAATTTATTTCTAAGCTGGACCAACTTTTTACAACCGATCCAAAACTTACCGGAAGAGTTCAATCGGATATTACCGGATTGATCGGGCAATACGCTCATGGAAATGAACCGAGTCATCACATGGCTTATCTTTATAATTATGCCGGTGCACCCTGGAAGACACAGCAAAAAGTTCATGAGATTGTAACCACATTATATTCCGAAAAAGCGGATGGACTTTGCGGCAACGAAGATTGCGGACAAATGTCAGCATGGTATGTAATGAGTTCTTTAGGATTTTATCCCGTTTGCCCCGGTGATGAAAAATATATTTTCGGAACTCCATCATTTGGAAAAATTACAATTAAAACCGGTGAGAAAAATAAATTTATGGTTATTGCAAATAACATTTCCGAAAATAACTTCTACATTCAATCGGCGAAATTGAATGGGAAAGATTATCCCTTCTCTTACATAAAACACTCGGATTTGGTTAAAGGTGGAAAATTGGTTTTTGAAATGGGACCAAATCCAAGTAATTGGGGAACCGAAATAAAAAATTGTCCGACTTCGGAAGTTGATAATAAATTTATCACAACTCCATATTTAATTTCCGGCGAACGTGTTTTCCGGGATTCAATTGCTGTTGCAATTGCTTCTTCCAATACAAATGCTAAAATATTTTTCACTACTGATAATTCTAATCCAGACATGAACTCACAAGAATATTCCCAACCTTTGACAATTAATAACACGGCGACCATCAAAACTGTCTGTTATCAGGATGGTTTGTTTAGTAAAATCGTCACGGCTAACTTCAATAACATACCGGATGGAAGAAGTATAAAACTGAATTCTGTTTACAATCATAGTTATGCCGGAGGTGGGGCGCTTGGTTTAATTGATGGAATTATCGGAACGATCAATTTTCACACAGACGATTGGTTGGGTTTTGAAGGTGTTGATTTTGATGCAGTAGTGGATTTGGGAAAGGCTCAAAAAATATCTTCAATCGGAGTATCATTTCTTCAGAATACCGGTTCATGGATTTTCTTTCCCGATTCAATAGTTTGTTCAATTTCTTCGGATGGGATAAATTACTCTCAAGTATTTATAACGACGAATAAAATAACTGATAACAATAGATCGGAAGAATTGAAAACATTTGAAAAATCGTTTGAAAAAATTGATGCACGCTACATCCACGTTTATGCAAAGAATGTTGGAGTATGTCCTCCCTGGCATCACGGTAGCGGCGGCAAAGCATGGTTGTTCATTGATGAAATATTGATTAAATAAATGTTAAAAAAAATATGCTGAAGCGAAACGCTAAAAATCCCATTCTCACAAGAGAAGATATTCCAAACATCAAACCAAATGTTATTGATGTTTCTTCGGTCTTCAATCCCGGCGCAATTAAGTTTAATGATAAATACATCCTTCTTCTTCGCGTTCAAAACAGAGGGAGAGAAACGTTTATTATGAAAGCTGTCGGCAGCGACAGTGTTAATTTCAAGGTTGAGAAGGCGATTGTTTATTTTAAAGGAATTGAAATCGTAAAGGAAAAGATTTATCATATTTATGATCCACGCATAACAAAAATTGGGAAAGAATATTACATAATGTTTGCAATGGATATGGAAAGCGGCTGCCAGCTTGGTTTAGCGAAGACTAAAGATTTCGATGAGTATGAATTTATGGGAATAGTATCTTCCGGAGATATTCGCAACGGCGTTTTATTCTCCGAAAAAGTCAATGGTAAATACCTTCGCTTTGATAGACCGAACAAAGTACAACTGAAAGATGGTCCTTCTTCCGGTAATAATATTTTCTTATCAGAATCCGATGACTTGCTTACATGGCGGGAAGTTGCGCCTGTAATGAGTGGAAGATTTCACTACTGGGATGAAAATATTGGCTCCGGTCCACCGCCGGTAAAAACAAAAGAAGGATGGCTTCATATTTATCATGGAGTAGCGACTCATTTTGCAAGTTCGAATATTTATCAAGCCGGTGTAGCGTTGCACGATTTAAATGATCCGTCAAAAGTTTTGTTCAGAGGGAAATATAATATTCTTGAACCGCGTGAATTATTTGAAATGGTTGGTCAAGTCCAGAACGTAGTTTTTCCAAGCGGTATGATCGTAGAGAATTATGATGCGGAAGGTTTTGCGTTACTGGATAGTCCGGTTCATGTTTATTACGGCGCCGCTGATACTGTTGTCGGGTTAGCAAGTTCAACTATTCGTGAATTAATTGAAGCGGCAAAACAATAATGAGAAGCAAAATATCATTCATAATAAAAAGTTTTTTATTCTTTGCGTACTTCAACGGAATGACATTTGGGCAATCAGTTCCAATTCCACAAATAAAATATTCTCCTAAAAAATATGTCTGCTATCAATCCAATAAGAATATCAAAATTGATGGAAAACTTGATGATGCTGATTGGCAAAAAGCAGAATGGACCGACGACTTTGTCGATATTGAAGGCTCCGTAAAACCAACGCCGCGTTACACTACTAAAGCCAAAATGTTATGGGACAAAAAATATTTATACGTAGCGGCTGAATTACATGAGCCGGACATTTGGGCAACGTTAAAGAATCGTGATGCGGTGATCTTTTATGATAACGATTTCGAAATATTTATAGATCCGGATGGCGACACACACAGCTATTGTGAATTTGAAATAAACGCATTGAATACGGTTTGGGATTTACTTCTTATTCAACCGTACAGAGATATTGATAATGCCGCAGTAACTGGTTGGGATATTAAAGGATTGAAAACCGGTGTTGCAATTAACGGCACTTTAAATAGATCCGGTGATAAAGATAAATCATGGACGGTTGAAATAGCATTTCCTTGGGAAGCGTTTAAAGAGATTTCTTTCACATCCGTACCGCCTGGAAATGAAGATCAATGGAGAATAAATTTTTCTCGTGTTGAGTGGAAGACCGAAACGAAAAACGGGAAATATCAGAAGCAAATAAATCCGGCGACCAATAAATTTTATCCGGAAAATAATTGGGTTTGGTCTCCCCAGGAGGTTGTGAATATGCATTATCCTGAAATGTGGGGATATCTTCAATTTGCAGAAGCAAAAGTTGGCAAGAAAAAAATTCCTTTCATTGAAAAAAATGATGAAGCGGCGAAGTGGTTTCTTCGGCAAATATACTATCATGAAAAATTATTTTTCAAGAATCATAAAATGTTTTCAAGTGATTTTGCCAAACTGGGAATAGGAGAACAACCTATTCCCGGTTATTCATCCACGATTGATTTACAAAGCACGACAAATATGTTTGAAGCATCACTCCTATCGGAAGACGGTAAGTTTAAGATGAATATCAGAAACGATGGTCGTGTTTGGAAATCCGAAATCACAAAATAATTTTATAGCCTAAAGGTGAAGAGATGAGGTCAAAGTTTATTGTTGCGTTACTTATTTGTTTTCAAGTCCTTATTAACGCACAAGAAAAATTTCCGTTTAACGATCCAAAACTTTCGATTGAAGAAAGAGTGAATGATCTGGTTTCGCAATTAACACTCGAAGAGAAAATTTCTCAGATGGTTTATAATTCACCGGCAATTAAACGTTTAGGCATTCCTGAATACAATTGGTGGAACGAAGCGCTTCATGGTGTTGCGCGTAATGGAATTGCAACAGTTTTTCCTCAAGCAATCGGTCTGGCTGCAACGTGGGACATCGATTTGATGAACAGAGTCGCAACTGTTATCTCCGATGAAGCTCGCGCAAAGTATAATCAAGCGATCAAAAAAAATAAAAGAGGGATTTATCAAGGTATTACACTTTGGTCACCGAACATCAATATATTCAGAGATCCTCGTTGGGGAAGAGGAATGGAAACATACGGAGAAGATCCGTTTCTAACCGGCGAAATGGGAGTACAATTTGTAAAAGGTCTTCAAGGGAACGATCAAAAGTATTTAAAGACAATTGCAACGGCAAAACATTTTGCTGTTCATAGCGGTCCGGAACCGGAGCGTCATACTTTCAATGCGTTGATAAGTGATTACGATTTAAGAGAAACATATTTACCTCATTTTAAAAAATGTGTTGTTGATGGACAAGTCTATTCGGTGATGTGCGCATATAATAGGTTTCGCGGTGATGCATGCTGCGGAAGTGATCCGCTTCTAAAACAAATTTTGAGAGATGAATGGAGTTTTAAAGGATTGGTTGTTTCCGATTGCTGGGCGGTTTCCGACATTTTTAATTTTCATAAAATTGTTAAAACCGGAGAGGAAGCTGCTGCAATTACTGTTAAAGCCGGAACAGATCTAGAGTGCGGGAACTCTTATCCGGCATTGATCAATTCAGTTAAACATGGTTTTATCAAAGAAGAAGAAATTACAACAGCGGTTAAACGTATTTTTACAGCGCGTTTCAAGCTTGGTATGTTCGATCCACCTGAACTTGTTCCTTTTTCAAAAATAACATCGCTTGATACGGAAGAGAATCGAGAAGTTGCGCTGGAGGCGGCGAAAAAATCAATTGTGCTTTTAAAGAATGAAAAAAATCTTCTTCCTCTAAACAAAAAGATAAAAACTGTCGCGGTGCTTGGACCAAATGCAAACGATGTTGAAGTGCTGCTTGGTAATTACAATGGTTTTCCTTCACAACCGGTAACACCCTTGCAGGGAATAAAAGAAAAACTTGGCGATGCAAAGGTAATTTATGAACGCGGATGCGAACTTGCAGAAAACCTTCCTTCGTTTGAAGTTATTGGAGAAGAATTTTTCTACACTTCACCTGAATGTAAAGAGAAGGGATTGATCGGAGAATATTTTGATAATAGAGATTTCACCGGTAAACCGGCATTTAATAGAGTTGATAGTAAAATAGATTTTGCATGGTGGGATGGCGCGCCCGATCCAAATTTTGATACCGATAATTTTGGTGTTCGATGGAGTGGAGTGTTAATTCCCCCAAAATCCGGCGCTTACGCATTAGGTGGTTATGGATTTAACGGATTCAGAATTTATTTAGAGGATTCTCTCCTGATAAAATTTGATGGTGAATTTGATCCGGCGAAAACCTATCAAACAGTTAATCTTGTTGCCGGAAAAATTTACAAAATAAAAATGGAGTTCTACAAAAAAATGCGTTACTCTTTTGTTCAACTTATCTGGTCGGTTCCGAATGAGGATATGGAAAAGAGAGCTATTACTGCAGCACAAAAAGCGGATGCTGTTATTCTGTTCATGGGGCTTTCACCCAGATTAGAAGGCGAAGAAATGAAAGTTGAAGTGAAAGGTTTTAAAGGCGGAGACCGCATGACGCTTGATCTACCCGAAACACAATCGAGATTTATAAAAAAGATTTATGCGCTTGGCAAGCCGACCATCTTGGTTTTGTTGAATGGCAGCGCATTGGCGATAAATTGGGAAAAGAAAAACATTCCCTCAATTTTAGAAACTTGGTATCCGGGGCAAGCGGCGGGAACGGCAATTGCGGATATTTTATTTGGTGATTTTAATCCGGCTGGGCGGTTGCCGGTAACTTTCTATAATTCGGTTGATCAATTACCTCCTTTTAACGATTACAATATGACAAACCGGACCTATCGTTACTTCAAAGAGGAACCGCTCTATCCGTTTGGATATGGATTGAGCTACTCAAAATTTGTTTACAAGAATTTACGATTGAGTAAAAAGAAAATAGATGAATGCGGGACTGTGTTGTTATCCGTTGATGTAACAAATAAAAGCAAGATCAAAGGTGAGGAAGTTATTCAGCTATACATTAAAGCTGAAAAAGATATCAAGCTGAACAAAGCTTTGAAAGGATTCAAAAGAGTACTGTTTAACCCTGGTGAAACGAAGACCGTTGAATTTATTATTACACCTGACTTATTGACCCGTTGGATCGATGGTAAAGGTTATTCAGTTGAAAAGGATATTTATAAATTGTCTGTTAACCCCGGTTCCAAAACAGAAAAACAAAATGAGATCAAGTTGACCGTATACTGATTACTGTACTCAACGATGTAAACTCATCAAATCTACACTCATCTTCAGCAGAAAAATTTGAGGGATGCGGTAAATCTTTTTGTAATTAAACTTTTGTTTGAACAACTGTTTACTCTCAATGCAAAGCTGGCAATGTGAACCTAAAGCAGCCACCCTCCCCATTTTCACTTTCGACTTAAAGGTTATTTCCTGCCTTCACAAACTTCTCTATTTTATCGAGCAATAGATCTCTTGAGAATGGTTTTGATAGATAATCATCACAACCGGCTTCCAATGCTGCGATTTGATCACGCTCCAACGCATGTGCAGTCGCGGCTATAATCGGTATATGTTTATACTCTTTCGATGCTTTTAATTCTTTAGTTATTTCAAGTCCATTTTTTGATCCTTGGAGTGAGATATCCATTAAGATTAAATCAACATTATTATTTTTCAGATTCTCCATCACGCTATCATATGAGTCGGCAACGAGGGTGTTATATTTTTTGTTAATATATTTTTTGATTATCGTCTGATTTATTATGTCATCTTCTACAATAAGAACAATGCGGTCAATTTTAGTTGAAGTACCTTCAACGTTAGTAACAATATTTTGTTTTACGGTTAACTCTTCAATGCTTTGCAAGCTCTTTCCGAAATTGATGGTAAACGTTGTTCCTTCTCCTTTTTGGCTTTCTACCGAGATGGTTGCATGGTGTAAATCCAAAATCTTTTTAACTAAGGCAAGTCCGAGTCCCAGCCCTTCATACGACCTGCTGTAACCCATTTGCTCTTGTCTAAAAGACTCGAAGATGTGACCCAAATATTCTCCGCCAATACCAATACCACTGTCAATTACATCGAGCATAACTTCATTTTGAGGATTTTGATAAAGTTTCACGGTTACAAATCCCCTCTTAGTGTAGATGATCGCATTTTCTATTAAATTCGATAGTACCTGAGTGATTGAATACTCATCAGCAGATATAACTGTTCGCCCGATTTCGTTCTCGAATAAAAGAGAGAGTGATTTTGATTTTGCGGAAACATTATATTTACTGACCATATCCATACAAATGGAAGAAAGCTCCATTTGTTTTGGGATAAATGTAAAGGTTCCGGTTTCTAACTGCGAATAATTCAATATTAAGTCAGTTGTTCTTATTATCCTATCACATGATCTATCAATTGCCGTGAAATATTCTGTTTCCTCACCGGCCATGTTCGGGGAATAAATTTCTTTTATGAGCCCGGTCATACCCAAAATGCCGTTGATAGGTGTTCTAATTTCGTGTGAAATATTTGCAATAAAAGCATCTTTCAAACTGTTTGACTTCTCTGCTAGATCTTTGGCTGTGATCAATTCTTCTATCATCTTTTTCTTTTCAGTAATATCTTCTTGCATACTAATAAAATGGGTGATGTCGCCGTTTTCGTTCACAAGTGGAGAAATAATGCCATTCTCCCAAAAAAGTTCGCCATTCTTTTTCTTATTGTAGAATTCACCTTTCCAGTCCTTGCCGGAAAGAATGGTATCCCACAACTCTTCATAAAATTCTTTTTGGTGATAACCCGAGTTTAATAATTCCATATTTTTCCCTTTAACTTCCTCTAAGAAATAACCGGTTACTTCTGTAAACTTTGGATTAACATATTCAACCTTTCCGTCATGATCGGTTATGGTGATACTAACCGGGCTTTGCTCAACCGCGCGGGATAATTTGAGAAGTTCTTTCTCAGCACGTTTGCGCTCGGTGATATCTCGAATAATTCCGGTGAAAAATTTCCCCGAAGAAATTTCCCATTCGGCTAGGGATAGTTCGATTGGAAATTCCTTCCCATTTTTATGAAGTCCCTGTAACTCAACTGTTTTTCCAACAACCGATTGTTCTCCGCTTTGTTCTGAACGTATTTTATTTTTAATATACTCTGCAAGGTTATCACTTGGAATTATTGTTTCTAATTTTTCCCCGGATATTTCTGTTTCCAAATAACCGAATATTTCTTGTGCTCCTTTATTCCAATCTGTTATTATTCCTTTACTATCTGTAGTAATAATAGCATCATAAGCAGATTGTGATACAGAGCGATATTTTTCTTCGCTCTCACGCAATAATACTTCCGAGTTCTTTAATTCATTGATGTCAGTGCAGGTGCCAAACCATTTAAGAATAGCACCATGTTTATCCAGCATAGGCACACCACGAATCAAGAACCAATTATATGTACCATCAGCACGGCGAAGACGAGATTCGATTGAATAGACAGCATTATATTTAGTCGCGTTTTCCCAGGCATCCAATGCATACTTCTGATCATCTGGATGGAAAGGTTTGTTCCAGCCATGACCATAACTTTCTTCCAGCGTTAGTCCAGTATAATCCAACCACCTCTGATTAAAATAAATATTCCAACCATCCGCACGGGTAATCCAAACGATCTGCGGCATGGATTCTGCGAGAGTGTGAAATTCGATTTCACTTTTCATTAGTGCTTCTTCTGCTCGTTTGCGTTCTGTAATATCACGTATATTGCATTGAATCACTTTATGTTGATCAACTAAATACACATTGCTCACAAACTCTACATTTATCTTTCGTCCATTACTAGTCTCCAACGGTAAGTTTTCATAACGGACATATTTATTTTTCTGTAATTCTAAAAATTTATCGTAATTAGCCACAATATCTTTAAAGAACCCAATTTCCCATATTCCTTTTTCTATGAAATTCTCTTTTGAGTAGCCCAACAGATCAATCAAAAATGGATTTACATCAACAATCTTTCCGGTTTCCGCATCGAGGATAAGAATTCCATCTTTTGCAGACTCAAAGAGACGACGATAACGGATTTCCGAATTGAAGAGTAACTCTTCGGCATGTTTGCGCTCCTCCTCTTGGCTATCAAACTCGATCGAGAAAGAGATATCCATCGCAAGTTCATCAAGTAGTTTTAATTCTTCTTCGTCAAAAAATCCGATTTCATTTGAGTATAATTTGAATACACCCCAGACCTGCCCAAAAACTATGAGCGGAAATGCAGCAAAGGATTTTGAACCGTTCTTTACTGGTTCTTTATAGAGAGAAAGAATACTTTCATCTTTTTCAATATCGTTGGAAATTACATGTACTCCGTTTTTAATAGCTCGTCCGGCAACTCCTAATAGACTTTCATCATCATCATAAATAAAGTCAAGCTTTTTAAGATGTTCCTCTGATATTCCATTAGAAGCAACCACATCAACTTTCTTTGTCAGTGCATTGAGCTTTCCGATCCACGCCATCTGGAATCCCCCTTTTTCGATAGCTATATCACAAGCTCTCTCGAAAAGTTCTTGAGGATTACGAATGCGTACAATTGCTCCATTGATGTCGCTTAGAACGGCATATACACGGTTTAGTTTTCTGATACTTTCTGTGGATAGATGTCTTTCTTTAAAAAATTTGGAACGCTGCTGCCGCCAAATTAAGGCTACACTGGCACCTGAACCAATGAGGAGACCAACAATAAGAATAATGATCCACCAAAATATTTCACGAAGAGGCGCATAAACTTCGGCTTGATCCATTCGAGCAACTAAAAACCATGGCGAATTTGGTATTGGACAAACATATGCTATTACGGACACACCACGATAGTCCACTCCAGCCATAACTTGTTTTTTACCAAGAGCAGCTTGTGCGGCAGGCAACCTTAATTCAGTTAGCGGTCTCCTAAAATTAAGCGCAGTATTTTTTTGAAATTTAAGTTCATTAAGAAATACAGCTTCGTTCCCTTCGCGGCGGAGGAGAAGCGTTTCCGCCGTTCTACTCGGTATGGGCCATTCGTTTATTAATGGATAAAGATATTGTTGTGGATCAAGTCGTAGATCGAGAATGCCAATTAAATTATTATCGGATTGTATCGGGATGAATATTCCCAAATAAATACGCAAGTCATTTTCATCGCGGTGGAAATCCTTAAATATTATTTCTCCGGATTTCTGGATTTCGGATAAAAGTTCAGGAAAAAATAAGTGTGAGTGTTTTTTCCTTATTGGCGAAGCTATTAATTCTCTACCTTTCAGATCGTGGAGACTAATGCTTTCATATTGGTAAGTTGAATGGGCTATATCAATCCATTCTTGAACTCCTTTTTTTGCTTCTAAATGCAAAAATTCTTTAAAGAATCGTTTCACCAATTTGGAGAATTCTGCATTCTTGTAAAGAATTTTTGCATCTCCTAATCGTTCTTTTCGCCATTGTACAATTTGATTAACCTTTAATGATGCAATTGATGAAAGCTGCTGTTCGATTCCAAACCGGTAATGTTTTTCATAGCTCTTATAATATGAATATCCTGTTGTCATTATACTTATAATCAGCACAAAAAAAACTAAAGCAAGAATGAATGTATAACGTGTACTCAAGGCGTTCGATAATTCCTCATAAGACCAAACTTTGAGCCCTGATATTAATAGTAATGCTATGCTAAGAAATAAGAAGGCAAGAGAAGTTGTTAATGCCGGTGGGATAAAACTTCCTTCGTAAAGCAGTGGTGTACCTAAGAGATAAGATATAAGAAGAATTATCGAGGCAAAGATTATAATAACTGCAAATATTAAAGATGTTTTTATTAGTTTTTTTTGTCCGGACTTCGTCAGAATTATCAAGAATGACAAACCAACCAACACAAAACAAAATGCTGTAGCCGGAGACATTTGCCCTACAATTAATCCGTCAACTGCAAAGCTCATTCCTAGTCCTAAATGTCCAGATCCCGGATGTATACCCATCAATGCAAGATAAAGAAGTAGCAAAGCGATTATAATTCCAACGATGCTAATTACGACTCCCACTCGGAACATTATTCGGTTAGAAATTATACGCTGGTAGGAGAATATTATAAATCCGAATGCTACAAACAAAACAGCAGTACTTATAGCCATAGGTATCTTACTGGAATCAAAGCTGGCTAATTGGGGAATATTGAAAATCCATCCGAGAATTGCGGAAAGCCCCAGTAAAACTGTTAGCAACCCGCAAACTTGAATAAATATATTCAGCCTTCGGTTCTCATTTTGTTCGTTTGTTTTCATCACTCCATCCCTTCCCTAACCATTAGCGATAATTGTTTACTTCAAGTTTGATCTCTTAAAAAAACTAAAAGTCTTTTACCACTAACTCATAGGTAAATATATTTTAGATCCTCAGATTTATCGACCTTATGTAAAAAAGGCAATCTTTGCATTTAACCAAAGATATATACTATTAATCGTGTAGAAATTCAATCAATCAAAAGAATGAAAAAAGAACTACATCCTTTTGGGTAAGTAAATAAGAGTACTCAAGTACTCCTTTCTTGATGCTTTATTTGTTAATAATTTACTTCGATGTTATTCTATACAACGAGTAGAAGTCAGTGGGGAAAAAGTAATGTGTAGAAATTTTAGGAAAAAGAAAAAATAGTTGGAATTTATTAGAGAAAGTGCCACTGTCTCGCAAAATCAGACCAAACTCTTTAAAATATAAAAAGTGCGAAATTGTTCAATTTTCGCACTTTCAAGTGGGCTCAGAAGGACTTGAACCTCCGACCCGCTGATTATGAGTCAGCTGCTCTAACCAACTGAGCTATGAGCCCATCTTTTGCTCAGAATTCTGAGTCCAAAATTAATCTATTTCTACCGTTTTAGCAAAACTTTCGTAAAATTCTTTCCTCTTTCTCAATACTTGGAAACAAATTATCAAAGTTAAAAATTGTTGAACATCCACTAAAAAATTCCTTCCAAATCGACTAAAATAATAACTTATCCATAAGGTAAAATTGGAATAATTATTGATTGTCAACTGCCAATAATTAGTTTTGTTAAAATTAGGGCTGCAAAAAAATTTTGCACCACTGCAAGAGAATAAATAAAATTATTTGTTTAATTTACGTTACCACAAAATAGGATTCTGTATGAAAAAATGTCTTTACATTTTCCTTTTGATTCTGCTTACTCCGGCATTTTCTCCGGCACAAAATATTAATGGTAGAATCACCTCTATGTTTTATAGCTTCCAGCGGTATGACAGCCCGGGAAGTTCAGCAAAATATATGAGAAACTATGAAATGGTTTCTCTCAACGTAAACAAAAACAATTATTCCCTCCGAACCCTTTTTAACTATGAAACCGATTTCTTCGGACAACAGACTACTGATCCAAGGGTAAGATTTTATAATCTTTACGTCGAGGGGAGAAATCTATTCGATGTTGCTACTCTAAAATTAGGAAGACAACCAATCATCAATTCTATTGCAGGTGGAGTATTTGACGGGGCAACGGTAAAAGTAAATTATTGGGATATGCAGTTTACCGGCTATTATGGCGCAAACGTACCTGCCTACCAGAAACTTGAGTTGATTAATGACTGGTCAAATAACGATATCTACGGCGCAAAAGTTACCAGTTCAAAACTAACAAATTTTTACTTCGGATTAAGTTATCTTCATAAAAATTACAAACCAAATGATTATACCGCACTTCGACTTGATTCGTTGTATAATCCTTACACAACAACCATTAAGCGAGATGCAAGCAAGTATGATTTTTTATCGGGTGAAGCAAGTTTTGATAATCAACAGGGACTTTCACTTGATACACGTTATAATTTTGATCTAAATTATGTTAAAACTTCGCTAATTGAATTTCAAGGAAGATATGAAGCGATCAAAAATCTTGGACTACTTTTCTATTATAACTATCGGGAACCATTACTAAAATACAATACTGTGCTGTCTGTTTTCGATGGACAAAACTCACAAGAATTTGAAGTTGGAGCGGATTATAAAATTTGTCCTTCTCTAACAATTCTTGCCAAAATAGGTGATGTTATTTATAATGATGAATCATCTCAACGAATTTCGGTCGGATGTAATTCAAATTACGGCTCTCTTTTTTACAGAAAAAATCTAGGTTACGCCGGTGAATTGGATGCTATTTCCGTATCGACAGGTTACTCATTTATGGAAGGATTCTTAACTCCATCAATTGGAGCGGCATACACACATTACAAGTTAAACCCGGATGACCAGACACAAAATCTTACTTCGTTATTGGCAAACCTCAATGTCCGTCCGTGGAAAACATTGTCTTGCGACATTCAAGGTCAATTTATGAATAATCCTTTATATAAACATGATCTCAGACTCATGTTCAAAATTAACTATTGGTTTAACACTAATTTAAACGTGATGTAACATGAAAATAAAACATTTCTATACCTTGCTTTTTCTTACCATCACTGCTGTAATAACATTCGCAGCATTTTCGGTTCAAAATATGCAGAACACAGGTGAAGTTGAAAACAATAAATCACGCATCATATTTTCACATAAAATTCATGCCGAAATTACCGATTGCAATGGATGCCATACTAAAGCAGGCGACGCAAAAACAATGAAGGATCAACTTCTACCTAAGATGGAAGACTGCGCAACTTGTCACGATGTTGAGAATACAGACGAATGTAATAAATGCCATTATGAATCAGTACAAGAACCGCTTATTCAAAAAAAATCCGGGATCATTTTCAATCATAGTTTTCATGTCGG